>Ga0187877_1001399_pt1 | contig 25005 bp, 22 predicted proteins | sample June2016WEW_17_1_3_FD_132430 | JGI IMG/M metagenome (GOLD analysis project Ga0187877, IMG submission 132430) | Peatland microbial communities from SPRUCE experiment site at the Marcell Experimental Forest, Minnesota, USA - June2016WEW_17_100 | ecosystem: Environmental > Terrestrial > Soil >...
AGGAGTTCCTCTGTGACGGGATAACCGACGAAATTATCACTGCCCTAGCTAAGGTACCCAGGATGGTTGTGATCGCCCGAAATTCGACCTTCACTTACAAAGGAAAGCCGGTGAAGGTCAAGCAGGTAAGCGAAGAGCTGGGTGTGCGGTATGTGCTGGAGGGGGGCTTGCAGAGGTCTGGGGACCGTATTCGGATCACCGTCCAGTTGATTGATGCCCTCACGGGTGAACACCTTTGGGCAGAGCGTTATGAACGTGACCTGAAAGACCTATTCGCCCTGCAGGATGAAATCACCATAAAGATCTTGGAGGGCGTGCAAGTGAAGTTGACACAGGGAGGACAGGTCTGGAGTTCTGACAAATATTACAGAGGAAAGCAAGGTCTCGATTGCTATTTAAAGTTAATGGAAGCGACTGGCTACAGCGAGCGTGTGAATATCGAGAATAACAACTTGGCCCGGCGGCGGATAGAAGAGGCGATTGCGATGTGTCCAGAGAATCCAATGGGTTATCTTAGCCTTGGTTGGGTCACCTATCGCGATTATACGCTGGGCAACACGAAGTCCCCTCAGGAGACCCTTGAGAAAGCCATCGAACTGGCCCAAAAAGCCCTTGCCATGGATGATTCCATATCCAATGCCCACTCCTTATTGTGTTCCCTCTATACTTATAAAAGGGAGTATGACAGGGCGATTGCTGAAGGGGAACGGGGTGTGGCCCTCAACCCTGGTGGGACGTCTGAACTTTTAAATTATGCGGTGTGCCTACGCTATGCAGGCAGGCGGGGAGAAGCCATTCAGTTATTTCAAAAAGCAATCCGACTTAATCCCTTTAATCCAACGACTTTATATTGAGAATATGGCCATGCCCTCCGGGATGAGGGTCGGTTCGAGGAGGCGGTTTCAGCATATAAGAAAGGACTTCAGCTTGCGCCTGATAACGTTAGGGTTCATTATGGACTGGCGGCTACCTACATTATGATGGGCCAAGAGAAGGACGGCTGCTCTGAAGCTGCGGAAGTTCTCAGGATAAATCCAAAGTTCTCAGTGGATTACCTTGCAAAGATACTTGCATATAAGGATGAATCGCAAAGGGATAAACTCATTAACGCCTTGCGCAAAGCGGGACTGAAGTGAGGAAATAGGTAAGAAAGGTCTGATACAGAAAGGTAGGGTTTGCAACAGGTCCGCCTTTTTTTATATCTATATGTTGGGGGTAGGTCATTTGCGCCAGAAGTGAATATCACTGCTATATCTCCTCTGTTTTTCCGATCACCGAAAATGTTTCGATATGCTTTTTATATATTGAATCGGGGTGGGTCATTTCTAACAGTAATCATCAGCCCCGAAGGCCTCCCTCGACTGATCATTAGTACTTGCTAACTACCAAATATTTGGCGACCGGATTATATGTTTCTTCTTTCTTCCACGGCGGTTTTAATTTGATCCATGCTGAAACCGTATACAATGATCCCTTCCACATCAATCAGGGGTACCCCTTTTTTCCCCCCACTCTTGAGCAACTTCTCTTGATTTTTGCTTTTGTCCTTTTCTACATCATATTCCATTAGGTTCACCCCGAGGGATTTAAGATACTCTCTGGCCTTTCGACAGTAAGGACACCATTCGGTCACGTAAAGAATCACTTCAACATCCCGGTATTCCCTTTTTTCTTTCGATTGGACGGCGATAGGACTGGCGGGCTTGAGAGCCCTTTCCTTGGGTTTTACCACCTCCTCCTTCGGCGTCGGGGTTTCACGCTCCTTCAAGACATTCACTTTCTTGGCATCGGCTCCCGAGGGCGGAGTATCAGAGAACACAGTGTTCCCGTCCTTATCTTTCCACTGGTAGATCTGCGGGAATGCAGGGGAAGATAAAGAAATCGATAGAAGGATGAATACGATGATTTTGAAGAATGGAATCATAACGGAACCTCCTCTCTCTTCTTTTTATCGACATTTTTTAAGCAAAATAAAACCCCTCATCCTTCCTCCGCTTATTTTTACAAGTACCCGCTCTTCTTTTTTTCCGTCATACTTCCGGCAAAAAATCGATCCCTCCCCATCTTCATCCCCTAACGAACCGAAAGAACCTGAACCATACCTTTCATATGACGAAGTGTGAAAATCTTGGGCCTTCCAAAATCCTTGCAGCCTTCTAGGTACGCCGTCTTTTCTTTATCTCCAAACTGTGATATTTTGGAAAAAAGGAGAAAAGTATGCCAACTCCGCTGGAAAAATGGGTTGAAGAACAGGTGCAATTGGCCAAGCCGGCTCAGGTCTACTGGTGTGACGGTACGGAAGAGGAAGCGCATCGGATCGTAGAAATCGGAATAAAGAAAGAGAAAGTGGAAGGCCAACCTGTTTTCCACCCCCTGAACCAAAAAACCTATCCCAATTCTTACCTGCATCGGAGCCACCCTACCGACGTGGCCCGGACAGAACACCTCACCTACATCTGCCTTCCAGATCACGATACTGCAGGACCGAACAACAATTGGATGGAACCAGGTAAAGCCAAGGATCTTCTGCGGCAGCTATCGGATGGATGCATGGCCGGCAAGACCATGTACATCCTCCCTTACATGATGGGCCATCCGGACTCCCCTCTGGCTAAGCCTTGCGTCCAGCTCACGGATATTTCCTACGTGGCGGCCAGCATGAGGGTTATGACCCGTTTGAGCAAGGACGTTGTCCGGAAGATCGGCCGTTCGGAAAATTTCGTACGCGGTTTTCATTCGGTGGGGGACTTTGACCCCCAGAAACGTTTTATCATGCACTTTCCAGAGGAAAATTTAGTCTGGAGTATTGGTTCCGGCTACGGAGGAAACGCCCTTCTGGGGAAAAAATGTTTCTCTTTACGAATTGCTTCCTGGCTGGGCAAGAAAGAAGGGTGGTTGGCCGAGCATATGGTCATTATCGGGCTTGAGGATCCCCAGGGCCAAATAAGTTATATCCTGGCTGCCCTACCCTCGGCCTCCGGAAAAACCAACCTGGCCATGCTGGAGTCAGCTCTTCCCGGCTACCGGATATGGACCCTGGGAGACGACATAGCCTGGATCCGGATCGGGACCGATGGCCGGTTTTATGCCATAAACCCGGAATTTGGTTTTTTTGGGGTGGCTCCGGGAACCTCCTTCAAGACCAACCCGAACATGATGAGAACTCTCAGGGGAGACTCTTTTTATCCTACGATTTTTACGAATACCGCCTTGAATGTCGAAACCAATGAACCCTGGTGGGAGGGAATCGATGATCCTATCCCAACAAAACTGCTGGACTGGCGTGGGAACCCCTGGCAACCCGGTTCCACAGCTCCCGCCGCCCAACCGAATTCAAGGTTTACGGTTTGCATAAAACAATGCCCTACCCTTTCGCCGGAATATGAGAACCCCCAGGGTGTTCCGATTTCGGCCATTCTTTTTGGCAGCCGCAGAAGCAAAGTCACCCCCCTCGTCTTTGAAAGCTTCAACTGGGCCAGGGGAGTGTTGATGGGGGCAATCATGGGCGCAGAAACGACTGCTGCGGCCACAGGGAAAGTAGGGGTTCTGCGCCGGGACCCCATGGCGATGTTACCTTTCTGCGGTTACAATATGGCGGACTATTTCGGCCATTGGTTACAAATAGGGGGGCAAATGGCCCACCCACCTAAAATATTCTTCATAAACTGGTTCCGGACTGATGAATCCGGGAAGTTTCTTTGGCCTGGTTTCGGTGAAAACGTCAGGATTCTGAAGTGGATCATCGAGCGGGCCAGCCGCCCAACCCAAGATGGGGCCAGGGAGACTCCAATTGGATGGGTTCCCGAACGAGAAAGCCTGGACTTTTCCGGGATGAAGATTTCTGAGGAAACCCTTAAAAAATTATTCACTGTCAATCGCGACGAATGGAAGGCTGAGCTTGAAGACGCCCGAACTTTTCTGGCCCAATTTGGAGGCCGGATGCCCCAAGAAATTTGGGATGAGTTCAATCTCCTAAAAAAGATCCTCCTGAAATCCGGCTGATTTCAGCCTTTAAAAGGACCCATGGCATAAGAGGATATTATCCATATAAATCGCACAAAAACCGAAATCGGCCTGGGTCCAGGCTACTAAATTAACCCATCAGGTGCAAAAAAATCTCTGCAAAGTGATCTACGGCTTGGTTCCATGGGGTGCAAATTGCTTTTCCCCTCGCTTGCTGAACATCACCCGCGGTGACCTTTGGCCCCTCACCCCTACCCCTCTCCTCGACGGGGAGAGGGAAGGGTGAGGGGGATCTTTGGAGAATATTTTTTGCAGCGTTTAGGTTAAGAAAGGATGAACCAATGATTCTTTTAACAATCGGTCTTTTTATTGGTGCTTCCATCGGCTTCATTTTTGCTGCCATAATTGCATGCGGCAAGAGCGCGGAAGGATCAACCATCGCTCCCTTATGCCCCGTCTATGGGCTTCTCTTTATTTCGAAAAATGTCGTAATAAAAGGCTCAAGGTTCATAGATTCCTCCAACCTTTAAAGAAAAAATCTTCCCAAGCCAGATCTGCCGTAAGCCCTTAAACCCTCTTTAAAGAAAGGAGAGCAAAATGAAAAGAAAGCTGGCGGAATGGGTTATATGGTACATGGTCTCGGTAATGTTCGTAATAGGAATCACGCCGAGGGTCTATGCAGACTTTTCTCCATCGGAGGGGATAGGCATTTCACAAGTTGATAGAAACTCAGATCTCCAGAGGATTCAAAAGGTCCTTGAATCAAAATTGATACGGGAAAGACTCATCCGGTTAGGGTTTACTGAAGAAGGAATTCAAGCAAGACTTAACCAGCTTAGCAACGAGCAGATTCATCAGGTTGCCCTAAAGATTGATGAAATGAAAGTGGGAGGCGATGGCGCTGAGGTGGTCATTATTATTCTTTTGCTCGCGATCCTCGTTGTCGCTATTATTTACCTCACGGGTCACAGAGTAATTGTAAAGTGAGCAAAGCCAAATATCATATTTGAGATTTCGTTTAATACTGCCGAGGACACTCATGCGCGAAAGCCCACAATATCATCTGCTGCTCCGAACCCATGGAAAAGAAACCAGCCAGAAAATGAATCCTTTGGTGTTTCGTGAAAGCCTTGGCCCATTCTTTCCAGTTCATAAAAAGGGGGGCTCCCGGCGGGGGACCGGAGAGGGAAGGGATGCGGACGGGTATTGGTGCGTTGCTCAAGAACATCAAAATCATTTTTTGCTTCTCTTTCCAAATAGCCATCGGAACTTCCGCTGTCTCTTTAATAACGGCCATTCTGCGCCATAGAAATCTCCATCTCGCCAATCAGCCTAAATAAAACCCTCCCCCAGACCAATGAATGATGGATCATCTCCAAATTAGTCGATCGAATATTTTATGAACGCCTAACAAAGGCTCCGAACGAAAGGCAGATTGCGCCGCAAGCATCGGCGGGATGTCCGCCTTTCATATCTACCTTGCTTGCCTTCCGTGATTCGTCTTACAATTTGGGCCGGTCTTGCGTTAACTCGGGAAGACATACCGCCAACAAGTCCGTTTTCGCTCTCGTTCCCGCCTGCCGGTCATCTCGGAAATCGTGATTTCCACAACCTCGCAATTTCTTACCCTCTCCTCAGGGACATCAGCTGCATTGGACCGGAAACGTCGATTGAAGGCGTTCAGAGCCTTGCTTCGTTCCTCTAGGTCTTCAATGATTCGCGCCCTGCCGTAGCATACCACACTGTCGCTATCCACATGACAGGGGTTGCCACCTGCGTGCTCGCGAACCTCAGCCAGCTGACGGGCAACCGCGAAGCAGACCTGCGGATTCGCCTTCATGCAAACCAGTTTCTTGCCTTTAGGTCCGCAATGAAAATAGATCTTTCCGCCAGAATAATGATAATTGAGGGGAACGACATAGGGCTTCCCGTCCAGAGACAACCCCAGGTATCCAATCTCTTCCTCACCCAACAGTTTCTCCATCTCGTCGCGAGATTCAATAAAGCCCTGTTCTTTCATTTGTCCTCACCAGTTCCTTTCCCCAAAGCAAAGATGGCATTGTTTGGATTGAATTTCTTACATTCATTTGCTCAGCAGTTGCAATCTATACTTTTTAGAACAACCTGTTAATGCCAGTTCCATCGCAGGTTACGGTTTCAGTTCCATAGCAGGAGATGGAATTCCCGCCATTTTACGGATCAGCCAGTCGCCCACCATCACGATGGCCGGAATGGCTGCGCCCACATAAATATTGTCAATCCCCCATGGATCCCCGGCGATGAACCAGAGGGTGGTACCGATGAAGGCGAGGATTAGGCCTATCATTGCAGCCTTACGGCTACCGATGAAGGGCATATAGAACATGAAGATCGCCACAATCGCTACGCTGGTGCGCAAGGCCCGGGCAAAAAAGATCGTCTTCAGCAACCCCGGGACATACAAGGCGAAGGGGAGCGGTAATAATCCAATAAAGACCGATGTGATTCTGGCTGCCAAAAGCTGGTGCTTTCCACTGGGATTAAATAGAGGGATGTAGAAATCCTTCATAAACAGGGCCGTTGCCCCGATTTTGCAGGCCATGATGGTCACAAAGGTGGCAGCTACAATCCCGGAGGTGACGATTCCTGCTTCCCATGGCCCCATGACCTTCAGGAAATGGGGCATGGCCATTACACTCTTGATATTTGGAAACAGAGCCCTGGCGGATAGGCCAATATAGACGGCAAAGAATCCAATGGGCACGATGACTATGCTGGCTACAATGCTGGCCTTACGGGCTTCGGCCGGGTCGTTTAAAGAGCTAATGCATTGGATCACATATTGGGTTGAGAAGACTGCCCCAATATTGGCTACGGTCCAGGCACACAAAGTGGGCAGCCCGATCCCCGTCAGAGAAAAATGCATGGCGGGAACCTTGGCCATCGCTCCTGGATTGGCCCGGAGTAGCTTCCAGGCAACAATGGCGGTCACGATCAAGCCTAAATATTTGAAAGCGGCGTGGATCAGGTTGGAGATGCCGACCCCTCGTAATCCGCCAGCGGTGACATTTATTATCGTAGCTACCCCGATGATGTAGACTGCCGTAGGAATGGAAATGCCGAGCAGGGTAGCTATGGTCGCCGCCCCGCCCGTATACATAGAAACGTTAACCGTAGTTAAGGCATAGATCATGATGAGCGATACGATCGTTCTCATCCCGGGACCATACTTCTGGGCGAGTGCTCCGGAGATGGTATACTCTTTCATGGCATTAAACTTGGGGGCCATAAAGAAGGCGTAAAGGAGATATCCTAACCCTAAGGTAATCAGATGCCAGGCCGCCGAAATCCCGTTGGTGAAGGCGGTCTGAGCCGTCCCCAGGGTTGATCCGGTTCCGATGAACTCCGACATCATTAAAACCCCCACAACAAAGGGGCCCATAAGATTCTTGGCCGTCATAAAGCTCGTCGTGTCCTTGGCGTATTTGGCCGACCATACCCCCACGAGAGTCGTGATTACGATATAGCCTATGGTCAATCCGAAAATGATTCCCAAATCTCCCATTCCATCACCTCCGTCATTGGTTCAGAAGAGACCTACAATAGGAACCCTTCCCTTACATGGAACTCCTTTCCCCTTTCCGGATCGAATCTCTGAATGCCGAAGTCAATGACCAGGTCGCGGATGACCGGATAATTCCTTAGCGGCTCTACAACATACTCGCGCCCAGATTCTAAAATAACATGGCACGCCTTTTTGACTGTCCCGTCAACATTCATCCGGCAACCGTTGCAAAGGCCTCGTCCACAAAAATAATTTCGAAACCCCAAGGTGGGATCTAGGGTCGTGTAAATCATCCTCAGAGCTGCCAGGAGGGTAAGGCCTTCAGTCCAGGGAAAGGTATAGGTGCGATAATATGGAACTGTATCGACATCCGGATTGAACCGAAAAATTTTTAGGCGCGTTTCCATGGTCTCCTCCTACTTTAATTTGGTAACGGGAATCTGGGATAATTGGGGTGTGCCGTCGAGGAAACGAATAGAGGTATGGTATGGGACCTCCAGGGTCTCCGGGTAATCAAGGCGAAAATGGTGCCCTCGGGTTTCCCTGCGTTCCAACGCAGAAAGGATCACCAATTCAGCGAGGTCCATCATGCCCCGGACCTCATAGGCTTCCTGCACTTCGTAGCAGAATCGCCGGATAGGGCTGATCGATAGATTGGGCAGTGCCTCAGCACGCAGTTTCCGGACTTCCTCCAGAGCCCGGGAAAGTCCTTTCTCGTCCCGCTCAAGCCCTGCGTAACGGTCCACAACCGCCTGTAGTTTGGATTTGAGCGCGATGGGCCGTAGAACGTCTCCTTTGGCTTCTTTCCAGTGGCGAATATTTTTGTATTCTTCTAGAACCCGCGCTTCATAATCTTCCGGGATGAAAGATTCTCCTGCCGCATATTCACAGGCAGCCTGAGCGGCCCTTTGGCCAAATACCTGGGTCTCCGAAAGGGCGTTACCGGAGAGACGGTTGGCGCCATGAACGTTGGCACTGACTTCTCCCGCCGCAAACAATCCCGGAACATTGGTCTGCCCAAACTCGTCGATTTGGACGCCCCCTAAACAATAATGAGCAGCCGGGGCCATTTCCACCCGGTGCTTGCGCAGGTCAATCCCCACTTGTTTCAAGTTTGTAAATTGATGAAGCCAGCCGGTCAGCCGTTCGGTCAGGACTTCTTGCGAGTAACGGGATTGGGTCAAATCAACATAAAACCCGCCGTGGGGACTCGCCGTGCCTTTCTTGTTCTGATCCCGAATGGCCCGGATGAATTCATCCCGCGCTGGAAAGCCCTGAACGAATACTTCTCCCCGCCCGTTCAATACCCTCCCGTCGAGGATATCAGGATTCAGAATATACTCGTATTGAACTAACCATCCTCTGGCCGCCGGAGGATGAACAACCACCCCGGGATAGAATTGAACCATTTCCAGGTCCATTAGACGAGCGCCGATCTTATAGGCCATAGCCAGGCCTTCCCCAGTCGTATCCGGAGGAGTGTCGGTAAAGGGCCACAATTCTTCATAGCCACCAACCGCCAATACCGTCGCCCCAGCGCCAATTACATGAATTTCGCCCGTCCGGATCTTGAGATAGACGGCCCCGGTTACCTTCCCCTCCCGCACAAGGAGTTTAAGGGCCATGGCGTCATCTATCAGCTGGATAATCGGCAAGCGTGACATTTGTCGAAAAAGGCTTGCCGCCAATCCGTACCCTCCCCCAATGATAAAGAGGTTGCGGGAATGGCTCTGCCCGGGACGCACCGACGTGGCGTAAGAGCCATCGGAGTTTTTCTTAAATTTCGCTCCATAGGTCTCCAAATCGTGAATCCGGGCAACAGCGTCTTGAGCCAGGGCATAAGCAAGATCTTCGTCCGCCAGACCTCGGCCAGCCTTGATCGTATCCTGGTAGTGGAGCGCAGGAGAGTCGCCTGGGTTGACCGCACCTTCTACCCCCTCACCGGCTACCGGAGTGATGCCCGAGCGGGACAACGGCCCTTTGCTGAGGAGGATGACTTTTTTCCCAAGTTCGGCGGCAGCGATCGCCGCCCGGATACCCGCTCCACCGCCTCCGATGACTAGAATATCGGTTTTCTTCACCTCAAACATGGCTAGCCCCTTTTCGATCCTTTCTTCCACTGCACAATGGTATGACAATGGGGGTCTTTGTTGAGCACATTGGTAAATTGTTGCAGGTCAAATTCCGGATTATATCCGCGGCGCATGGAAAGGTCTTGTTCACAATAAATCAGGCCCAATTTTTCTCCTTTTAGCCGCTTCCATTCTTCAGCAAACGGGCAGTAGGTGACTTTCTTCTCCAGATAATTCTTTTCGGAACGGATTTTTTCAGAGTCCCAGGCCAGCGGCAAAGGTAAATCGTAAAATTTCGAGAGATTCTCCACAGTGAGAGGCAATCTTTTTTCCAGGACTTTCTCTCTTATCTTAGAACCTCGCGCATCTCCGTATTTACGGATGGCCCTTCTGATTACCTCCTCTCCTGCCGGGCCGAATTCCCCAACCACTTCGCTGCTTAAAAAATAATAGAGCATGGCTAAGGTCCTGGCCATTTGGTCAACGATTTCTTTGACCTCCTTTGGGGTAAATTTCTTTTCGGGACTCATATAAGGACCTCCAATTCTTAGATCAGGCGAGATAAAGGCGAGAAACTTCCGGCAGGGGAACCCTAATCGGAAGAATGCTCCCCCCATCTCTTGATGGGACTCTTTAGGCCGAGAACGTCCATAATCCGGAAAACGAACTGATCGACCAAATCATTCAGACTCCTGGGGAGGTGATAAAAGGCGGGACAGGCGGGAATGATGTGTACCCCTAACCTGGCCAGCTTTAGCATGTTCTCTAAATGAACGGCGCTCAAGGGTGATTCTCTGGGGACGAGGATCAAAGGTCTTTTTTCTTTCAAGGTGACATCAGCGGCCCGCAATAGAAGATTTTCCGCAAATCCGGACGCCAGCCCCGCCAGGGTTTTCATGCTGCAGGGGATGACGATCATTCCATCCGCAGGGAAAGAACCACTGGCGATGGGAGCCGCAAGGTCATCCGGCCGATAGATGCGAAAGGCCAGGCGGGAAAAGTCAACCTTCTTGCCAATTTCATGCCGGATGATCGTTTGGGCATGAGAGGTTATAATCAGGTGGACTTCGACTTTTTTCGTCCCTGCCAAATGCTGCAGAAATCGCTGGGCATAAATAACCCCGCTCGCGCCGGAAATTCCTACGATGAGTGGCTTCATTTTTTCCCCAGTCCTCCCATTATCCTTCCGTTGTTTCTCCTCAACCGCTCATAGATAATCTTCCCAGTTAACCTTTCCATAGCCGGGGATGGCAATCGGTTTGAAACTTTCCTGCAGGCTTCCTACTGGCGCAGTGGCGTCGATGCCCAACTTAGTCCCGATTCCGCCCGCGGAGGATGGGTCGAGGAGAGAAGTCTGAATCTGGGGGATGATCAACAAATCGCGGTCTCCCTGAAATCGCGTGGCAATGGCCCATTCGACCTGCTCCATATCGAAGATATCAATATCCTCATCGACCACCACTACGTGCTTGATATCGGCGTTGTTGGCCATGGCGGCAAGCATGGCCGTGCGGGCTTCTCCTTCGTTCTTCTTGGCCAGCGAGATGATCAAATGGTACCGACAAGTCCCCCCGTAAGTGAGATGAACCGCCTGGGCCGATGGGACCGCCCGTTGCACATCAGCCAGGAGGCTGGCCTCCCGGGGGATGGCCCCCAGCAGGAGATGTTCCCGACCCGCCGGAAGGATGGAAAAGAAGAGAGGATCTTTGCGGTGACAGATGGCTTTCAGATTAAAAGTCGGTCGCGGGGCCTGAGGGCTGTAGTACCGGGGGAATTCCCCAAAAGGCCCCTCCAGTCTGGTTTGCGAGGGGTCAATGATTCCTTCCAGTACAATTTCAGAATCTACCGGAACCTCTACATCCACCGTAGCGCATTGAGCCAGTTTGAGGGAGAAGGAGGAACGCATCGCATTCGCCACCTCCAGCTCATCCACCGCGAAAGGTAAGATCGCCTGCGAGGCCAGCAGGGTGAATGGGTCAACGCCAATAGCTACCCCTACTTCCAGGGGGCGTTTCATTTGAACGCATTTCTGAAGGCATAAATTTAGGTGGCGGGGAAGAATCAGGAGGCTGGTAACCCCATCTTCGAAAACCCGGATCCGGTGGATGGAGGCGTTGCGGATTCCCGTCTCCGGGTCTTTGGCGATCACAACTCCCCCCGTGATATAGGGGCCGGCATCTCTCTCATGATAGGTAGGGATGGGAAATAGCTTAAGCAGGTTGAAATTTCTGGTGAGCACATTTTCCTGGAAAGGAGCACTCCCCACAATCTCACAAGCGCGCGGCTTTTCCATCGCTGCCCTGAAGGAGGGAATTAAATTTTTCTCTTCCGTGGTCAAGGCGGTAGCCAATGCCTTGCGGGAGAAGAAAAAATTGGTCACCAGGGGAACGGCATATCCCGAAACTTGTTCAAAAAAAACCGCCTTCTCTTTTCCCAGTTTTTTCGTGATTGCTCCCAGGACATATTTGGGGTCGACTGCCTTAGGAATTCGGGTAAGCCATCCCCTCTTCTCCCAGGCTTCTAACCAGGAACGAAAATTTTCTCCGACCATGTCATCGCTCCCCTTTTGGGCTCTTAACGACGTCATAAGACAGATCCAGCCAAGGCGCGTCCAAGATAGCGGATCCGATATCTAAAATATCTATCCCCTTCTTGACGAGGGCGGGGATGTCTTTAAGCTTTATTCTCCCTCCAAACGCCAACTTGACCCGATGGCGCATTTTGGCTTTACGAATTGCTCTCAGGACATCATCCAAATCCTGCCAGGAACCGGTATCGACCATCAATACTCGGGCGCCAAGAGAGACCGCCTCCCAGGCTTCATCGACGATATCCGCAAATTCTCCCCGCAACTGTATCACCTTCATCCCGGGTACAGAAGCCACGGCCTGAAGTGCCTTCGCGATCCCCCCGAAGATCCGCGCATAATTCTTATCCAGGTAAACAAAGGGCTCATCCACGAGACGATGAGCGATACCCCCTGAGGTCACAGCCTCCAGGATCATCCCTTTGATTGGAAATGGATGTTTCTTCCACCCCCCGCTGACCAACCGAATCCTTCCATCCGCAAGGGTTTTGGCCTGATGGGCCGCCGTAGCAATTCCGGAGGGTTTGGAGATCAGGCCGATTACAATGTTTTCTAATCTCGCTACCTGTTCAGGAGTCCCCCTAAAATGCGCTATCGCCTCACCTTTCCTCACGGGTTGCCCGCTTTTTTTCTTCCAGGCAGCCTCCATTCCGATAAGCTTTGTTGCTTTTTGAGCAAAAGGGATCCCGGCAATATATCCTGGAGACCTGGAACGGAGGGATGCTTCCAGCCGCTTTTCTTCGATCCCCCGGAATACTTCTTCATAAAACGGGTCCTCTTTTAGCCATCCTTTAATTACTAATTCCAAATCTTTCATGACCATTCCGTCTTTACTATTCCTAACCCGGCCCACCCGGAACCAAAAAGGTATATTGCCCAGAAATCTCCCCAACCCCCCTTTGTCATGGAGGGCTTTGAAAAAATTCAGAATCGGAGAGGAAAAAGCCTCTCTTGTTGACCAGGGGATGGGAAAATTCGCGCCGCCAAAATCGGCGGGATATTCGTTTTATCTAAAAGGTTCACCTTACTTCCCGCAGAAAAACGCAGGCGTACTGGGGCGAAGTCGGGTAAATACAATAAAATTTCATTGGGGCATTGCATGAGTTCAGTGCACCGCGGGCAAAGAAGAAATCAGTGCCTATTTTGGCGGCGCGAATTTTCTCGTCCCCTGGACATGGTTAGGTTCTCCAATTTCCCCATTTTTGACCTCTCTCTGGGAGGAGATTTTCACCCCTGGTGCATCCGCCATTTTCCCCTTAACCCGGCGGCAATGTGGTCGGCGATTTGTTTTTCATCCCACCCTTTTTCGAGGCCTTCTAACAACCGGTCCAGCCCAACCTGTACTTCTCGCGTCGGCCCCGGAAGAGCGATAATTCGGGATAGCCCCATTTTTCCCACAGCAATGCGCACCCCATCTTTCACATGTCTTCCGGTTCCCGGTTCAAATTTCAAAATATAAGGCGTGGCAGCGTTGGGATCTACCCGAAGCAGGGCTTCAACCGTACAGTCTTTTTCCTCCGCCCCCACTCCTCCTGTAGTTAGAATCAGCCCGAATCCTTCATCCAGAGCTTTCTGCAAGCGATAGGCAATGGGTCCCTGGTTATCCGGCAATATCCCTCCAAAGCATACAGTGTACCCTTCTCTTTTGAGGCGTTCCTCGACCAGGGGGAAATTGGTGTCGGCTATCAATCCTTCTTGAACTTCGAATCCAGTGGAAAAAACAATGGCCCTCTTCGCCACCCGTTCTCGGATTTCATCTCCCATGAGGGAGGCTTTTTTTAGGGCAGATTCGTAATCCTCCTGGTCGAGGCAGACCCATCCCAGGGCGCCTTCAGAATGAACGGCCGCCTTGAGAGTTATGGTTACTCCGGGGATATTCGAAATCCTTCGAAGAATCTCTTTTCCTTTTCCGGCAATCTGGCCGGCTTTGAGCACCGGGCGAAGAACGTCAAGGACGATGTGGTCATCCCGCACATCCACGACCATGACTTCCCGGGGCTCCAGTTCCAGAACTTCGGCCACCAGGGAGGAAAGGTCGTCGAGCCGGGCATTTTGCAGAGAGATCCCTTCAATCCAGAGCTCGGTTTTTTCCAGGAGGTTGATTTCCAGATTTTTTTCTTTATCCAAAGACTTCTTCTCTCTCGTATGCCTGGTAATGCAACAGATTCTTGAATTCCCTCTCCACCAGCAAATTCTTTCCCGACTCAACTTTTATGGATCATCTGCCGCCCATAGGCCGTCAAAATCTCATTCTTCTGTTCGCCCACGAGAACGACATCGGTGATCCTGGGGCCTCCGATGTTTTTCTGGTAGATGGTAGGCAAAAGCAGGTCCACCACCATGCCGGCCTCAATAACCTCCGTGCGTCCTTTGCCGATAATCGGGTAGAATTCAGATTGCCGCAAGCCCACTCCGTAACCGATGGTGTCCAAAAAAGAATTCCCATATCCGGCGGATTCAATAATTTTTCGGGCTGCGGCATCCACTTCCGCCGACGTCGCCCCGGGCCGCAGAGCAGCGATCGATTCCTCCTGGGCCTTCAAAAGCAGATCGTAAACTTCTTCCTGTTTCTTGGGTATGTCCCCCAGGGCAACGGTGCGGCACATTTTGGCACAATAACCTTCGTAAGTTGAGCCCAAGTGGATGACGACCGCCTCTCCCGAGGCGATCTTCTTCCTGCTCGCCGTGGGATGGGTCAATAAGGCTCTTTCTCCGGAAACCACCTGAGGACGGAAGGAGGACCCCCCTGAACCGGCCTTGAGCATGGCGTATTCCGCCTCAGCCAACACATCCAGTTCGCTCACCCCCGGATGGACCGCTTTTACAGCAGCGTCCATGCCCTTACAGGCCGCGTCTGCCGCCCGGCGTAAATTTTCAATCTCCTGGGGCTCTTTTACTGCACGCAGTCGGTAGAGGAGTTCAGCGGCCCCGATAAAATCATCCTGGCTGAAGACCTGGCGCAGTCCGTCATAAACCGCAAAATCGACAAAATATCTCTCAAATCCAATACGCGGCTTGCTCAGCCCATAGGCGCGGATGCGTTCGATGATCTTGGTCACCAGCGTTTCTTTGGGAAATAGGTACCCGTGACAGGGAAGCCCGCTTTCCTTACCCACATATCCGGCATCCAGCCAGAGAGCGATGGCGCAGGGCTCTCCGGATCGGGGAATCAGAACCGCCAGACATTCGACCTGAGTCACACCCGTGAAGTAAATGAGGTTCTCCCGGTTGACGATAAGCAAAAGGTCCAGGTTCACTTCGGCCATCATTTTTTGTGCCCGAATAAACCGGTTTGTAAAGCGCGCAGCCATAGATTTCTCTCTTGAAAAATCGATTCGGAAAGTTATTGATTCCGGAACTCCCTTTTAACCTCGTGATGGAGCCCCCCAATTTTGCTTATTAAATATCTTTAGCCTTTTCCCACCAACAGGGCACCCACCCTTTTCCTTGGGAAAAGTGGATGCCCGGTTTATAAACTCCCTTCCCTTTACTTGACAATGAATGGCTGCCCCACGGCACTCACCCCGTTGGCCCCCAACAAGGGCGTAGTCCAGTGCCCGAGGTTGGCAATTATTTTGGGCTCGTAATTATCTCCCGATTTGACGATCTCAGCGATGTACATCGGTTGCACCATTTCATGCTGAGAATCGAGCCACACATCTCCCCGGGGGCTGACCAATTTGACCTTTTCCATAGCCCGGATGATATTCTGTGAGCTGGTGTCTCCGCCGGTTGCTTCCAGTGATTTAAGAATCATCTGCCCCGCATCATAACCATGGACCGAACTCATCGAGACCGCCACATCCGGGTTGTCTTTGGTGAATTTATTATACTGGCTGATGAATTCTTTGTTGAAAGGAGTGTTCAGTGTCCGGGTCCAGTTGAAGCAGCAGAACCAGCCTTCTGCCGTTTCCTTCTGAGCGGTCAGCAGGTTGTCCTCAAAGAACCATCCGCTGGTGCTCATCTTTACTTTTTTACTCAAGCCGAATTGGGCTGCCTGGCGGCAGAAGTTCACGGCGTCATTGCCCGCAAACCAGCCAAAGTAAGCTTTGGCGCCCGAATCGGCGATTTTGGTCAAATAGGAGGCATAGTCTTTCTCATTCAAAGGCGGCCAGACCGCGCCGATGATCTTGCCCCCCTTGCCACGATAAGCCAAGGAAAAAGCCCAAACCTCGTGCTGTCCGGCAGCATAGTTCGCCCCTGCTGCGAAGCATTCTGGACCCAGGTTGTCGTAAACCCAGTACCCCATGGGATGCGCAAAAATCCAATGGCTGATGGAGGACCGGAAGACATAGGGGCTGAAGAGATTCCCCGCCAGTTCAATATTGCCGGCAGTGGGCACGATCATGGGAACTTTCTTCTCCTGGGCATAATTCCGCATCACGACGAAGACGGCGCTGCTCACTGGCCCGACTAAAAAATCGACTTTATCTTTCTCCACGAGCTTCTTGGTTTTGGTCAGTCCGACATCGGGTTTCATTTCGGAATCTTCCTTGATGATGATAAACTTCCGGCCTTTGAACCCTCCCCCAGCCAGATGGATGGCCAACTCTAAACCCGCTTGAACCCGGTCGCCGATGACCTTGTAGCTTCCCGAGAATGGAAGAATAACTCCAATCTTGATCGGACTCGAACTTACGGCTCCATAGGCCGGAGCCCCCTGCAGAACGGACCCCACAGCCCCCCCAAGAGCGAGGGCACCGCCAAGGGTCCCGGTGCCCTTCAAAAAAGACCGTCTCGTTACCCCTTTTTCTTCTTTCATAGGAATCCTCCGTTGGTAATATGATTTTCCTGCCATCCAGCGTTAGATGGCAAGTAAAGCCCTACGGGTTATAGCCAATTGTTAAGAAAGTTGCTCCCGCCTCTTCGCTCGTGGCTTTTTGCCTTTCTTCTATGCTCTTTGCCCATGGCTTGGGCTTTAGACGGGGACTCCTAAATACTGCATCATAACTTCACCGTTCTTAGAGATGCTCTCGGTCGTCCCTTCAAACCGGATTTCGCCCTTCTCTAAAATGTAATGGCGATCGCCGGTGGAGAGCGCCATCTTGGTATTCTGTTCGGCGAGGAGGACGGTGACCCCTTCACCCTTTATCTTCAGGATGGAATCACGAAGTTCTCTCACCACCAGCGGAGCAAGACCTTCGCTCGGTTCATCCATCAGCAAAAGGCTCGTATGGCCCAGCAGGCCCCGGGCAATGGCCAGCATCTGGCGCTCGCCACCGCTCAGACCTCGAACCTTCTGATTTTTTCTTTCTTCCAGGATGGAAAACCGGGCATAGGCCTTTTTCAGTTCCAGCGCCGGTTCGCTCGCTTTCGCTCCCACCAGGGCTAGGCGGAGATTTTCCTCCACCGTCAGCTTGGCGAATACCCGTCGGCCTTGGGGGACCAGTTTAATCCCCCGGGCGAAGATCTGGTGCGGGCGGAGATGGGTAATCTCCGAACCGTCAAAGTGAACCTGTCCGCTACGGGCCGGGGTTAAGGCCATAATCGTGCGCATGAGGGTTGTCTTTCCAGCCCCGTTGCGACCCATGACCGAGACGACCTCTCCCTTCTTCAGGGAAAGGTTGATTCCGTGCAGAACATGGCTGGGGCCATAATAGGTGTGCACTTCCTTCAGCTCGAGCATGCTTCACAGACCTCCCAGGTACACGCGCTGCACTTCTCCATTCCGTTCGATCTCCTGAGGGGTCCCTTCGGCGATCTTCTGGCCGTAATGGACGACCAGGACGCTGTGAGAAACCTTCATCACCAGCTCGATGTCGTGCTCAATGAGGATAATGGTCACCCGCCGGGAAAGTTTTTCGATGAGGTCGATCATCGAACGGCTCTCATAACGGCTCATGCCCGAGGTGGGCTCATCCAGCAAGAGGAGGGAAGGGTCGGTCCCCAGGGCCAAACCAATCTCCAGCTTGCGCTGATCCCCATAGGAGAGATTTATGGCCAGTTCACCGCGGTGTTCGCCAAGGCCAATCCAGTCTAATACCTCCAGGGATTTTTCCTCCACGCCGTCCCCTTTGGTGAAATGGCGCCAGCTGGAAGTCCCAGTTTTGAGACGGGACTGGATGGCGAGCTGAATATTATCCAGGGTGGATAAGTTGGGGAAAAAATTGTTGATCTGAAAAGATCGGGCCATGCCCATGCGAGAGAGGACAAAGGGCTTCGCCCCGGTCACATCCTGCCCCCGGAAGAGAATCTGTCCCGAATCCAGGGGAATCCGCCCGGTAATAACATTAAAAAGGGTGGTCTTCCCGGCTCCGTTGGGGCCGATGATGGATTTGAGTTCGCCTTCCCGGACTTCAAAACTCACGTCCGAGAGGACTGCCAGGCGGCCAAAGCTCTTGTTGAGATTATGCACCTGAAGCAGCATTTATGATCTACTTCCCTTTCATCTTATACAGAAGGCCCAGGATTCCTTGGGGTGCAAAAAGAATGGTGAGGACAAAAAAGCTTCCGATGAAGATCATCCAGTTCTCCGTCAACGAACTTAACAGATCCCCCACGTAGAGAAGGATGGCGCCCCCCAAAACAGGACCGACGAGGGTCCCCATCCCGCCCAGGATGGACATCATAATGAAGTCTCCCGAAAGAGTCCAATGGAGCATTCCCGGCGAAACAAAATCCTGATAAGTGGCAAATAGAACTCCGGCGGTGACCCCCAGGAAGGCGGAGATCATGAAGGCCTTAATCTTTAGCCACCGGGCATTGAAGCCCAAAAAACCTACCCGTTCTTCATTTTCCCGGATCGCCACCAGAAGCTTTCCGAAGGGGCTGGAGATCACCCGACGGCAAAGTAAATAGGCCAGAACGAGGAAACCTAAGGCCAGGTAATAAAAGCCCTGCGGACGGGGAACAACTGTCTCCCAGAGATTGGGAATTCCGATGGTCACTTTGGGAAGCGTGATGCCGTTGTCCCCCCCCGTGATCGTGGTTAGATTAAAGGCCGCCAGGTAAAAGAATTGGGCAAAGGCCAGAGTCAGAAAAACGAAAAAAATTCCTTTGGTCTGGATGGAAAAGTAACCCACGATGAACCCGACGATTAGGGCGCAGACCAGGGCGACCCCCAAGAGGGGAAAAAGATTTGTGGAAAAAGCTTTCATGGTAAAGGCAGCGCAGTAGCCCCCCAGCCCTAAGAACATAGCATGTCCCAGGCTTACCAACCCGGTGTAGCCGGCGATGATGTCGTATCCCAAGAGGGCAATGCCGAAGATCATCATTTTGGTTACGAGATCGACGTAAAAATCCGAAAAGAGTGCGGGGGCTCCCAGGAGGAAAAGAGCCAGTCCAGTCATGACGATGAGGAGGTGATTTTTTCCATGGACCAATTTCATCGCCTACTCTCTTCTGATTTATTCCGTCTCTGCGACCAATCCGCTGGGCTTGAGAAGGAGGATTGCGGCCATGACGATATAGATGGCTGCATCGGCAAAGCCCGTCAAGAAAACCGCTCCGAACTGGACGGCCTGTCCCAGGAGCAGAGCGCCGAGCACCGCCCCGCGGATGGACCCCAGGCCCCCGATGACGACCACAATAAAAGCATCGATGATGATATCGATCCCCATCTGGGGATAGACCGTGCGCATGGGCGCGATCGCCGCGCCAGCGATCGCCGCCAGAGCTGTGCCGATCACGAAAACCGCCGTGAAAAGTTTGCGGCTATCGATCCCATTGGCCTCCAGGGTTTCAATATCTTCCGTTCCTGCCCGGACCGCGACCCCATACCGGGTTTTGCTGATGAGCAGCCATATCAGAATAGCGATCCCTAGGCTAAAAAACAGCACAAATAAATGGTAGGTAGGGTAAGAAATCCCCAAAAAGCGGGTCGGTCCACTCAGAAAACTGGGAATGGAGACGGTATAAATGTCGTTTCCCCAGATAAATTTAATCGCGTTCTGAATAATCAGGCTGATTCCGAAAGTGAGAAGCAAATGATGGAGGGGGGGACGTCCGTAAAGGGGCCGGAGAGTGAAAAATTCGATGAGAAAACCGATGAACCCAACGATAATGGGAGCCAGAATGAGAGCCAGCCAGAAACTCCCGGTTACCGTAGCCAGCGTAAAACCGAGGTAGCCGCCCAGCATGTAGAGGGACCCATGGGCGAAGTTGAGAACATCCAGCATGCCGAAGATGATCGTGAGCCCGCCGGCCACGATCACCAGGACCATCCCCAGGATTAATCCGTGGAGAAGCGAAGTCAGGATAGTGGAAAAATGAATTTCCATGGTCACCTCTCCCTTTGCAAATTGACCAGACAAAGAAGGACACCAAAAGCCTCCCTCCTTCGCCTTCCACTTACCTCAATTCCCCATTCCCTCTTTTAGGCAAACTTGATCTTCACGTCCCCCAGGGGCCCGAAATCGGCCCGGATAAAGTCACCGGCCGCGACCGGCACGGCCGCCGTCAGGGAACCGGAGAGGATCACTTCCCCTTTGCGTAGGGAGATTCCGTAAACCGCCAGCTTGTTGGCCAGCCAGGCTACCGCTTGGGGGGGATTTCCGAGAACTGCCGCACCGGTGGCCGTCGCTATTACCTCGCCATTTTTCTCCAGGATCATTCCCACGGTGCGGAGGTCGAAACCCAAGAGAGGTGTAATTTTCCCTCCCAGGACGATTCGGGCGCTGGAAGCATTGTCCGCTACCGTGTCCGGGAGTTTGATTTTCCAGTCCACAATCCGACTGTCGATGATTTCTAGAGCGGGAATCACCCCTTCACTGCACCGGATCACATCCGTCATGGTAATCCCGGGTCCCTTGAGATCTTCTTTTAAGACGAAGGCCAGTTCTCCTTCAATGCGAGGCTGAATCAAATCCGCAGCTGGAATTTTTTCTCCTTCCATGATCACCATACCATTTAAAATGTGCCCATAATCCGGTTCTTTCACCCCCAGCATGGTCTGCATGGCCAGGCTGGTGATCCCGATCTTCTTCCCCACCACGACCTGTCCCGAGGATTTTTTCCTCTCTATCACCTTAAGCTGGATGCGGTAGGCCTCGTCCACCGTGATCCCCGGATCTGTCTGGGTAAGGGGAGAAATCGGTTTCCGATCTTGTTCGGCCCCAAGAAGGGCCTCCGCTATCGCCTGCGAGCGTTTCTCATCCATGGGTGCCCCCTATACAAGGAAAATATTAAAATCCCAAACAAGGAATCCGAAACTAAAGAGGTCCGAAAAAAGAAGGTATACTTGTTAACAGTTTGCGGGAAAACCCACAGACAGGTCATTGCGATGGCAGCGAATCCCGCTTTTAAAGATTTGAATAAGTTATCGGATTGCTTCGTCGCAAAATCTCTCCTGGCACTGACGACGATGGACTTTTTCCGCATCCTGTTAATTTCTTTGGATCATCTCCAAATTAGTTGATCGAAATATTTTATGAAAGCCTGGCAAGGGGCCGGAAGGAAAGGCAGATTGCGCCGCAAGCATCGGCGGGATATTGCTTTCTATTACCCCCCTGCTTGCTTTCCGCAAAGCGCAGCGGGGGCGGGAAAGGAAAAGTTCCGAGGATAAGAGAACACTCCCGCCCCAGCTAAGGAAAGATACGTGCCTCATGATTGCAAGCAAGATGACTTTCCTTCCGGACCCCTGAAGTAACTGCACATCTACTTATATCAGCTCTTTGCCCCTCAACCAATTGAAGATGATTCATTTCTTTAGACCACCTGATTGAGGAGTTCTAGATTGATGTTTCTCTGCGCCAACCATTTGGGCATCAAGATCTTTTCCACCCGGTCATTCACTTGCGGCGCGACTTTTCTCAGAAGATCGGCCAGGGACCGGCTGACATTTACCCCTCCGGTGGCTCCGTCGAAAATGAGGACCTTATCGGTCTTGGTGGTGTGATAAGCAAAGTCCATGGCCATCCGCAAATTTTCCGCCAATAGGGCGTGCTTCATATAGTTCAGGTTCATGGGATCCCGGTCGAAAAGTTCGGCCTGCTCTCGCCCCACCATAATTGTCGGCGTGTGTTCTGCGAAGAAGGTTGCGGGATACCCGGTCCAGGCATAGTTATGCACCACCATTTTAATCGCCGGGTTGACCGGAGGAATGTCGGGAATCAACGGTTGCCCCCGGTCATCATAGAAGGTCTCCGTGTACCACGTGTAGGGGGGCAAGGGATTGTCAAGGTCGAAAAGGTCAATATTGGCTCCGATCATGTTGGCATAAATGACCCCTGCTGCAAAAACATAGGGTACGGGACAAGGAAAGTCCAAAACCACGATACACTCATCGATTTCACTGAATAGGTTGATGATCTTGCCGTAATCCTTCATTCCTCCGATGGTGACTCGGTCATTGATGGCATAGAGGTCGTTGTCGGCATCGATGCTTACCACCCCTGCAGGAGACATGATCATGAAGATGGAGAATCCGTATTTGCTCCGTACAAATTCTGAATCGAAAATAGCCCGGGCGACGAAGTTGGCCGCCCGAGGTCCCATATTCATATGGTACGTGGACCGGGTTTCAGCCCGCGCATAGCTCATGCCAAAAGGTTTTACTGCCCGGTCCACCTGGCGATGGAAGTGAACCTCCCGTACATCGCTGTTGTGGGCATGGATGATCACATCTGCATCGTAAGCCCGACGAAGGCCGTAGAGGGTCCCCAGGGAAGTCTCGATAGGAATTCCGGCATCAATGGGGGCCATCCCCAGAGCTTTGCCTTGAAAATATTCATCCAGACCATGAGCCTTGATATACTCCTCAGTTTCGCGAAAGCGCATTCCCAGGCCCGCCCTCAGCCGCACCTCTCTGGCCTGTGTTTTTCGCTCCACCACATCCTTGATCGTTCGCAACATCTCAGCGTAAGGTTTTCCACCCAGAAAAGTAAAACCATGATGAGAGGCCAGGATGTTAACCATATTTCCCGGTTTGATCTTGGAAAAATCCACCCTGGCCAGAGCGGCCTCCGTCCTTTCCCGGATGACCTTCTCTCCTTGGTTGTCCGGGTAAATGATTAAGGGCATACCTCGAATCAATTCTTTCAAGGAGACGCCGGTCATTCCTTCTAGCTCTGCCCCCCGCTGAGTGACATAGCGGGGGTCCACTCCATATTGAGAACGACGTGGACTGGCTGGAGAAATTGGTGGAGCATACATGGTGGCTACCTCCGTGGCTTAAGAGTTTAAAAATCAGGGTTTTAAGGGGGCATCGACGATGCGGTCCATGAGTTGGCGATCCTCCACAAAACGGAATACCCGATGTTTGCTCTGCACCTCCGGTGACACCTCCCAGACCGTTGTGGTTCGGCCGTACCACTGAAAGCTCTCTTTACGTCGTTCGGGGCGAAAGCCCGCAGCTTCCAGGAAACGCTGAATGGGCTGGTTGCACTCGATTCCGCACCCGGCCCCAATGCCCGTTGCCAGGACCACGGCATCGGGTGTCTGAGCACCGGCTAAAATGGCGGCGGCCAGTTCTTCCGCCCGGCTGGCCGAACAGTAACAAACTACCTGTTTCGGATGAAATCGAGCCTTGCGGCACAAATCTTCGATCACTTTATAATCGAAGGAAGAGACATCGGTCTTCAGGGTATAGGGCTCGCAGGGGATCATCTGGATCGCATGCTCCGGACACCGTTGTTCACAGTTCCAACATCCCACGCACTTCTTGAGGTCTATATCGACCCTGGGTTTTCCTTTCTCCTTGGTTACCATAATGGCATAGACCGGACAAACCATCTCGCAAGTCCTGCATCCTTTACAGATCTCCAGATTTACCCGGGAATGAACGCCCACAACTTTCATCCGCCTCTCCTTTCTGGCCAATTCTCGGTGAAGCCCAAACACCGGGATATTTTCTGGGCTGTGTGGTTTTTTTTGTCAAGGGAATAAGTGGGAGAATAAAGCGCAAAAATAAGTGGGAGAATTCGAACTTATTTTTCCTCTTATTATGCCAATTTTCAAACCTGTAAGAAACCACGACATCTTGTGGCGGCTCTGAGACCCTTAAATGTGCGGGTACCTTGTCTCTGCTCTTCGGCCAGCGCTTCACATGAGATCAATATCTGAATCTTATCTGTTAATGATAGGTTGAAAGCTACACCCTTCGGCGGATTGTGTCAACTGACAATTTCAGTCATGTCCTATTTTCTTGACCTCCCAGCTCCATTTCGATAATATCGGTTTCATCCACCTTGAAATCATTTCCTTCATCCTCTTCACTTTAGGAAGGGTGAGGAAGGCTAGCGTAATGACTCTTCGTCATTATTTTGTGACGACGATTCCCGAAAAGAAACTCACGTTTCGGCGGGTATGATGAAGGGGATTGAAAAACCGAGGCCGGGGCGTAAAATGAGAAATAACCGACCGTGCCGTTGGGGGGTGGAAGCACGAACTGAAGCACCCTAGGTGCGGGCTCACCGTTATTAATTAATAAAGGAGGGGTTTATGAAATACGTAAAGGTCCTACTCTGGATGGCAGTTCTTTTGGGCCTTCTGGTGCCAGACTTGTCTGTAGCCCAGACGGCAAAATTCAGGATCGGCTGCGCCCTCCCCCTTACCGGCGTTTTCGGCAAGGAAGGGAATCTGGTGAAAGATGCCTACACCTTCTGGGCGGAGGCGGTCAACGCCAGGGGAGGGATTACGGTAGCAGGGAAGAAGTACGCGGCGGAAATGGTCTTTTTTGACGATAAAAGCGATAAAGCGGAGAGCGCCAAACTGGTGGAACGGATGGCCACCCTGGAGAAGCTTGACCTGATCTTAGGCGGGTTTGGGACCGATTCCGTTTTCGCGGCCAGCGCCATCTCGGAAAAATACAAGTATCCCATGATCTCCGGCGGGGCCAGCTCGAACAAGCTATTCGAAAGAGGGTTCAAGTACTACTTCTCCACCCTGGGCAAGGCGACAGA
>Ga0187877_1001411_pt1 | contig 24825 bp, 18 predicted proteins | sample June2016WEW_17_1_3_FD_132430 | JGI IMG/M metagenome (GOLD analysis project Ga0187877, IMG submission 132430) | Peatland microbial communities from SPRUCE experiment site at the Marcell Experimental Forest, Minnesota, USA - June2016WEW_17_100 | ecosystem: Environmental > Terrestrial > Soil >...
CATGTCGTAGTGGCAGGGGATGGCCACAGTCGGATCGACAGCGTTTACGATGCGCGCCGCTTGCAGGGGATCGAGATTGTGAAATCCGCCATTGATGCAGATTGCGCAAAGATCTATACCCTTTGGCAGTAATGACCCCAGGAGTTCGCAATATCCAGTGTCACCAGTGTTGTAGAAGGTAATGCCGTTCGCAAAGCGGATTAAAACGCCGGTATGATTCAGGTCGGTGTTGTCCGTTGGAAGAGCAAAGGCGCCGGTGAGCTGCGTAGGTCCCTCAAATCGGATCGACTGATTCGGATGAAGGGTTAGGCAGGCTGATTCTGGAACGCCGCAGGTTTTGTATTTTTCGATCGACTCCCAAGGTCCAATGAATTGAGCTTGTCTCCTGCTTGCAAAGCGGCGAATCGTCTCCGAGTCCGCGTGATCGTCGTGCGAATGAGTCGTCACGAAGATATCGACGTCGAGATCTTCAGGCTCGATAAAAACCGGAAGTTGCCGATCCAGACGGTATGGCAGATGAGCGAATAGAGCTGCGCAGCTGTTCGTTAGGTAGAGATCAATCCCGATCAGAGGCCCTTCGCCGGATTTCAAGATGAAGCCATTCTGGCCTAGAAACCAAATCGCGACACCGTCAGTCGGGACCTCGAACGCCCGAATCGACTCCATGTACACGCGGCTCGGGATCAGTGGTGGAAGAACGAGTTCAATCTTTGCTTCGCGATTGTATGGGTCGTTTCGAGCGAAGTGATAACGTGGCATGGGCGGCCTTTCAACTGCAAAAGCCGAGGCAAAAACTCCGAATCGGCAGTTGCCAGTGTACCGAAGATGCGCCAGCCCTGAGGTGCACTGATTATTGTCCGGAAGTAAAGAGTTCCAGGCGAACCTTCCATGTCACAGCCTGGTTGGGCTGTAATGTGACCATTCCGGTATCCATTCCCTTCCAAGAATTGCTAAACGGATCAGCAAAGTTGAATTGGTCTTCAACAACCGCAAAAGCCTTATCTGGCGGAGCATACACCTGTAGAGTTCGAATCTCGGGAGAAAGTCCTTCGATATGGATGCCATAGTCCGATGCCGGATCTGTCAAGTTGACCACTACCGCTCCGCCGGTGTGGCTCAAGTCCGAAAAGTTATCATCCAAGTAGATATCGTCGAGCGGCCTTCCTCCTGGCGACCTGAAATCGTATTTCGTGCCGGACACCGAGAGTAGCTCGCCGGTGGGGAACACATCGTCGTAGTTATTCACCTGAGCGAGATTCGACGCCGGGATATGCAGCCGCGCTTGCCTACGATCACCACTGGGAATGGCAAAGTAAGGATGCCATCCTATTGACATCGGCTCTACTTCGCTGCCAACGTTCCTAGCGGTGATCGTTGCCTCAACTTCCTTCCCTGTGAGCGCGATCCTGATTGTCAAATCAGTATTCGAAGGCCAATATCCACCGAAATCTCCGGCGTGAATCACACCCGTGACAGTTTGCCCGTCCGGCGTGGTCTGGACATGCAGCGAGTCGGTCTTGCGATCGAGAATCAGCCCGTGGATCGCATGGAGCTCAGCATGAGGGTTCTTCCCCTTCCACACGGCAGGCAGGGTGAGAGTCTTGCCATGCCATTGGGTAGTGAGGGTCTTACCGTCCGGTGAGAGCTTGCCGCGGATGCGGTTTGGGTAAGGGACAAGAAAAGCACCCCCGAATGAAAAGCTCTTCACTCCATGAACGTCGTCCGGGCCGCCATTCAGCATCTCGTCCGCTTCTTCAAGCGAAGGCGAAGCCAGAACATGGATTTCTCCCTTGCCCGGTAGATTGGCGGTGATCTGAAAGAGGTTCATGCCCCTGCCAGGAAGGACCGTTATAGAGGTGAACTCCGGACTAGATGGGTTCGGGTTGCTCCTGCGCTTGAGTTCAACCACCTGCTGACCGCCAATCTTCAAACCGGCGACAGATCCCCCTTCATTGCCGTTGGGTGCAGCTTTCGTCTGGGAACCAACGAAGACGGCAGCGGCCAAAGCATGTCGAGGCGACGAAGCACGCCAGCAAACTGCGAGAGCAAGAGCTACCGAGATATACAAAAGAGGACGATAGCGATTTGCGAACGGCAACATAAAAAGACTCTCCACGAGATCGTGTTCAAAAACATCATCGATGCACATCAGTTGGCTAAACAATGCCGAGTTTCTTCTGCATGTCCTCCAACGTGATGCCCTTTGTTTCAGGAAAGACAAACAACACGACAAAAAACTGGACCGCCATCATGATGGAGAAAAACGTAAAAGGCACTGCAGCCGAATGTGCGCTGAGGAGCGGAAAGATCCACGACAGAATCGCAGTCATAAGCCAGTGCGTGAAACTTCCCAGGCTTTGTCCTTTGGCTCTCACGGCATTCGGAAAGACCTCACTGATATAGACCCAAATGACTGCGCCCTGGGAGAAGGCAAAGAACGCGATATATGCGATCAAGGGCCATATGAGCAGATGTTCATGCGTGCCAGTATGGAAGAGGAGCGAAACCATCGCCAGGCAGAGACAGGTACCGACGGAACCAATCAGCAGCATGGTTTTGCGACCGAGCTTATCGATGACCGACATGGCTACCATTGTGAAGAACAAATTGGTTGCGCCGATCACTACGGCTTGCAAGTCACCTGAAACCTTGTTAAAACCAGCACGCTCAAAGATGTCATTCAGATAGTAGAGAATCGAGTTGATGCCGGCGAGTTGGTTGAACATGGCAACTGTAACTGCGAGCACAATTGGAAATCGGTATTTGCGCGAAAAGAGGTGCTGCTTCACACCAGCGTGCTCAAGATCAATCGACTCGACGATCTGGCGAAGTTCTTCCTCTTTGTCCTCCTCGCCGATTAGGCTCAACACTTGCCGCGCCTCTTCGATACGCCCTTTCTTCACCAACCAGCGGGGGCTCCTGGGTATCCAGAAGAGCAGCACAAAGAACAGCGCTGCTGGAGCCGCGGAGATACCAAGTTTCCACCTCCACTCGAGCGCGCCAAACGACATAGTTCCAATGACATAATTTGAAAAATAGGCGACAAGGATGCCAAAGACGATGCTGAACTGAAAGAATCCGACCAACCTGCCGCGCCACTTCGCAGGTGCAATCTCGGCAATATACATTGGGCCCAGTACAGAGGACCCGCCGATTGCAAGTCCGGCGATAAACCGAAATGTCACGAATGAGAGCCAGTTCCACGCCAAGGCGCAGCCCAGCGCGGAAACCAAGAAAAGGATGGCGAGGCCGCGAAGGCTGTCGCGGCGCCCGTATGCGTCCCCTGGAATCCCTGCAAGAATGGCGCCGACAATCGTCCCCCAGAGGGCGATCGCAACAGTTAATCCAAGTGAGGCTGGCGTGAGGTGAAACAGGTTCGTCAGCGCCTTGGTGGCGCCGGCAATGACCGCGGTATCGAATCCAAACAATAGGCCGCCTAATCCGGCGACGGCCGTGCTCTTAACTAACGGCCAATTCAGAGTGGCTTGCTGCGGAGATTTGGCGGCGCCCGAGATCGAACTCATAGGTCTCCTGTCGTCCGGGTGGCCAATACGTAGAGCCCTAAATTTACCAGCATGATGAAACGGACACCCTATTCCACGAATGTTATAGATTATAGATGTACTTGTGTCAAGCGCTGATGGGGGCTTTGTGGGGAACTCAGTGCCCAAGAAGCCGGCTGTTTTCTCGACGGAGTCATGCCTAGCTAAAATGTGGCCAACCAGCCGCCATCCACGAAGATCACCTGTCCAGTGATGAATTTGGCAGCCGGACTGGCGAGGAAGACGACCGGCCACGCAATATCGTCCGGAGTCCCCCAGCGCCCTAGAGGGCATCGGCCCTTTACCCAACTATCGAATTTTGAATCTTCGATGAGCGACTTATTCAAGTCCGTAGCGATGTATCCTGGCGCAATTGCGTTGACAAGAATGCCATACTGCGCCCACTCCACCGCGAGCGCCTTGGTCAACTGTCCGACCGCTCCTTTGGAGGCGACGTAGGGTGACGTTCCCGGTCTTGCCGCAGCTGTCATCAGCGACGCAATGTTGACAATCCTGCCACTGCGGCCCTCCCGGATGAGGCGCCTCGCAAAGGCCCGGCTGAGTTCGAAGATCGCTGTTGAATTAAGAGTCATCACAGCGTTCCAGTCGTCGAGCGAGAGGTCAACAGCCGCGCCACGTCTGGAGATTCCAGCGGAATTCACTAGGATTTCGGGAACGCCCGCAGCGGTGCATAGGTTTTCGAACCATTCTGAAATCCCGCTGGTGTCCGAAAGGTCATAGGCCATTACGTGAACTTGACTTGTGATTTGCCGGAATTCGATTGCCGCGCGCTCCAGTTCAGCCAGATCTCGTCCTACCAGGATCACGCCGGCGCCGGAGATGGCGAGGGCACGTGCCGCACCGAGACCAATGCCGCGTGTGGCGCCGGTGACAAGTGCGAGCTTGCCTGCAACTGAGAAGGGGTTCATTACGCCACCTGCGCAATGGCTATGTGCTTAAGGAAAGATAGCATAGCATACGCCTCGACATCCGAACGATTATAGATTATCTTTCTTCTTATGCAAGCCCTTGTCCTTGAGGATGCTCGAGTTCTCAACATTCGCGAGGTTCCGGAGCCTGAAGTCGGCGCAGAGGATGTCCTGATCAGGGTCAGAGCGTGCGGGATATGCGGAAGCGATGTTCATGGCTACGACGGGAGAACCAAGCGCCGCATCCCACCTCTCATTATGGGCCATGAGGCCGCAGGCGTCGTGACGAAGATCGGCGCAGAAGTTAGCTCGGTCCATGTTGGCGATCGCGTTACCTTTGATTCAACCGTATACTGCGGCCAATGCTATTTCTGCCGCATGGGTGACGTAAATCTTTGCGACAATCGGCAGGTTCTCGGCGTCTCGTGCAACGATTACCGCCGAAACGGCGCCTTTGCCGAGTACGTATCAGTTCCGCAACGCATCCTCTACACTCTGCCCGATTCTTTCGCATTCGAGATGGCCGCACTTATCGAGGCCGTTTCTATCGCAGTGCATGCTGCGAAGATCACCGGCATACAACCTGGAAGCTCGGCCGTTGTGATCGGTACGGGCATGATCGGGTTGCTGGCCGTCCAAGCCTTAAGGGTCTTCGGCTGCAGCAAGATTATCGCCGTCGATCTGGAGGAGAGCAGGCTTGCACTGGCGCGAAGCATGGGCGCCGATCAAACTTTTTCCGGGGATGATCTAGACCTACTTGCGGAGTTGCAGGCGGCTACCGAAGGATACGGTCCTGACATTGCAGTGGAAGTGGTTGGCGCCCAGAAAACGGTTCTGACTGCCATCAATGCGGTTCGGCGTGGAGGCACGGTCACACTGATTGGGAACCTCGCGCCAATTGTGGAAATGCCGTTGCAAAGCCTAGTTACTCGGCAGCTTCGACTGCTCGGCTCCTGTGCCTCGGCCGGAGAATATCGCGAATGCATCGATTTGATGGCCTCCGGCGCCATCGAAGTCGAGCCGCTTATTTCCGCAATCGCTCCCCTGAGCGAGGGTGCAGCATGGTTCGACCGTCTTTACGCGCATGAGTCCGGACTCATGAAGGTGATTCTGCAACCCTGAGGAAGACTATGGCTGAGAGTCTTTTCGATTTGACCGGCAAAGTTGCCGTCGTTACGGGCGCAAGCCGCGGTCTTGGCCAATACTTTGGCCGGGCGTTAGCACGGGCCGGCGCCGATTTGGCAATCACAAGCCGACGCATGGAAGACTTAAAGCTGTTTCAGACGGAGATCGAAAAGCTCGGTCGACAGACCCTCGCGATGGAACTCGATTTGGGTCGAGCCGAGAGCATCCGCGCGGCAGCCGACGTTGCGTTGAGCCGCTTTGGAAAGGTCGACATTCTCGTCAACAATGCAGGCTGCAACGTGCGAAAGTCGGCACTCGACGTCACTTGGGAGGACTGGAATCTGGTTCTGGATACAAACCTGCGTGGGTCCTTCTTTGTCGCTCAGGCTTTTGCACGGGGCATGATCGAACGCGGTTATGAGCGGATCATCAACATTGGCTCGGTTACGAGCGTCTTCGGATATGCCGGCCTTGCTCCTTACTGCGCCAGCCGCGGAGGCATCAAGCAACTCACGATGAGTCTTGCGGATGAGTGGGGATCGCATGGAGTTACTGTCAACTGTCTCGCTCCCGGGTGGTTCCGCACCAAGCAGAACGCGGTCCTCTACGAGAACAAGAAATGGGTTGAGTACATTACCGATCGCATCCCACTAAAGCGCCCAGGACAGCCGAACGACCTGGACGGGGCGATTGTATTCCTCGCCTCAGATGCCAGTGCTTATATCACTGGACAAACACTGCTTGTCGATGGCGGAATATCCACTGGAGCAACTCGGGCGACAGCCTAGGGGAACGAAAATGATGCGGATTTGGAGCGGCGGCTTCCATCTGTCCGGAATTCAGAGAAGTCAAGGGAAAAGATTCCCAGCGAGACGAGTTATTGTCTCTGACCACTCAACGACGAGTTGGTGGTCAGGCTCAATTGGATGCACGCCTGACTTTCTTCCGCTTCGCCTTCTTGGAGAAGTTTCATGATGAAGAGGGGCATCCGCGCCAAGGCCGGACCATCGCAGCGGCAACCTTCCCAGACTAAGCCCATTTCGGGTCTTCTTAACTCCACGCGATCGCTTTTTACTCAGCCCGAAATAAGGCCACACGGCCACCTCATCACAGTAGATGAAAGATTGTCTAGAATTCTATCAATGGACTTTTCCTCTCCTGAAGAGGAAGGATTATGCGAGACGTACCATGACAGCCGTGGCACTTGTGGAGTGGGGACAACAGGAGTGATCGGTTCAGCGCTTGCCCGTCGCCAGCGGAGATGTTTTAATTCCGTTTCACAGGATCGGTGTAGTTTGCTCGCGGGCTTCCGGACAAGTCCCACAATCCAAAAGAGAAAGCGACGTCCGAAGTGTATTCGGCGTCGACACCAGGAACCTGACCGATGCTCATGAGGGGAGAGCGGCTGATTTCGATTCGAGGTTGGCCTCTACGTTCAAGGCTGGCGGCCGTAGCGGTCTTTGTGCTCGGATCCTGGCCTTGCACATCATGGTGCCAAGTCAACGAGGCTGCTTCTCTTCCGCCGGCAACAGGAGAGTTGTTTCGTACTGCGCTCGCCGAACACCAAGGCCAGGATTTGGTTGCGGCCGAGCGAGATTACCGTCTCGTGCTGGCCCAATCGCCGGGGTTTCTTCCCGCGCGGTTCAACCTCGGGCTCGTCCTCGACGCTCAGGGAAAGACCAAGGATGCTCTGGATCAGTTTCTGTTGGTTGACAAACAGCTGCCCACTTTTCCGGGAAGCCAGCTATTTACGGGAGTAGAGAACTTCCGTCTGGGAAGGTACGACGCATCGGAAAAGGCCCTGCGGCTTGCTACAGAACAATCCTCAGACGACTCACGCGGCTGGTTCTGGCTGGCCAAGGCTGAATTTGCGCTTTTGCACACATCGGAAGGGAAGGCCGCACTCGATGCCGCGCTTCGAATCTCGCCGGACGATCCGAGTTCGCTCTACCTTCTCGCACTCTTTTATATCTCCGAACAAGACCTTGTCCGCAGTGAGGAGCTTTTGACTCGCCTAGTTGAGAAGTATCCTCAGATACCGGAGTTTCATCAGTCTTTAGGCAGTGTGTACTACATGCAGGCCCGGCTCGAAAAAGCGCAGGCGGAATACAACCGCCAACTGGTAATCGATCCGCATAATCCCCAAGCATTGTCCATGCTTGGTGTGATTCTTCTCGACCGCGGAGAGGCGTCTTCCGCAATACAGTATTTGCAACAGGGACTCGATGCGAATCCCCGCATACCGTTCCTGCAGCAAAAGATTGGCCAGGCGCTATTCGAAGTGAATCGTCCGCAGGAGGCAATCCAACATCTGCACGAAGCGGTTATCCTCGATCCACAGGATTCAACCTCGCACTTTTTGCTCTGGAAGATCTACACCGCACTTCACAGATCTCAGAATGCTACTGAAGAGCTGGAAGCTTTCAGAAAACTCCAAACTGCGCATCAAAACCGCTCTCCAAGCAACCCCCTTTCCAACACGATGATTCCTGGAATGGGTCCTCCGCCTTAAAGTCCGACCGCGCAGATTTCCAGCTCTTTCATCTTGTGCGAGGGTTGAAGCGCCACACGCAGAATATTTCAAGGTATCCGCCTACATGATTTTCACAAGACGCAGTTTTCTAGAGAATTCCGCGATGCTCTCAGCCGGGCGCTTGTTTGCAAGCGAACTGTTTGCTCAATCGTCTCGGGCCGCGGTCTCGCTCAATCCGTGGAACGTGCAGTTTGAGGACGTAACGGAGGCCTCGGGAATCCGCTTCATGCACGAAAGAGCTGCGTCGCCAGAAAAGCTTGTTGTGGAGACGATGGGACCGGGTTGCGCATGGCTGGACTACGACCAGGATGGATTTCTAGATGCTTTCTTTGTGAACAGCGGACGAACCCCAAACTTCAATCCAGCAACGTTCCCACAGCCCGCCCTCTACCATAACAATGGGGATGGAACCTTCAGCGACGTTACAGCTAAGAGTGGGATTAAGTTGACGGAAGGATTCTATATTGGGGTCGCTGTAGCCGACTTCGATAACGATGGTTTTCCCGATATTTATTTGACCGGCTACGGACGGTCGGCACTGTTCCACAACAATGGTAACGGGACGTTCACGGACGTGACCGCGTTGGCAGGAGTGGCGAACCAGGGGCGTTGGGCCACCGCTGCAGCATGGTTTGACTACGATCATGACGGGCGCCTTGATCTTCTTGTCACAAATTACATCGACTATGATTGGGAGCATGATCCCTACTGCGGCGCGCGGGAATCAGGGTATCGCGTGTATTGCGACCCATTCCACTTTCACGGAACCTCGATGCGCCTCTACCACAACAACGGTGACGGGACCTTCACAGATCTTACCGAAAAGGCGGGATTGCTAAACCCAGACGGCAAAAGCTTAGGTGTAGTCGTTGCGGACTTTGACGGGGATGGATGGGACGACATTCTGATAGCGAATGACGGGATGCGTTCCTTTCTCTATTTCAACAACAGGAACGGCACTTTTCGCGATGCCACCTACGAGTCCGGCGCGGGTTTTGGTGGAAGTGGAGAGGTGGAGTCTGGAATGGGAATTGACGCGGCCGATGCCATGGGTCGGGGACGCATGGATTTCTATATCTGCCATATGGACAATCAGCCGAACCGACTTTACGAGAACAACGGCGATGGCACATTTACCGATATCACGCGAAGCTCGGGCCTGGGATTTACGAGCATCCACAACACCAGTTACGCGGCCCGTTTTGTGGATTGGGACAACGACGGCAACCGTGACTTGATCGTGGTCAACGGCTCAATGCTTGACAATATAGGGCTCTATCATCCCGGCTCGGCCTACGCTGAGTCGAAGAAACTCTATCGAAATCTGGGCGGAGGCCAGTTTGTCGATGCCACCGTAACTCAGAATCCATCCTTTCTTCTACCTCGCGTGGGCCGCGGGCTAGCAATCGGAGACTACGACAACAACGGCGCCATAGACTTTCTCCAAAGCAACAATGGCCAAGCCGCACAAATCTATCGCAATTCCGGAGCAGGCAATCATTGGCTGGGGCTTCGGCTAATCGGTTCGCGCAGCAACCGCGACGCAATCGGCGCCCAGGTGCGCATTGAAACAGGAGATTTTGCAAGCACTGATCAAGTGCGTGGCGGTTCAAGCTATTGCTCTTCCCACGATCCCCGTATCTATTTTGGTCTTGGAGCGCGAACTGCTGCACAGAGAATCGAGATTCGCTGGCCGAGTGGGGAAGTCGAGTCTTTCAAAAACGTAGCGGCGGACAGAATCCTTACGATCCGAGAGGGCGGCGGAATCCTCCCTTATGATTTCCCCCGATTTCGCGCTCGCCGCTAGGATCTCTAGCCAATTGATGCGGACGAGTCTTCAAGTTCTCTCGTGTCGTATTACGATGCCCCTCTCCAATGCAGCGCTGACAGCTTCGGCACGGTCGCTGACTTCAAGCTTCGCGAAAATGTTGATGGTGTGATTGCGGATTGTGTTTTCGCTATTTCCGAGGACGCTTCCAATTTCACGATTTGTTAGACCACTGAGCAACAGTTCCAAGACCTCCAGTTCCCTGGAAGTGAGATCTGGGCGAACCTTACGCTCCCTTAAGATGCTTTCGACCCAGTCCGGAACACTGCGCCTTCCGTCGTGCACTTCGTGGATTGCGTGGACCAAAGCGTCTCTTCCTGTATCTTTGAGCATGTAGCCGAGAGCGCCGGCATCGAGAGCCTGGTAAACCTCTTCCTCGCTGGCATAACTGGAAAGAACCAAAACGCGCGACTGAGGAAACTCTTTGCACACCGCCCGAAGAGCACTGATTCCGCCCCCTTCCGGCATGCGCAGATCCAGAACAATTACGTCGGGGCGCAGCAGCCTACATTGTTCAATGGTTTGACTTCCCGTAGCAGCCTCTCCCACCACGCGCATGCCTGGCTCCCGGTTAAGGAGACTCCTCAGACCCATCCTGAAGAGCAGGTGGTCATCGGAGATCAATATTCGGATTCGGCTTTCCATGAGGTAGCGTGTCCCCCGCCTAAGATCGGCTTGCAAACAAGGAATTGAATCCCCGATGCGCGATTGCGAGTAAATAGCTCCAACGGACGGGCTTTGGATGCGGGAGCGGTATATCCACTGAAATACGGGTACCGTGTTCGTCAGAGAAGATGGAAAGTGAAGCATGGATTCTGGCAGCACGTTCATAGAGTCCCGTGATTCCAAAATGACCTTCCTCTGCTCCAGGGACTGACCGTGGATCGAACCCGCAACCATCGTCGCACACTTCGAGATGAAGACTATCCGGTGCACAATCAAGATGTAGATCAATTCGCCTTGCCTTTGCGTGCTGCATCGTATTTGCGACAGATTCCTGGATGATTCGAAGGATATTGGCTTCAATCTGCACAGGAAGCCTTTGCTCGTCTCCAGCGACAGTTACACGCAAGGAAAGACCTGATCCCTCAACCTGTTGCTTAATGACTCGCTGCAGCACTTCTCCAAGTGGTGCATCAATATGCAAAGCACGGAGCGCCGCGATTGACAGATGCGCTTCGCTGCGACTGCGCTCCGCCATTTGAAGAGCAAGTCCAATCGGGTCAGAAGCGCGATTGCGCGGACTGGAACTGGCCATTCCGCTTTCAAGTTGAAATGCAATCGCTGCAAATCCCTGCGCCAGTGTGTCGTGAACCTCGCGAGCCATCTGCGAACGCTCCTCGAGCACGGCGTGTAGCCGCCATCGCTCCGCCTGGAGATAGACAAAGAAAGCAATCATTGCAACGATGGGCAGCGAGACCGCGATCAGCAGGAGGTTGCGGAAGTCCCACCACGGCGGACCTCCAATCACCTGCAAATCGTCGGCTGATCGCAGCAGAACGGCAAATGGCACGAGACTTCCGGTGTCGTCCTCATCAACTACGCATACGCCACGCACACGCACTGTGCTGTGGGGCGCTATTCGGTTGAAATCATCATTTCCCGGTGGAGCATAGAGGATAGCTCGAAATGATTGGTTATTGCTGTTCAAGAGAAGAACTGATTCCCCTCTTGAGCCGTGAGACCAGCTTTCGACTATTCCTTCCGTCTCGATAAACATCGCGTCATACAAGCCCATCGCTGCCTGTGTAGCGGTGACTGAAATGGGCGGCGCCGGACTCCGCTGCCAAAGCAATCTTCCCGATGCGTCTCGAATCACCGCGCTGAAGGGGTGTTCGTCTAATTTGCCGGTGGCCTCAATTTGATCGCCAATTTTGAGCGGTGGCGCTTGTACGAGATCAACGGCCACACCGCCAGTTGCATCCTGGATATACACGCGCGGAGAAGTAAGGATGACACTGCCACGAACAGTTACAGTCGAAGCGGCCACTGGAGATACTGCCTTAAGGCTACCGAGGGAATCGATCTGTGCTCCACCGGGGGGGTGAGGTGTAGCTGCGATGGGGGGTCTGGCGCGCCCCTGATCCTGCATTATTGAATTGAAACCGACCTCAGTTTGAAGCAATCCTGGCGATATGGGCGGCGCCGCCATGGCCAAGAGTGGCGCAATTTCCTTCACTGAGGCGATCCGCACATCAATGTTCCTCCAAACGCCGCCAGAGGAATAAGATCTGAGGCCGAAACGGCCGATGCGGGCGCACAGTTGTTCGTGCATCGAAACATAGGTCTTTTCGCTGGTAAGAGAATCTGATGCAACTGCAGCGATATCGCATCCAACTGCTACTACGTGCAAATGATACCAATGAAGCGCATGCAGGGGTTCATGCGGGGAAACCGACTGGTATTCAATCCAACCATGATCTGCACGGCCTATCGTGAGAGTGTTGTTCCGATCGCGAAGCCCAACATAATAACCGCTATACGAATCCACGCCTTCCTCTTCATCGGAAGACCTGACAATCAGACCTGCATCGCCGTCTTGTCCGAGTAACAAAATGTCTGCGTCGACAGAGTAGTCGCCTAGATCCGCGGGGCCCGTCATGAACTTTGCGCCCCGCTCGTCAGAGTCATTGCGAATAGCGCCATCGTTGACAGTCCATGTGCCACCAAATACATGCCATTCTTCGGTCTTTCCAGAGGCGAAGGAGTCATGATAAGGCAAGCGAAAATGATATTCGACACGGTACCAGAGAAATGCAGAGAAGACGAGCACTACTGCAACGCATGCCGCTAGATTCCACGGTCGTAGAACTTTCGACAGTTTCATCATCGTCCCGGCCTCCAGTTTACGGACAGCAGTTTCTGAACAGCCGGGTCATCGACGTTAGCACGCGTGACGAGAATAGGCGCAATGAGGATCTCTTGTGGGCCAGGCTTGCCAGAGCGGCTTGCGGCGATGGCTCCCACGGCTTGAAAGCCCATGGAATAGCTATTCTGAACTACGATCGCATCAACATCTCCTTCGCGCATGCTTTGCATAATATCCAATTCCTGATCGCAACCCACGAGAAACACGCGAGGTGTTTCATGCGCCGCGTGCAACGCTGTCAATGCGCCTTCCGTCGACGTGCTACTGAGTCCGAAGAAGGCGCGCAGATCCGGATGCTCCAAAAGGACACTTTCGGCGATATCGCCAGACTCAGCTGAACTCGCTGAAGCCATCCTCATTTCTACGATCGAGATTCCCGGAAACTCAGTTGCCATTGTCGTTTCAAATGAATGCAAACGCTCCATGACGCCAGTGACATTTGGGTTTACTCCGAGGATCGCGACGTTGCCGCTACCCTTAAGGAGCACTCCAAGCTGACGTGCTGCGATTCTACCCGCCTCGACATCGTCACTGAGCACGTATGTGAGGCCGTTGCTTGCTGGTATCGGCAAAGACGTACTCACCACAACAGCGGGAATGTGCTTCGCCAAGGCCTCCCTCAAGGGAGAAATGAGGGCCAAGTATTGAATCGGTGCGACGATCAGCCCGGCGTCACGATTGTGAATGGCTGTCTCAATCAATTCAATTTGACGCTGAGCATCGTCATCTCTCGTTGGCGCATTCCAGTAGATGCGATAGCCACTTTGCTGCCCACCTACTTGAGCACCGACATGGGCGGCCTCCCAGAGTTCAGTCCCAGCGGTCTGTGGGATGAATGCAATGGTTTTCTTCGAGGGATCGAAAAGAGATCGCACCAGGAAGATTACTCCGATCACGAAGGCGAAAAGAATGAAGATGAGGACCACTTGGCGTGCGGTGAATGGCCAAAGCGAACGTTTGATGTTGCTTCCGTCTCTATTCCATTTCCCCATACAATCGTCCGTGGCCCATCTCCTGTCGCATCATGCGCGTGCGGACCCCGCAGCACGGATATGACTCCTTGCCGGAAAGGCAGTCCATGAGAGGTAATGGATCGTAGCGACGGAGCCCACCTTTGTCAATAGCGCATTCAGACCTCACGCCCGGCCGCTTAAGAGACTACGCTCGCCGAGGGTCGCCCGACCAAGGACTTCCGTGCCGATACGAGGATTCGAGCCCAAGGAGAATAACCATCGGGTTCGCAGCTGTTTCTGGATCAACCAAGACTTCCGCCGAACAAGGCGTTCAGGAGCTTCTTCAATGTCACCAGTGATGATCTCTCGTCGGAAATTTGCGATGCTGTGTGCAGCCATATCGTCACACCTGAAGGGGGGGGCGTTGACGGGATCGATCGGGATGCAAACTGCCCTTGACGTCGACGCGGCCGCATCAAGCGTCCAAGCCGGGATGAATGCCTTTCCGGAAAGCGACTATACCCCCTTTGGCTATTTGAACAACCTTGGTCACAGTGCAGTTCTCAATCGCAGCGGTATCGTGCGCAGCGTACCGCCGTTGGGTTTTGGCTGGTGGACCCGACGAATGCCATGGCCCTATGGTGAAGGCGCATTGCGAAACGTGAATTACCTGTCGTTTCTGCATCTGAGTTTTGTGATCGATGACGAAATAAAGCTGCACCAAACGGAGGACTTCAACGCTCAAAACATTGCGCTTGTGTCGCGGTATCATACGGGGAACCTCTTCAGCTATGACTGGAAATTCAGGGGCCTTTCGGTCAAGGTCCAGTATTGTCTTTCAACGCCAAACGCCCTCTTAGCCAGAGTCGAAATACTCAACAGCGGCCCGCAGGCACACGACGTTGCGATTCACGCTACCAACATCTACGGTTTCCCGGAGGAACGGTGGTGGGGAAGCGATGGGGTGACCTGCATGTTTTCGGGTGATCCATCTATCGCGCTGTCCAAGATCTGGGCCTACGGGGACATCTTCGCGCTTGCAGCCGATAGGAGGAGCGACGCGCGAAAGGCAACAACTGACGAAGCAACCTGGAACAAATGGATCAACGCGAACGACATGTCGGTCAACGACGGCGATTCAGCGAGGCTCCCGGGAGCGATCTATTCGGTGCAGAGCTACAAAATCGCGATTGGGCGAGGACATCAGGATCACCTAGTGATTTGCCTGGCACGCGGAGCTAATCAAGGTTCAGCCACGAGTGAATTCAAGTCAGCCATCAGCGACGCGCCGGAATCGATGCGAAAGAAATCGGCTGAGGATGACCGATTCTACCGGAGCGCACCTCAGCTTATCGGCGACTGGCCGAGGGAGTGGACGCACGGCTGGGTTTATGACTTTGAGACATTGCGGATGACCATGCGTCCTCCACTGGGCATATACAAACACCATTGGGATGGGATGCAGATCTTTACACCGCGCGCGGTGCTCGGCGAAACCATGCTCGACACGATGGCCTTGAGCTACGCCGACCGCAGCCTGGCAAAGGAAGTGATCCTCGGAATGTTTGCCGACGCCCCTGCTCCCAATCTTCCATGTTCGAGGGAAGACGGCAGCGTGAATATGATCTGCGCCGATGGGTCGGAGGTTGGTACTGCTCCCACATGGGGAGTGCCTTTTCATATGATTCGTTCAATTTACACTCGTGATCGCGATGCTAATTGGATTGCAGCACTATATCCGCATATGGTGCGTTTTCTGAACTGGTGGCTCGCAAACAGAACGGACGGAAAAGGATGGTTTCATTGCAAATGCAGTTGGGAATCCGGCCAAGACGCTTCAAGGCGCTTTCTCGTAGCGGAAGAAAACCCGGGCGCCGTCGCTGACTTTGTACGCACAGTGGACGTGGAAGCTGCCATGGCGAATGCGTTCTCAAACATGGTGATGTTCTGCAAGATCGCGGGCCGCTCTCAGGATGAGAGCCGTTGGCGCGAGTTGGCACAGCACAGAATTGAGACGACGCGGGCCATGTTTGTCGATGGATGGTTTCGAGACTTCGACGGCCGCAACAACAAGCCCATCATTCTGAAAGACTACTACGACATCATGATGCTGTATCCGTTGGCCCTCGGTATCGCCACTGAAGAACAAACTCGCGCGTTGATTCCCTGGCTTAAGTATTTTGCAGATCACTCAGAATTCTGGCTAGAATGGCCCTCCTTTCTCTTTCCGTTCTCGGAGGCCGCATGGAACGCGGGTGAACGAAAGTTCATCGGAAGCATAGCTGCCGAGACTGCGACGCGAGTATACACAAGGACCGACGCAAAGCAAACTAAATCGATTGCGCCATTCCAAAGTGGCCTCCCACAGCGATTCCAATATCGCATTCCAGGTATAGCCAATGAGTTCTGGCCAATCAAGGATGATAACCCTGGGGGTTGTGAGAATTACGGATGGGGCGCAACGCTCCCAACGATCATCATCCGCAATCTTGTCGGATTCCGAGAGTTCGAGGATTTGACGAAGAATGGATTCCGGATCGCGCCTGCGCTTCCAGATCATTTCCTGAATCCAGGCTCTTCCTATGGCATGACGAATTTGAATTTCGGCGCAACCGCAACAAACATCGAATACAAACCATTAGGCGGCACAAAGCTGCGTATCAAACTCTCGATTCGTGGCGGCCTAAAGCAAGCGGCAGTTGTGGACTCGTCTGGTGCAGTCTTAGCTACGTCGCGGTCGAGCGGCAACCGCACTGGCGCCGAGTTCGATGGTGAAAATGGTGCAATCTATTCGGTGGTCATCACAGCTTAAACCGTTTCAATCTAGATGGGAGCCCTACATGCCGGAAAGCGGAGCACACCTATCGGCCCTGATCGAAAGCGCGTCGGACGTTATCTGGTCGGTTGACCTTGACTATAGATTAGTGATCGTTTAGCCCTCGCATGCGATAGGTCCTGGCCGGTACTCGGCCATCAACAAGAGACAAGAATCGAGGAGGAAACAAACATGTTCGGTAGGATCTTTACGTTGGTCTGTGTAGCGATACTCTTCGAAGCAAGTGGATTCTCGCTGCAAGGACTTCGGCCAGATTCGTCGTCCATTCCTGTTTTCACGGTCACTGACTTTTCAAAGCCATTTCCTCCGGCGTCCCTTTCAAATGGTTTCATCGGAATTCGTTCAGCGGCAAATCCGCTGATCTCTTCGTCTTTGCTCAACTCAAATCGACCTCGACGCATCGGAGTGCATCCATGGGCGACCGTGGTCGGCGGCTTTGTTCGGACAGAGCCAAATCTTGGAGGCGAGGCCATGGCGCCCGCCCCTTACCCCTTGTCCACCGATATCATCTACGCCGGGGTCAGCCTCAGTGAGCACCCTGAAGACCTGGGGATTCATCGACAGTCTCTCGACCTGTCGAATGGCGAATTGGTGACGGAGATGGCCTTTCGGCCTTCGGCCGAGCAACGCCTGGATATTACCGTAGAGCAGTTCGCCTCTCGTTCTGTTCCCGCATTACTTTGCCAGCAGATCACGCTGCGCTCGTCATCCCCCGCGTCAATTCTTGTGAAAACAAACATAGATCGGACCGGAATTCCTGGTACCGTATACGCCGATAAAGCGCCATACGCTGAACAGCTTTCCGATAGAGTCATGGGATTTGATAATGGACGAACAAAACTAGGAATTGCGCTCGTTGTGCCGGACACAGACGGGTTCAAACGTGAGACGGTCGGCGAATACAAAGTGGATGCGGCAGAAGGCAAGACTTACAGGTTCCAGACTGTCGCTGCGATGGTTTCGGAACTCTATGCCTCTGACCCAGAACTTGAAGCGATCCGTCTCGTCGGCTGGGCGAAGATGCTGGGATTCGATCACCTGCGCGCGGAGAATCGAGGGGTCTGGAGAGATCTGTGGAAAGGGCGACTCTTGGTTGATGGCGATCCCGAGGCACAGCGCGCTCTGGACACGGCATTTTTTTACCTCATTTCAAATAGCAGCCCGCTGTCAATGACAGGAACTCCACCATTTGGCTTTTCGGAACATGAGGCATATGGGGGTCATATCTTCTGGGACATGGATTCGTTTATGGTTCCTCCTCTAACTGTCCTGGCACCCCAAATAGCAAAGGCGATGCTGGAGTTTCGTTTGAGAGGCCTGGCTGAAGTGCAGAAGCGGGCGCGCCTATTTGGGTTCCAGGGAGCAATGTATCCCTGGGAAGCTGGAATCAACGGAACAGATGCAACGCCCTCGGGAGCGGATACTGGGTGGGCCGAACAGCATATTAGCGCGGACATTGCTATTGCATTTTGGGAATATCAGGTAGCTACAGGTGACAAGGAATTCCTCAGGAATTCGGCATGGCCTGTGCTTAGAAACGTCGCTGAATGGATTGCGAGCCGCGGCACTTTTACCAAGCGCGGATTCGAAATTCAAAACTTGATGGGTGTCGATGAGTCAGTCGGCAGCGTCAGCAACGGCTCGCAGATGAACTTGGCATGCAAGATGGTAATGCGAGCAGCTCTAGACGTGTCATCCAAACTCGGAATCTCCGTGCCGCCAACTTGGAGGAAGATCGCAGATACGATTGTGATTCCGAGAGACCTGAAAACCGGTGTTGTGCTTCCTTACGACGGAGCCAAGCCAGGTTCTGGATACAGTGTCGATATGCTGCCTCTGCTTTTCCTTCACAACTTGCCCGTTGATCCTGAGGAATTCCGAAGGACTTTCACATTTGAACAGAAGTTGAAGGCGACCGTACCATCTACTCCCAGCGTTCCGTGTACAAAGGAATCGCCTGGATTCAGCTGTCCTCCTGTCGCTGCCAGCGAGGCTTTTATTGGCGACCGGAAAAGGGCGAAAGAGTACTTTGAAAGATCCTGGAAAGAATACTGGGTAGAGCCTTACGGATTAACAAAAGAGTATGCAAAGTACGAAGACGGGAACTACATCACTAATGATGGTTCCTTATTGATGAGCGTGATATTTGGTTTTACCGGCCTGAGGATCTCTGACGGTGACTGGCATCACTACCCAGCAACGCTTCCAGAAGGCTGGAAACGGATCGAGATTGAGCGCATTTGGATTCACGGGAAACCGATGCACTTGATTGCTGAGAATGGCAAACCCGCGCAGTTGTTGGAAGGGAATTAGAACCTGTTCGCACTTTCAGACGACAACGACGGGAACCAACTCTTTTGAATTCCGAAGTGCGAGGAGTGAACAGCGGATGTCTTCTCAGGACGGGCGAAAACCAGATTGGGAATCGGGGCTCTCTTTGCGAGTTGGAAAAGATGAAGGGAACGCCCTCGCGGGACTTGGCAACGTGCCTTGCACCATATGGGATGTTGCGAGACTGGCTGGGGTTTCGATAGCCACGGTGTCGCGCGTTACCTGTGGCTCCAACAATGTATCTTCCAAGACAGCGGCCAAGGTCGTGGCTGCTATATCACAGTTGCAGTATCTGCCCAACGCGCTGGCGGCGGAATTGGCGCGAAGGAAAGGCGGCAACCGGAGAATGCGAAGTGCTCATCGGCCCGCAATGGCTGGCATGAAAGCAGCACAGCTCGCACATTCAGAAGTTCCATTCTCTCTATCAGCGTGCGCTTGCGCAAAAGCCATTTCGATCTGAATACACGCTGCACGATGGCCGGATCCTGGAGATGACGCTCGAAGACAGAAATGGGATTACCAAAACCATCACCGCGCGTCTTCTGATCGTTTCTCGGGCATGGTGGCGCGACTGTGATCTTGGCTTTGTGCGAGGTCTAACGTTTTTCAACTAGTTCCTAGAACCCATCTCATAAATGTCTGAGCAGCATGAGCAGGCACGCGAGTTGAACGAAGCCGAGGAAGTTTTCGATGTGATATTCCCATCGGGTGACCAGCCGGCGGTAGTTCTGCATCCAGGCAAAGAGCCGTTCGACCTTCCAGCGACGACGGTAGCGACGCAATGGCCTTCTGTCCTGCGTCTCATTTCTGCGGCCGGCTCGGTGGGGCGAGATCATCTCGATTCCATACTCACTCATCTGCTCGTCCAGTGCATCCGAGTCGTAGGCCTTGTCGCCGATTAGCCTTTCCGGCCTTTTCGGTTATGAACGAAGCGTTGAAACGGCCGGAGGACAAAACGGCCTTGGAAAGCTGGCATTGGCTGTACAGGGAAGCAAAGAAGTATCATACGATCATAAGCGTTCATATCAATATGCTAGATGCTTATCAGAACTCCCCGCTGTGGAACACTTATCTCGAAAACAACATCATTATAAAAGATAAACAGGGCCGTCCCATCGCGGAGGAGGTATTTGGAGGCATGCAATCGTATCAGGTGGATTATTCGCAGGAGTGGAAGCTGGGTTACACGGTCAAGAGGATCGATGACCTGTTGAAGATACTACCCGAATTGAAGGACGCAGGCACTATTCATATCGATGCGTTTCATACCATCCCTTACCTGATATACAAGAGCAATCCAGATAGCCATCTGGTCAACCCTTATCTCGGTACAACCGAAGAAGAAGAGACGATTGCGCAACGAAAGATCTACCGTTACTTTCGCCTAAATGGTATTGACGCGACTGCTGAGCAGGCGATGGAGGATACTCGCATTGATCCTTTTATCGGCTTGGAGCCATTTGCCTGGCATTTCGATGACGAGGGAGACGGAGACAGGAAGGTCTTCAACAAACTGCAATGGGTTGGTAAACCCGCCAACTTTGATGTATACAAGTTACCGTCGCGTTTATATGTCGGCACCGCCATGCCTGTCGAGCAGGATCTAAAGAATCACCCTGAGGATTACGAGCGGCTCATCGAGGCGTTTTGTAAGAGATTTGTACCTTGGTATTACAAAAACAATGCGACTGTGGAAGATAACGACAAGTTGTGGCAGACAACAGGCGATATCTTCTTGCCCGTTCTATGGCGACGAGACACGATTCTGGTCTTCAGCAAGGAGGGGTATGTATCAAAGAAGTGGAAATTGCCTGTAAAATGGCAAAATCGGCAAACAGTAACAGTGACTACTGTTTCGATTGATGCGGACAAGGATGTTCATTCACTTCCTGTTGTGAACGGCGCAATAGTCCTAACGCTGAATACGAATCAAGGTGTAGTAATCCAATGAGGAGACTGAACCGTTCCCGCTCCTCGGTCCTATGCGACAAATCACTCGTCATCAAGTGGACCAGCGGATTAATACTCCGAGCTGGAACGCTTTGGCTCTCGTCATTGGCGGCGAGGCGTACACTGTCCCTGCAGCCTCCGCTCCTGAAGGCATTCCGGCTCCAGCTATAAGTCGGGAATTGTCTTGCCATCGAACTGTGTATACCCAATCCGGCACAGAAGCGGTCTTATAGAAGGCACCACTAGTGTGCCAGACCACGATGCCGGAGACGAAGGGAGTTGGCATATCAGAGCCAATTCCCGCGGTGAGGTACTTGCCATCGGGCGAGCAAATCAAAGACTTTGCTGCGGAGGGTGGAGTATCAAAACGTTGCAGAAGCTCACCATGAGTGATATCCCAAAGCCATACTTCTCGTTCAGTAGTTGAAACCACCAATTTGTGGTCCGCATCGAGAAAGCATAATGAGATTACCGTTCAATGAAAAATGGCACCTTCCTGGGTTGGCTACCGGGATCAGGCCATGTTAGCGGTTAACCGCAAATTCACGCAGGTGGATTCGTCGGTGAAGATTCGATTTGCGACAAGATCGGCGCCAATTCTAACGAGACGAATCTGGAAGGATGGTCTCGGTCTTTGCGCGATGCGACAAGGTATTGCTAGCCTCACAGGCGCATTTCTGAAGGAAATAGACGTGTCTCGACCTATTAAGGAAGCCGCCTGCGCAATAAGGTGGTGCGTCCGCCGTCAATTTGGAGTGAAAGGTGCGCTCGCACCCACCGCCAGATCATCTCCCCACCTTTATGGGAATCCATGAAAGCTCAACGGCCACCACATGAATCTCAAAGTCTCGCCGCAGTTCACAGAGCGCGCAGGCACAGTTCTCAGGTTTTGGGCTGTCCATCGCGTGGGAAATGAGTTTCCGGTGCAGAGTCCGATGGAACTGAAACACGCGGAAATGCCGTAATACGCAACTTGGCCGCGGCGTAGGGAACAAGAGTTATGTGCTCAATTGCTGCGCCAGGCATCTGAGCAACGGGGCTGACAGGTACAGGGTCTGCCACACCATCGACTGCGCGCCATTCAGGCAGAAGCACTGCAGGAGTCCGCAGACGAACCGGCGCGTGAGCGAGAGAAAAGACATCATTCGACGAAGGGTATTCTTCAAGCTCGACAGAACTCTGACCCCTTCTTTCGTCCACTGCAAGTGCATAGTTCCAGCGAGTGGAGGGGAAGACTTGCCAGTCGCTGGCAGGACCTCGGTCCACGAGTTTCAACCAGTCTGTTCCGATCGGATAGGAAAAGGCCAACGGCCCCCGCTCGATGGCAACAGACTGATTAAACCAAGACGTCATGCGAACGGGCATTGGCATCTCGATTGCAACCTCATCGCCAGATTTCCAGCGCCGTTGCGCTACAAAAAATGATCCGCTTCTCAGTCCCGATTGGGGCTCGCCGTTGATGCGTATTTGTACATGGTCAGCCCATCCCGGGATACGTAGGCTTAAGGGAAAAGAAGCGGCGGCGGAGGCATTCACCCTGATCTTGACCGCACCGCGAAAGGGATAATCCGTCTCCATCTCCACATCGACCCGCACACCGCCAAATTGCGTGCTTGCGTGGCTCGGGGCATAGGCCATCGCCGCAAGTCCGCCGCCGGCTGAACACATCCACAAACTAGAGGTGAACTTCGGCCAGCCTTGGTGGAAATTGGCGGCGCAGCAGCCGAAGTTGGGCGCTAAGCCATAGAGATTCGATTCCGGGCCATCGGAAACCCATGGCTTGCGATGCAAACTGCACTCGACCTGATTCGATTCCTGGTTGTATTGATGTGCCCACATGTCATTGGTGAACGCACCGGGCAAGGCGTTGAAGGCCAAGCGCTCAAGACGATCACCGAGCGAGGCATCACCGGATATGGAAAGAGCTTGCTCAAGAGAAAACATGTACTCGACAACTGAGCACAGTTCGGAACCATGTGACGGATCGCGACCGGCCAGATGCTCGTCACAGGAAAACATTCCATTTGGCAGGCCATGATATTTTTCCAGCTCAGAGATCATTTTCATGTATGCAAATCGGTCTGCATCGAGCTTCGAAACCAGCGACCACACCGGTCCCGCTTTCACCGCCTGAGCATTATTGACTCCGTGAGTGGAAAGTGCGAGGTCCTTCAGACCGTTGCCTTGGTCAAGTTTGAGAAACTCGGCAGTGCATGGCTGCGTGAATTGGAAATTGTCATATTCGGCCTTCCAATCATGACCATGATCATGTAGCAGACGAGCAAGGTCAAGCAGGTAAGCGAAGTGAGTACGATTGTAAAGCCATAGGACACTGAGCACTTCGTCCTGCCAGCGAAACTTGCCCCAGTCCCGCAGCGGACGCGATGGCAGCTCAGCAAGTTGATACCTGAAATACTTGTCCATCACTGGAATCACGCGTGGGTTGCCTGTTGCTTCCTGATACTGCGTAAGCACCTTCAACATCACAATTCGAGGCCACCAGTCGTCATTCGCCGAGGGGCCAATCATGCCGTTCGGCGCCTGGTGTTCCAATGTCCAATTGATGTACTTCAATGCTTTTGACTTCAACCGTGCATCATCCAGGAGCCAGGCAAGAGGCACAAGCCCGTCGAGAAAGTATGGACCACGCTCCCACGATTCCCCTGTGCCTCCAAGCCAGCCACTGTTGGGGCCGACATCTGCCCAGACCTCGTCGAGATGTCCACTGAGTCCACTGGCTTGAATCTGAAGTTGGTTTCGGAGCCAGCCCTTGGGGCGAATCGAGCCGAGAGGCAATGGGTAATATGCTCGTTCAGCGAGAGGTGAGCAGTTTTTCACCACCGCCCCTTGATCGGGAGGTGTTACCGGCTGCGGGAGCGGCATAGCGCGTGAGAATAGCCTTTCCGAACCAAATAGTGCAGAGAGCGCGCTCAGTCGTTTAATGAATTGTCGGCGATGGATTCTAGAAGGACTCAACGAGGAAACCCTTTCTTTTCAATCGATCGTCAGCAAGGCGCTGACGCAGAAGAACGTTAAACTCAATTCTTGGTTATTGATCCGAATACCGGGCGCCCTGTCAAACCGCCACCTGCGAAATCCTAGCAATTCGCCGGTGATCGGTTAACAGTCCATCTGGACTATTGTTTGTAAAGCGATGGAAGGCATAAAAGGATTGTGTTTGGTGTGAGTTGCACGCCAAATCCGCGAGATCTGTGTCCGGAGTGCTGAGAATTGGTAATAAAAGGCCAGAATCTTCTTGACACTCTCGTGATCTTTAATCTATAAACGTTGGTCCAAGGGGAGAAATGTGACTTTTCTCACATGCTTCCTCTATGGGGGAGATTCTGGTGAATGGCAGGAAAGCCAATTCCTATATCAACGAGACGAGATGGTTGTCAATGGTCTATTCACACGAGGACATTCCAGCGACAGCGGTCTCAGAATCTCAGTCGAAGTGGGCCGATCAACCAGCAAACTCTCCCAAGCGTATTCGTGGAAGATTCGTCCGGGCCAAGGCTCGGCAAACCACAATGCTTCAACCTGAAATTCGAAATCGGAGGACGCAAATGGCGCAAATGTGGCTCAGTACGATCCCAACGCTGGTGAAGACATCCGTTCAAAACGGTCTCGCCTATTTTGGAGAACAGTCGATCTTAACCTCAAACATGAGGAGGCAGAAAATGAGAGTACTGACGGCGATGAAGTTTGTGTGTCTTGCCGCAGCAGTGATCGTTTGCATCGGCTCTGTCGCAGCCAAATGTCAAAGTGGAATAAGCACCGGAACGATCACGGGTTATGTTTCCGATGCGACCGGCAGTTTCATCGCGAACACTTCGGTCACGGCCACGAATGTTCTTACGAATCAAAGCCAGACTCAGCACACTGACGTTACGGGACGATACGACTTTGTCGACCTTCCATTTGGAACC
>Ga0187877_1001412_pt1 | contig 24824 bp, 19 predicted proteins | sample June2016WEW_17_1_3_FD_132430 | JGI IMG/M metagenome (GOLD analysis project Ga0187877, IMG submission 132430) | Peatland microbial communities from SPRUCE experiment site at the Marcell Experimental Forest, Minnesota, USA - June2016WEW_17_100 | ecosystem: Environmental > Terrestrial > Soil >...
TACGCCACTCGATATACACCGCCGGAATAGCGCAAAAGCGTCTTCGCATGTCTGGTCCATACAACTGAAACATAAATCAGGATTTATGTCTTGGCCAGAAATTATTTAAGTGGCATTGGGCGGAACCGCCTGCCCCACCTGCTCTCACAGGCACCGCTTTGCCACCTCGGCCAGCGCGGCGGTGAACTTCCCAGAACCGTTCAGCGCTTCGGGACGGAGCAGGGAAATGCCGTGCTGGGCGGCGTAGTCGCGGAAAACCACATCGATATCATATAGCGTCTCGACGTGATCGCAGACGAAGCCGATGGGGTCCACCACCACTTCACGGATGCCCCCGGCGGCATAGCGGTCCAGGCAGGATTCCACGGTAGGTCCCAGCCAGCGGTCGGCGGTAAGGCCCTGGCTCTGGTAAGCGAAATCCCAGTCCGTCAACCCGAGGCGCGCCGCCACCGCCGCGGCCGTGGCGCGCGTTTCGCGGTCGTATGGGTCCCCGGGGCGCCCTTTGGGCCCCAGCGCCTTCTCGGGCAAACTGTGCGCCGTGAAGAGAACCTTCCTGCCCCCCGCCAGCGGCTCCAGTTTTTCCGCGAAGGCCTCAACCAGCAGCGGCTGGTCATGGAAGCTCCTGGCCCACACGATCTCCGCCGCCACGCCCGCTTCGCGCCTGGCCTCCTCGGTGCGCCGGATGTAGAGCCCCACGCTCAGCTCCGAAAACTGCGGCGCCATGGCAATGGCGGCGATGCGCTCGAGACCGGCATCGCGCACCTGGTCCATGGTTTCCCGAATGAATGGATGCCAGTTGCGCATGCCGAAAAAGACGGGAATTCCGAGCGTGCGTTCCAGGGCTTCGGCCTGTGCGCGCGTCCACGGCAGCAGCGGAGACGATCCGCCGATGGCTTGGTAACGGCGCTTAACTTCCTCGACGATCTGGGGGGAAGCCGGCCTGCCGCCGCGTACGAACGTCAGGTAGCTTTCGACGTCCGCCAGGCGTTCCGGGGCTCCGTGGGCGAGGAGGAGGACCCCCTGCTTCATGGGCGAAATTCCCGGACCATCTCCACCACGGCCTTGACGTTCTCCACGGGGGTCTCGGGCAGAATGCCGTGGCCGAGGTTAAAGATGTGGCCGGGCCGGACGCCCGTGCGCTTCAGCAGCTCGTGGACCTTAATGCGGAGCTCGTGCAGGGGCGCGAACAGGGCCACCGGGTCGAGGTTGCCCTGAATGGCGGAGCGATAGCTGATGTCCATCCATGCCTGGTCGATATTGATGCGCCAGTCGACCCCCATGACATCGCCGCCGGCGGCGTGGAGCTCGCGGAAGAAACCGGAAGCGCCGGTGCCGAAGTGGATCACGGGAACACCGGTGGAGCGGATGCGCTCGATGAGCGCGCGCGAGTAGGGCGCGGCAAAGCGCACGTAGTCGTCCGAGCCCAGGGTGCCCACCCAGGTGTCGAATACCTGGATGGCGCGCGCCCCGGCGGTCACCTGCAAATGCGCGAACGGCGCCAGCACGTCCACGATCTTGCCCATCAGCCGCCGCCACAAAGTCTCGTCGCTGTACATGAGCTTCTTGGTGCGGATGAAATTGCGCGACGCGCCGCCTTCGATCATGTAGCTGGCCATGGTGAAGGGGGCGCCCACGAAGCCGATGACCGGGACCCTGCCGGCCAGCGCCCGAACCACGTTCTGGATGGCGTGTCCCACGTAGCCGAGGTCGTCGGTGTTGGTGGTGGAGAGCGAATCCACGTCGTCGGAGGTGCGCACGGGGTTGCCGATCACCGGCCCTGCGCCTTTCTCGTAAGACAGCTTGAGGCCCATGGGCTCGACGGGCAGCAGCAGGTCCGCGAAAATGATGGCGGCGTCCACATCCAGTATTTCGACTGGCTGCAGGGTCACGGTGGCGGCCAGGTCCGGCCGCTTGCAGATTTCCAAAATACCGAGCTTGTCGCGGATCTGGCGGTACTGTTTGAGGTACCGGCCCGCCTGCCGCATAAACCACACCGGCTTCACATCCGTCGGGCGGCGCCGGCAGGCGTCCAAAAAACGGCTGGTCATTGGAGCCACGCGCATGGCTGTTCCATCCTGTCTTCGCAAAAGAACACGCGAAATTCCTTGGGCTTGTTCCTCGCCGCCCACGGGCGGCCGTTGACGAAATACGGTTTGGCCCACGCTTCGCTGTCGATGGTGCGGGGCGCGACGACCGAAACCGATACGCTCCCTTGCGCCGGGTATCCCGTGCGCGGATCCATGATATGGGCGTAGATGCGTCCTTCCGCCCGGAAAAACTTCTCGTAGCTGCCGGAAGTGGACATCGACATGTCCTTCAAAAACGCCTCGGCCACGATCCGTCTGGGGCGCCACGGATCTTTGATTTCCACCCGCCAACCCTTCGGCTCGGTGGGAGGAGCACCCATACCATAAATGCTGCTATCCGATCCCGCCACCAAAGCGATCTGGAAGCCTTGTTGTCTCAAAACATCCACCATGCGATCCACGGCGTAGCCCTTGCCGATTCCGCCGGGGTCCAGTTCCACCCCGGAGCGGTCAAACCATACCGTGCCGGCCGCCGCGTCCAGGTGGATGTGCCGGTAGCCCACTTTAGGGAGGGCGGCCGCAACCTCGGCCCGGTGGGGCAGACGGCCGGAGCCCTTGTAGAACCCCCAAACCTTCATCAGCGGGCCCACCGTAATATCGAAAGCCCCTTCGCTCTCGCGGCTGTATGCGACGCAAGCCGAGAGCAACTGAAACAACTCCGGCGACAGCCTGACGGGCTTTTCGGCCGCGTGCCGGTTGACCTCGCTCCATTCGCTGTCGGCCCTGTAATTGGAAAGCATCTCGTCGAGCCGCCGCACCTCGTCGAAGGCGGCGTTCACCGCCGCTTCCATCTTTACCCGGTCATACCCATAAAGGACAACGGAATAGGTCGCGCCCATGGCGTCGCCGCTTTCCTCGAGCCGCAGCAGTTCCGGCTGGTCCGCCGCGAGGGTCCCCGACAGAAACAAAACTACCACAAATTGTTTGAGTTTAGGGCTAATTTTCGGCATGGCTACGAGATTTTTTCGCCCGCTTCAATAGGAATTCGATCCGGGTGTCGGCGTCCGGGTTCTTGTCACGCTCGAAATGCAGTTCCGGAACGCGCCGCAGGCTGAGGCGCGAAGCCAGTTCGTGACGCAAATAATGCCGCGCGTGCTCCAACGCGGCCAAAGACTGGTCCTGTTCGCGTTCATCCCCCCGAACCACGACTTTGACGTGGGCATAGCGCGCGTCGGGGCTTACATGCACCTCGGTCACATCCACGGCCAGCAGCCGGGGGTCGTCCAGTTCGAAGCCGATGATTTCGGCCAACTCCTCGCGGACCGCTTCGGAGACCCTTAATGTCCGCCGTTCATCCATAAAAAAACCGGGGGCCGGGGGCCAGGGGCCGGGGTGAGGCCGTCTCTGGCCCCCCGGGCCCTAACTCAGCCACTCCACCGTGGCCTCGACCAATTCCGCTCCCAGCAGCGCCGCGGCCTCGTCTTCCACCGATTGCAGCACTCTGGCGGCGTGCGCATGGTCCGGGGAAACCGTCACCGCCGCCACCGCCGCGCGCTGCCAGAGGTCCTGGTAATCGATCTCCGCCACCGCCACGTTGAACTTGTGGCGCAGCCGCTCCTTGAGGCTCTGGACCACGTGGCGCTTGTCCTTGAGCGAGTGCGAATCTTCGAGCCGCAGCTCCAGGGTCAGAACGCCGATTACCGCCATGGCATCAGGCGAAAACTTCGGTGGCCACGCGCTCGGTGACGAACGCCTCGATGACGTCGCCCTGCTTGACGTCGGCGTAGTTCTCGAGCGTGATGCCGCACTCCATTCCGCTCTTGACTTCGCCGACGTCGTCCTTGAACCGCCGCAGCGAGCCCACCTTTCCGGTGTACACCACCACGTTGTCGCGCAGCAGCCGCACCTCGGAATCGCGCGTGATGGCGCCATCCTGCACCAGGCATCCGGCCACCGCTCCGACCTTGGAAATGCGGAAGGTCTCGCGCACTTCCGCCTTGCCCTTGTAGACTTCCTTGAACACCGGCTCGAGCAGACCGGTCATGGCGCGCTTCATCTCGTCGGTGAGGTTGTAAATGATGGTGTGCAGGCGGATATCCACTTTTTCCTGCTCGGCCAACGCCGCCGCGTTGCGCTCGGGCCGCACGTTGAACCCGATGATGATGGCGTTCGAGGCCGAGGCCAGCAGCACGTCCGACTCGTTGATGGCGCCGACTCCGGAGTGAATCACGCGCACCTTGACCTTCTCGTTGGACAGCTTCTGGAGCGTCTCGGAAAGCACTTCGGCCGAGCCGCCCACGTCGGTCTTGATGATGATGGGCAGCTCCTTGACCTCGCCGGCTTCCATCTGCTTGTGCAGTTGCTCGAGGGTGAGGCGGCTGGATTTGGCGAGCGCCGCCTCGCGCGCCTTCTGGTCGCGGAAGTTGACGATCTGCTTGGCCTTGGCGGTGTCCGTGACCACCTGGAAATCGTCCCCGGCTTCGGGCAGCGACTCGAGGCCCAGCACCTCGACGGGCATGGAGGGCTCGGCCTTGCGGATTTGCGCGCCGCGGTCGTTCTGCATGGCGCGCACCTTGCCAAACACCGCGCCGCAAATGAAGAAATCGCCCACGTGCAGCGTGCCGTTGCGCACCAGCACGGTAGCCACCGGGCCGCGCCCGCGGTCGAGCTGCGCTTCGATCACCGTGCCCATGGCCGGGCGGCTGGGGTTGGCCTTGAGGTCCTGCATGTCGGCCACCAGCAGAATCATCTCGAGCAACAACTCGAGATTCTGGTGCATCTTGGCGGAAACCGGCACCATGACCACGTCGCCGCCCCAATCCTCGGCCAGCAGGCCGCGGTCGGAGAGCTGCTGCTTGATTCGCTCCGGCTGGGCGTCGGCCTTGTCGATCTTGTTGATGGCCACCACGATGGGCACGCCGGCCGCCCTGGCGTGGTCGATGGCCTCGAGCGTCTGCGGCATGACGCCGTCGTCCGCCGCCACCACCAGCACCACAATGTCGGTGACTCTGGCGCCGCGCGCGCGCATGCGAGTGAAGGCTTCGTGGCCGGGAGTGTCGATGAACACGATCTTGCGGCCGTTCATCTCGACGTGGTACGCGCCGATGTGCTGGGTGATGCCGCCGGCTTCCCGCCCCGCCACGTTGGTTTCGCGGATGGCGTCCAGCAGCGAGGTCTTGCCGTGGTCCACGTGGCCCATGATGGTGACCACGGGCGCGCGTTTTGCGAGGTCTTTGGTATCTTCGGCCTCTTCCACCGCCTGCATGGCCTCTTCCTCGTAAGTGATGGTGGCGGTGGAGGCGCCGAATTCGCGGGCCACCTCGGTGGCCAGCTTGGAATCCAAGGTCTGGTTGATGGTGGCGAAGATACCGCGGTCCAGCAGCTTCTTGATGACCAGGTTGGCTTTCACGTCCAGCTTTTCGGAAAGCTCCTTGACCGTGATGCCTTCCGAGATAGTGATTTCGCGGCTGATGGGGGGCGGGCCGGTTTCCACGTGGCGCCGCGCGGGCCGCAGGATCTTCTCTTCCTCGATGCGCTCGCGTTGCGGCCGAGCGGCGCCGCGCTTGTCGCCCGGGCGTCCACGGGGCTGCTCGATCGGCGGCACCAGTCCTGGTTCGAGGCGGGCGCGCGAGGTGGGATGCTGCGGCCGCGGTCCGCCGGCGCGGGTGGTGGGCGCCCCGGGGCGAACTCCGGGCTTGGCCACCATGGGCTGGCCGGGGCGAATGGGGCCGCGATAAATCGGCTGGCCCGGCACCGGCATGCTGACCAGGGGCCTCGGGATTCCGGGACGCGGCGCGGCTTGGCCCACAGCGCTCCCCACAGCCGGAGCGCCGGCTTTCGGAGTGCCTAGTTTCGCCACCAAATCGGGCCTCGGGGGCACCACTGGGCGGGCGGCCGGCTGGCCCGCGAGCGGGCGGGGCCCAGAGGGCACCCCCGGCGCGGGAGGGGCTGCGGGGGCGGCGGCGGATTCTCCGAGCCCGGTCGCCGCGGGCGCGCGTGAAACCTCGGGGCGCTGGCGCGGAGCCATGGCCGGGCGTGGCGGCGCAGGGGCTGCGGAAGGCAAGCCTTCGACGGCCCCCGCAGGGCTCCCCGCCGGGAACGGCTGACGCGGACCGGAGAGAATCTGGCCCGGTTTCGGGGCCGGGCCCAAAGGGATCCCCGCCGGGCCGGGCAGCGGCTTGGCGGAAGGAGGAACAGGACGGCCCGGCGCGACGATCGCCGCGGGGCGAGGCGCTCCGGCCACCGGCGGATGGATGGGACGTCCGCCCGCCAGCGGCGGACGGATGGGCGCCGCCGCCGCGGCCGGGCGCTCGGCAGGCGGTGTTTCGGCGGCGAACGCCGTTTCCCCCTCGGCCGGGACGACCGGTCCGGCTTCCGTCACCGGTGCGGGAAATGGTTCGGCTGCCCCAGCGGGGCGGGGTTCCGCGGGGGCCACGGGTCCCTCCGCCTCCGAGGGCTCGGGCACCTCAAACCCATACAGGCGGCGCAGCTTGATCGCCACGTCCTCATCGATTGAGCTGGAGTGCGTCTTTTTCTCCGTGACGCCCAATTCGGGGAGCCGCTCCAGTATCTCGTGAGCCTTGACTTCCAACTCGCGCGCCAGCTCGTTGATGCGAATCTTCTTCATAGACAGAGCGATCTGCTTCTACCTGCCGAGGCGCTCCTAATTGTCGCGACCTGGGGCGCCCCCATCCGGCCCGGCGTGCTCACCGGGCGCGGCGTCCTCTGGGCCGGTTCCTTCGGACTGATTGTGAGTGGGGGAACCCGCGTCCTCTATGGTAGCAAACTGTTCCGGGGTTTCCTTGGTTTCGGCCTGTTCCGACGGGGTCTCCTCGAGCGCTGGAGCGGGGCTTGGCTCCGCCACGACGGCGGATGGAAGCTCCCCGGCGACCACGGCCTGCGCCTCGACGGCTTCTTCCGCGGCTGCCGGCTCCGCCCCGGCCTGGCCCTGCTCTTCGAACTGGCTGTAGTAGGCGTTGACCGCCTCCTGAATTCTCTCCACCAGTTCGGGGCCGATGCTGGGGATCTCCTCGAGCTGCTCGGGCGTCATGCCGCCCAACTTCTCGATGGTGCCGACGCCGGTCTCGAGCAGCGTCTCGAGCAGCTTTTCGGGCAGGCCGTAATCGACGAGCACGGAAACCGGGGCGCCCGGCGCCACCAGCGCGGCCATCTGCGATTCCACTTCCTGCCGCTTCTCTTCCTCGCTCTTGATATCGATTCTCCAGGTCAGCAGCTTGGCCGCCAGGCGCACGTTCTGCCCCTTCTTGCCGATGGCCAGAGAAAGCTGCGAATCGTCCACGATCACTTCCATGTGCTTTTCCACGGGATCGAGGATGGTGATGCGGCTCACCTTCGCCGGGCTGAGCGCATGGGTGGCGAACACCACCGGGTCTTCGGAATATTCGATGATGTCGATCTTCTCGCCGCGCAGCTCGCGGATGATGGACTGCACGCGCATGCCCTTCATGCCCACGCAGGCGCCCACGCTGTCCACGTCGCGGTCGCGGCTCTGGACGGCGATCTTGGTGCGCTCGCCGGCTTCGCGGGCGCATCCCTTGATGGTCACCGTGCCGTCGTAGATCTCGGGAACTTCCTGCTCGAAGAGGCGCATCACCAGCTCCGGCGCGGCGCGCGACACCACCACGCCGGGACCTTTGCTGGCCTTGTCCACCAGCCGGATCACGCAGCGGACGCGGTCGCCCACGCTGTAGCTTTCCAGGCGCGACTGCTCCTTCTTGGCCAGCTTGGCTTCGGTCTTGCCGAGGTCCAGAATGTAGTCCGGCCCCTCGACGCGCTTGATGGTGCAGTTCACCAGCTCGCCCGTGCGTCCGGAGTATTCCTGGTACACGGTTTCGCGCTCGGCTTCGCGGACCTTCTGGAAAATGACCTGTTTGGCGGTTTGCGCCGAAATGCGGCCCAGCGCTTCGGTGCTTTTCTGGATGCGGACTTCGGAACCGACTTCGGCCTGGGGCTGGATGCGCCGCGCCTCGGCCAGCGTCATTTCATGCACCGGGTCTTCGACCGACTCCACCGCCTTCTTGACCGCGTAGAGCTGGATGGCGCCGGTTTTCGGATCCATCTCGGCGATGTAGTCTTCGTTGGTGCGGTAGTGTTTGCGGGCGGCGATCAACATGGCGTCCCTGACGGCGTCCAGGACGATTTGCGGATCGATGCCCTTTTCCTTGCTCAGTATCTCGATGGACTGAAAAATCGTTTCCAAAGTGCCCTCGTTGTTCCGATTCAGTTTCTGGCTGTGTTTCTCTCCGGCTGGCTTACCACTCGAACTTCAGATTGGCCTTCTGGATCGCGTCGAGCGGAAACCGCATAGTCGTCCCCGCCTCGGTTTCGAGCGCGATGGAGCCGTTAGCGAGGCCGGCCAGGGTGCCTTCCCAGTTGCGCCGGCCGTCCCGTGGCTCCCGGAGAGTGATTCTGGCTTTCTTGCCCTGGAACCGCTGATAGTCCGCGGGCTTGAGGAGCTTGCGTTCCACCCCGGGGGAACTGACTTCCAGCGTGTAACGCCCGCCCGGGACCACGTCTTCGACGTCCAGAATGGCGCCCACCTGCTGCGAGACCAGCTCGCAATCGCCGTGGGTGACGCCGGCGGGCTTGTCGATGGAGATGCGGACAAAGCGCTGATTCCCGCCGCCCTTGACTTCGACCTCGACCACTTCGAGGCCTTCCGGCTGCGCCACGCGTTGGGCGATTTCCTCGATTTTAGACGCCACTTGTTCCGGCATTGCCGCTCAGTGCGAAATCCAACAAAAAAGTGGGCTTTCGCCCACTCTCAGGGTTCGACACTCAATTTACATTGTAGCGTGTCCGGGGTCGCAAGGGGAAGAGGCAATTGAATTGGGGGTGCGCGACACGTAGTGGGCAATTAGTTAGGCCCAACTAACAGAACGACCGCGGCGAGAGCCGGGATCGCGGATTTCGCCAGTAGCGTGTGCAATGTCCGTTTCATAACGACCTCCAACACTTCCAGCTTAGGGATGAGCAAACCACATGCCAATCGTAAGCGCTTGACGTTGCTGAACTTAGAGCTATAACGGAGTCGAGTCGCCTGGCTGAGAACCACCAGTTGCAGCTTAACTCAGCCGCGCTCTGGAGGAACGGGTACAGTCCCCGCCCTTCCTTTACTGCACGGTGATCGTGCGTAAGGGGTTCGTGGTGCCGTCGTCCCAATCCGCGAAAGCCCGTCGCTGGCCGGTCGCGCCGGAAATCTTCAAGAGGGGCAACTCAACCCCCCAACTCCGCGATCCGCTATTGGGGGGTTGAGTTGCCTCTCTTCCGAAAATAGAACCTCTTCCGAGAATGGAACCTAACCTGTTGATTCCTCGCGTCGGCGGCAGCCATTTTCATCATGTGTTGTGAGCCGCCGTGGCTCATAGGGCAGGACTGTCACCGAAAAACAGTCCGTGGGGCTACACCTGCATGATTTTCATGGCCTGCGTGAGACTGGCGATGGCAGCATGCCCCGCCGCCGGCGAATACTCGTGGGCCACGTAGCCGGTATAGTTCAGATCGGCGATCGCCTGCGCGATGAAGTGGTAGTTCAACTCCTGTGTGTCGTCGATCTCGTGGCGCCCCGGATTGCCACCCGTATGGAAGTGGCCGATCCACTGGAAATGATCGCGGATACTGCGCACGATGTCGCCATCCATGATTTGCGCATGGTAGATGTCGTACAGGATCTTCACCCGCGGCGAGTTGACACGCTTCATCACGTCCACACCCCAGGCAATATGGTCGAACATGTAGTCCTTGTGATTTACCTTGCTGTTCAGGTATTCCATGCAGACCGTAACGCCCTTGTCTTCGGCGTGCGACTTAATGCGGTTCAGGAACTCCACACAGTGGTCGGCGCCCTCAGCGTCTGCCATCCCAGCACGATTCCCAGAGAAGGTGATGATGTTAGGGACCCCGTTGGCGGCGGCTTCGTCAATCGCCGCGTGCATCGATTTCTCGAGCGTGGCGTGATTTTCGGTGCGGTTGAGCGCATTCGGGATGGTGCCGCCCGGCCCCGGCGGGTACATCGTCGGGATCAGGCCGTACTTCTTCAGCATCGGCCAATCCTGGGGCCCGATGAGATCGTATCCGTAGCAGCCGGCGCGGGCCGCTTCCCGGCAGGTGTCTTCGAAGGCCATCCCGCGCCCGAAAACGCCTGACGTGACGCATTGCTTCAGACGTCCTTTGCGCTCCGGTGCGGAGATTTGCGCCAGGGCGGCGGAAGCCGCCAGGGCAGGCAGAAAGTCTCTACGACGCATATCGGCTCCTCTGTCAGACGTCCCCGAATTCCGCTTTCCACTCCGCGCTACCCTGGCGGTACATCGCCGTCCGGCCCAGGATCGCGAAGAGCGTGCTGATGGCCGAACGCTCGGCGACGTTTTCCACCTTGCCGCTCTCGATCCGGCCGAGGAAGGCCTCGATGCCGTCAATGGTGATGTCGCGCGTGGAATTCATCGTCTCCACTTCACGCGGCGCCTTGTGGTGCACCATGCGCGAGCGCGAGGTCTCGATCACTCCCTTGGTTCCGGTGAACTCTTCGCCCACCTTGCTGAAGCCCGCCGTCGATATCTGGTTGGCCTCGTAGTTGACGTGGATACCATTGGGGAATTCGTAGCTCAGGCTCAGGTGGTCGGAGATCTCCATGGTGGTCCGCACCTTGCGGCCGCTCATCCCGTTGACACGGATGGGCCGGGCGTTGAGGAACCAGTGCAGGACGTCGAAGTTGTGGCAGTCCTGTTCCACAATGAAGTCGCCGGAATAGTCGTTGTAGCAGAACCAGTTGCGAATCTTCTCGATCTTGGGGTCCGGATAAGGCACGCGCTTGAAGGGATCGGCGCCGATCCAGAAACCGCGCGCATTCACAAGGTCGCCGATCTGGCCCTCCCCGATGCGTTTGAAGGCTTCGAGATAGACCGGGCCGTAACGCTGCTGGAAGCCGACGGCAACATCCTTGTTCGGATCGGCCTTTCGTGCCGCCGCAATTACTCGCTCCACACCCGCCAGGTCCACACCCATGGGCTTTTCGCAGTACACATGCTTACGCGCCTGGATGGCCGCCTCCAGCATGCGAGGATGCTCGAAAGGCGGAGTGGCAATCACCACGGCATCCACATCGGAGGCCAGGAGCTTTTCGAAGTCCTTGTAAATAACCGGCTTGTCGGCTTTGATTCGCTGCGTGGCCACTTCGATGCGGTCGTCGAAGAGATCGCAGAGCGCGGTGATGCGCGCTCGCGGGTCGGCGTTGACGATGGTGGCGTCAAAGGTGCCGCGGCCGCCCGATCCGATCAGACCGACGCTGATCTTGGAATTGGCCTGGGAACCACGGACCGTCTGCGGCGCGACGATGGTAAAGGCAGTGGCGGCGACCGCGCTACCATGACGAAACAGTTCTCGGCGGGAGAATGTACTCAAGATGTGAAACCTCCAGAACGCATTATAGAGCATCATCGGCTCAGGGTCCGTCGATGATCTCCCGCACGGCCACCCCTGCAAGAATCCCCACGTTAGTTAGTCCCGGCGGTGCTCCCAGTAGTCGTCAAATTGTCGACTGTAGCGACAACATCGAAGCGCAATCACAGCGTTGGCGCCGCGGACGGTCCAGAACATGCCTGAGCGCTTGAGACGGGAGCCGATCACGGTTTTGCAGCCGGCTTCAATGACCCCCGAGCCTACGAAGAGGCCCTTGCGGCGGAATTCCGGATAGCGCATACGTTCCGCGTTGCGTTCGAAGTAGTTTGCCTCAGTTCGAACCGCTGCCGCCAATTCGGGATTGTCTGGCGAGAGCGTCCGCAGTTTGGCGACGAGTTTTTCGATTTTGCCGTCGTCCAGCAGATGCTGACATGACATTACCCAGCGCCCCCGGGCGGTCTCGTTGTTGGGGTGGAGTTTGCCGCCGAGATCCCAGAGATGCTGCCGGGCGTGATAGAGATCCACAATTTCAATGGCGCCGGGGAACTGTTCCTGGCAGGTATTCCAGATCCAGTCGGCGCCATCGGCTATGACCACTTTGATTTGTGCCCGACCCCAACCACGCTGATGGGCTTCGGTGTAGATACGGCGGGAGAATTCGGTGGCGGGCTCGATGGCTCCGGTGTAGGTGGTTAAGTCTTCATCGCGCACGGGCCGGCCCTGGTCATCGGTCGTAGTTTGAGTGAAGACGCAGCCCAGCTTGGCCTCGCGAGTGTGTGCTCGTCCGTCTTCTCCTTTTCCGCTTCGCCCCTCCGTCTCTTGGGCCACCATGGGCAAGCCAGTGCCGTCCATTTGCACATAGGCCTTTCGGATGGGTTGCCCCACGGCGACGGGCAACTCCAGTTGCATGGCTTGCTGGATGCACTGCTGTTGGCGACGGGCGATGTCCGCACCCATCGTTTCCGTCACCCGTTCCACGGCCTTGGCGGTGACCTCCAGGTCGGCCAACAGTTCCATCTGCTGGCGTCCGTGATCGAACGAGGAGCACTCGCTGCCGACCAGTGCCAGCATGCGGCGGACCCCAGGAGACAACTCGGTGTCTTCGATGTCGAGGGCGGCGTCGGCGGGGAACCGCCCCTGCCGGCAGTTGGGGCACCAGTAATAAGCGCGGAGCATCTTGGCGGGACCCAGCACGGTGAGGATGGGTTTCAGCCGCAGGTCCTTAAACCGAGCCTTACCTCCGCAGGAACAGGGCGCGCTTGTCTGGACTGGTCCCGACTCGCGGAGGAGTTCGGTCAGACCCGCTGCTCCGGCGGCGTGCAGCGCGGTGCGCAACGCCAACCCCACGGCTTCGACGTCCCACTCACCAGTCTTGCGCCGTTCGGCGAAGATACGGGGCAGCAGCGTGTCTATTTCGCGCGTGACTTCTTGATGGATCGCAGCAGCCGTTTTTTTCCCTCCGCGCTCCACTTCTCCGCCGGTTTCCCGACCGGCCGCAGACGGCAGATTCTCTCACTGATGTTCACGAACTCCGCGCACAGTCGCTGCCAGCGCTGGTACTCCTGAACCTCGGCTTGCGCGTTATGGAAAGCGGAGGGAGAAGCGAAGGATTCGGCGAGCGTCTTCCCCTGGACGGTACGGGAGAGGCGCACTTGCGGGTCGTGCCCCGGATCGTTGGGCTTGGCGCAATGGCAGGTGGGTTTTCCGCAGCGGCGGGAAACGGAGCGAACTGCCCCATCCACGTCGCACGCCCTTGAATTGGGGGCGAACCAACGGCGCACTTGCGCTGGCGGCTCACTTTGATGCAGTATGGATTATGGGATGGCTATGAACATTTCCGCGACGCCGATTAAGCCGGTCACACTCGGACATCGAATCGTGGAGATTATCCGGCAAGCGATCACGTCGGGCGATCTCGGCCCGGGAGATCGGGTTGTCGAACTGCGACTTGCCAAGCAGTTGGGCGTCGGAAATACGGCTGTGAGGGAAGCGCTTTTCGAATTGGAGCGGGCCGGCCTGGTCACGCGAATTCCAAACAAGGGCAGCTTCATCACCAAGATGACATTGGAGGACGCCCAACAGATCTTCCAGATCAGAAAGGAACTCGAAGGTCTGGCCGCGGAACTGGCTTTGGAGCACATCTCGCCCCCAGACGTCGACATATTGCAGGGCTTCGTGGACGGAATGAAGACCGCCGCTGAAACGAGCGATTTCGAGCGTTTCTACCAGAACGATCTCGAGTTTCACCGAACGCTTTGGCGACTCTCCCAAAACCGCTATTTAGCCAGCAGCCTGGAGACCCTGGTGGTGCCTCTTTTTGCATTCTTCCTCATCCGCACGCGCCTGGATTACAGGGTCGATCTGCTGGGCAGCGCGCAACGCCACCATCGACTTCTCGACACCATCAGGAACGGCCACGAGGTCAGGGATCGCATGATCGCTTCCCTGGACTCTTCCGAGCTCTTCTGGGAGCAGGCAGGCCGCACGCTGGCCGGCCCGCCTGCGGAGTGAAGTTACGGTTCAGCCCCTCTTCTGGCCGGCCTGAAGCTTCTCACGCACGGCTGGGTAGCTGAACACAACATCGGAGACGGGAACCCCGACTACCTCGTTCCGGCTGAGGTCGCGGATGCCCACGCCGAGTTCTTCGCCGAATCGCAGCGTGCTATCGCACCTGGCAAACGGCGGTTTCCCGCGCTCGGCCAGAGGATCGAATCCCATCACAGTCATCGCCACGGCGTCCGTGGCCACGGTATTGGTTCCGGCAATGATCACTCCGGGGTTCACCGCTGCCTTGAGCCCCCCGCCTGCCGTCTCTCCGCCGGTGGCCACCTTAATGCCGTCGATGATCGCCAGGTGAACCGGCCGCGCGGAGTTCAGTTCGGCGACGATGCGCGGCAGCCGGAAGCCAGCGTCCTTAGGCAAACTCATGTCTTTCTGCTGCGGCGCGCTCTTGGATGGCAGACGCGTCGCAAAGTGAAACACATTGCCGCGTCCGCCGTGAGGGCGTATGCTCGGTTCGTCCGCGCCCGCATCCTGGCCATAGATGGTGATGGGAGTGGCTCCGTACACGTTCTTCATGGACAGGGTGACGCCCGTGGCGGAGTGCTCTTTCATTTTGGCGAACGAGACGAAAACGTCGCAATCTTCGTAGGAATGGTTCAGGTCGTAGCCGGGGTAGATCAGACCCCCGCCAGGCACCATGAACCGTGAGTACTTCTTACCCTCCCCCAGGTAATTGGTGTTTTCGAATTCCACGTGGTCGGCCGCGCTCAGGATATCCTGCGGCTTCCAGTTCATGGAATACATGACCTCCGGCAGGGACTCGGAGGTCGACCAGGGGCCTTCCACCACGCGGATGCGGCGTGCGCCGGCCTTGCCCATCAGGTGCACCGCCGCTCCGATGGCGGCTGGATGCGTCCAGTATGTGTCTTCCATCAGCGCGTTGCCCAACCGCGACCACCGCACGCCAATGAAGTTCACTTTGATCGCGACCGTCTTGCCCTTCACCAACCCGCCCAGGCCACCCAGTTGATCGAACATCTTCTCCATGGTGGGGACCAGCTCGGGACCATACGTTTTGCAGCGGGCCACGGCGACGCGCCCCGCCGGGGCGGTCACGGCACGACTCCATGCAGGGCGCGCGAGCAGGGCGCCAACGCCGGCTCCCGCCAGCAACTCTCTCCTAGTTAAATCGTTTTTCATGACGGTCTCCTTCGCCTCCTATTTCTCCAGCTCGATGGCGCCATACACGGAAAGGCGCGGCAATGACAACTCCGCCCCGCCGGCTTCCTGGGGAGCCCATTGCAACTCCGCCGGCGAGGCGAGTTCCGGACTCACCAGGCGGGCCGACTTATGCGGCTCCTTCACATAGAAAAGAGGTCCGTCGCTCCCAGCCCGCCGCGAGTAGTTCAACACGTGGACCACTCCCTGCCCGCCTTGAGCGGAAGTTTCGTAGAGAAAATTCGAGGACGGCGCGTTGTACAGCCGCAGCAGATCGTTGCGGTGACTCATGATGTTCTGAATGTCCGCCACCGTGTCGTATGGGTCCGGCTGATCTTCCTTACATACCGCCAGGCGGCCTTTGCCCACGGCACGCATGTTGAAGAGAAGATACGGTTCGGCCGGCGCCGGCGGTCCCTCCGGATTCGGCCAATTGGAACGCACGAACAAGATGCCCCCACCCGTGGCGAAGGCCATCAGTTTCTTCCGCAATGCGGCGTCCGGCGCCTCCCGATCAACGTAGAAGATCGCTTGCAGACCGGTGAGAGAGGCCCCTGCCACCCGCGATCGCGCAATCACCCGGAACGCCTGGCGCAGCCGCGGAAGCAGGTTGAGCGCCTCCTCGCCGAGGTCCCGGTCGGGCCCGGCGAAATTCGACATCACTGCCAGCAGGCCGTTCGGCTGATACGTCCTGAACTCCTTGTGCTGCTCGAAGAAGGCCAGCATGTCGATGGCTTTTTTCCAGGTATCCGCGGCCGGTTGTTTCTTCGCCGTCAGGTCCGCGCGCAACTGATCGTCCAGCGAGATCACCCACCTGGCTCCGTAGCTCGCCGGATCCGCCACGGCCAACATGTACGCTTCGGCAGCCAGTTTGGCCGGCTGCGGCGGAGCGAAGCCGACCCACACGGTCTTGTCGGGCGCAAGCGCCCGGGCGATCAACAGGACCGCTCCGTTGGAATCCACCCAGGGCAGATTGGTCGGGCCGCCGGTCGGAGTTCTCTCCTGCGGGACCCCGGGCCATACACCATCTGCAACGCCCAGAACGGGGGAGTTCGCAGTTGAGCGCACCTGGGCGGCTGTGTTCCACGGGATGACTGGGACACCGCCGCTTGCGGGCGCGTCGCCTTCCATGGCAACCGCGGAAAGACCCGCCGATTGAGCGGCCGCCGCGGCGGCTGGCTTGTTGGCTTCTCCCTCGATCAGGCCGACGAACTCAAGCCCGGCCTGCTTGCCTTTCTCGATCAGCGGCTTCAGCGCCTGTTGCTGGCCGGCATCCGCAGCCCAACTGACCACCAGGCAATTGATCGGCGTACCCTGCACGACCGCCAGTGAAGCCGGATCCTGCCAATTGCGAAGAACCTCGGCCGTATCCGCCGTAAAGCCCTTCGTTTTCTCACCGCGTGCGATGTCCAAGGGGCCGGCTGGCCATCGCATCGGTATGGACTCTGCGTTTAGAGCCATGCTCCTATGCCTCCCATTTGTTCCGTCGACGTCGCAGGCTCAGGTTTGTGCCTGCGCACAGGGGGCCTTGGCCCCTGATAATGCAGTATACACGATGCAGAATACGAGAATGTGCCCCATTGTTCAATACAATTCTTCGGTCGTGCCGTCTGGCTCCTCTCCAGCTTGCTCCGCCCGGTCCGCCGAAGAGCGTAGAATGGAGGGAGTGTTTTTATGCACAAGAAACTCTTATTAGCAGCTACCGCGGTAGCTGCCGTGGTGGCGATGACGGCTTGTTCGGAAGCTCCCACGCCGACGGAGATCAAGAAAGCGCAGGTTGAAACCAAGCAAGAGCCTGCCAAACCTCCCGAGCCCGTGGCCGCGCAAACCGCCTTCTATGAAATGTACAAGCCGGCGCGCACGTGGGCTCCCGACCTCCTGGCGCTCAGCCTGATCAGCAACGAAGTTCCCAGCATGAAGAGCGAGGATGGAAAGTTTCCGATGTGGACTGCCGTCTTCGTCTCGCCCAGCCGGCGCGAGGCCCGCACGTTGACGTACTCGGTGGTGGATGACGGAGCCGCCGTCCACAAGGGAGTCAACGTGGGCGGCGCGCAACCCTGGACCGGCGCCACACCCAAGAGCATTCCGTTTCAGACCACCGGATTCGTTGTCAACTCCGATGCCGCCTACAAGACCGCATACGCCAAGGCAGAGGCGTGGGTAAAGAAGCATCCCGACAAGAAAGTGGCGTTCTCCCTGGGAAGCGCGGCGCGCTTCCCGGCGCCAGTGTGGTTCATCATCTGGGGGGACACCAAATCGGGCTACGCCGTTTATGTGAATGCCACCACCGGCACGGTAATCGGCAAGTAGAGCGGCTTACGCGCTGTCGCCGCCGAGGCTTATCACGAAATATTGTGCCGCGTCGGGGCCCGGGTTGCGCCAGCCGTGCTCGTCGTTGGAGGCCAGATACAGCACCGATCCCGCGGTCACGCGGGTGGTTTGTCCCAGAATGGCAGCGTCCAGCATGCCCGACCGGAGCATGAGCAACTCTTCGTGAACGTGCTTATGCGGCGGATGCGGGGCCTGGCCGGGACCCAGTTCGGTGATGTGCAGCTCGATGGGGAATCCCGAGTGGGTTTCGCCGTTCATGACGGCGCGCGATTTGTTCGGTCCGTTGCCGCGCACCGGCAGGTCCTCATACTTGAAGGCCTTGGATGGAAGGGCCTTCTGCTGCGCCGCGCCGCTGGCCGCCGCCAATGCGGGAAGCAGCAGACCCAGGTCTCTGCGGGAGTAGTTCACGAAAGATGTTCCTCCTCGACCAAGTTTACTACCACGTGCCATACTGAAGACCTGGCACGATTTTGACCTGAAAGGTAGTCTCTATGCGCTCGAAAGCTCTACTGGCCGTCCCGGCCATTGCTCTGACTCTGGCGGCTTACGCTTTTTCCCAGACCCTGCCCCAGGGTGTCCAGAAGAAGGCCTCCATGGGAGGCATCACCGAATACGCTTTCCCCAACGGGCTGCGCGTGCTGCTCTATCCCGACCAAGCCAACCCCAAGGTCACGGTCAACGTGACGTACCTGGTGGGCTCCCGTCACGAAGGCTACGGCGAGACCGGCATGGCGCACCTGCTGGAGCACATGGATTTCATCGAAACCACCAACGGCCGGCAGATCAAGAACGAGATTGTCAACCACGGCGCAGCCTGGAACGGCACCACCTCCTACGACCGCACCAACTACTTCGAAACCGTCACCGCCACCGACGACAACCTGAAGTGGGCACTGGGCCTGGAGGCCGACCGCATGACCAAGGTGAAGTTCACCAAGCAGATTCTCGACACCGAGATGACCGTGGTGCGCAACGAGTTCGAGCGCGGCGAGAACAGCCCGCAGAGCATTCTGCGCGAGCGCGTCGAGGCGACCGCCTATCTCTGGCACAACTACGGCAAATCGACCATCGGCTCGAAAGACGACATCGAGAGGGTGCCGGTCGATCGCCTCGAAGCCTTCTATCACAAGTTCTACCAGCCGGACAACGCCGTGCTGGTAATCACCGGGCGGCTCGATGAATCGAAGACCCTGGCCTTCGTCGCCGACACTCTGGGAAGGATTCCGCGCCCCGCGCGCAAGCTGGAACAGACATACACGGTGGAGCCGCCGCAGGATGGCGAGCGCTTCGTCGAGTTGCGCCGCGTGGGCGAGGGGCAGGAAGTGATCGTGGCGTACCACGGCCCGGCCACCGGACATGCCGACTCGGCCGCGCTCCAGGTTCTGGCCGGCGTCATGAGCGGCGCCGGCGGTGGTGGACGCGGCGGGCGCGGTGGGCGCGGCGGCGGCGGCGCTCAGGGGCGTCTCTACAAGGCGCTGGTGGAAACCAAGAAGGCCGAATCAGCCAGCATGTCGGCGGAGATGTTGCACGATCCGGGACTGATCATGCTGAGCGCCACCCTGAACAAGGACCAATCTCTCGATGAAGCCCGTAAGACCCTAATCCAGACCATCGAAGCCGTGCCTGGCGATCCCCCCACCCGGGAAGAGGTGGAGCGCGTCAGGACCGGCCTTCTCCGCAACCTGGAAGACAGCCTCTCCGACCCGCAATCCATCGCCACCGGCGGACTCAACTCGGCCATCTCGCAAGGCGACTGGCGGCTGATGTTCCTGCAGCACGACCGCCTCAAGGACGTGCAGGCGGCCGATCTCGTGCGCGTCGCCAAGGCGTACTTCAAGGCCTCCAACCGCACCGTGGGCTACTACATTCCCGACGTCGCCCCCGATCGCACCGTGGTTCCCGAAACGCCCGACCTCGAAGCGCTGCTGAAAGACTACAAGAGCACGGTCGAGATCAGCCGCGGTGAGTCTTTCGACCCCACGCCCGCCAACATCGAAAGCCGCCTGACGCGGAGCAAGCTGGCCAATGGCATGAAGCTGGTGGTGCTGCCGAAGAAGACTGCCAACGACATGGTCACCGCCGTCATCGAGCTGCGCTTTGGAGACGGGACCACGCTCGTCGGCAGGAACGCCGCGGCGCAGTTCGCCGGCAGCCTCATCAATAGCGGCACCCGGAGCAAGACGCGGCAGCAGCTCGCCGACGAGATGCAGAAGCTGAATGCCCGCATCGTGGTGACGGGCGGCGGCGGCGGTGGTTTCGGCGGACGCGGCGGCGGACGCGGCGGATTCGCGGGCGGCGGCGGAGTCTTCAGCGCCAGCGCCAACATCTCGGCCCCGACGGTGAACTTCGCGGCCGCGTTGCGCCTGGCCGTCGAAATGTTGAAGGAGCCGGCCTATCCCGCGGACGAATTCGACCGCGTGCTGTCGCAGCGCGTCAAAGCCCTGGAGAACCCTCCCACCGAGCCCACGCAACTTGCCTCCGAGACGCTCACACGCCATCTGAGCCCCTGGGTGAAAGGCGACGCGCTCTACAATGCCACGCGCGAAGAGCAGCTCGCCGAGATGAAGAAAGTCGCGCTCGACGATGTCAAGAAGTTCCACGACCAGTTTTACGGCGCCAACTACGGCGTCTTTGCGGTGGTCGGACCCGTGGACCAGATCGCCGTTCAGAAAGCCGCCGCGGAGCTGCTCGGCGACTGGAACACCTCGATGGCATACAAGCCCATGGCCGCCGGTTACAAGAAGGCGGCGCCCATCAACCAGAAGATCGAGACGCCCGATAAGGCCAACGCCCAGTTTGAAGCCGGCGTGCGCTTCCAATTGTCGGAAGACGATCCCGATTATCCGGCCATGCTGCTGGCCGGCTACATGTTCGGCGGCCCCATCACCTCGCGGGTTTCCGACCGCATTCGCAATCGCGAAGGTTTGAGCTACGGCGCCAACGCCCGCGTGGCCATTCCGGCCGAGGGCGATTCCGCGCTGCTCTCGGGCACCGTGAGCCTCAACCCGGCGAACGGTCCCAAGGTCGAAGCCAGCTTCAAGGACGAATTGGCCAAGACACTGCGGGAGGGCTTCACCGCCGCCGAAGTGGCCGAAGCCAAGAAGGCCTACCTGGATGCGCGCATGGTTTCGCGCGCGCAGGACGCCGCTTTGCCGGCGCTTCTGGCCTCGCAAGAACAATACGGCCGCACCATGAAGTGGGACGAGCAAGTGGAAGCCAAGATCCGGTCGCTCACCCCCGGCGAGATCAACGCCGCGTTCCGCAAACACGTGGACCCGGCCGCTCTTTCGATCGTGAAGGCCGGCGACTTCAAAGCCGCGGGCGCGTACCAGTAAGGTGGGGCAGGCGGTGCCGCCTGCCCATCTCACACGATGATTTTAGCGATCGATATCGGCGGCACGAAATTCTCGATGGCGGTGTTCGATGGCGCTCGCATGGTGCGCCGCGAATCGCGCGCCACGGATGCGGAAGGCGGCCGCGAGTGGATGCTCGGGCGGATTCGCGAAATCGCCCACGAATGGCGGCGCGACTTCCGCTTCGAGCGCTGCGGCATCGGCTTCGGAGGTCCCGTGGACTTCGCCGCGCAGCGCGTGGCGCTTTCGACCCACGTGGGCGGCTGGCGCGATTTCGACCTGTGCGGCTTCGTGCGCGACCTCACCGGCGCGCCGGCGGTGATGGATAACGACGCCAACGCCGGCGCCATCGGCGAGGCCGAATTCGGGGCGGGAAAGGGCTATTCGCCGCTCTTCTACATGACGCTCTCGACGGGCATCGGCGGCGGCATCTATGCAGACGGCCGCGTGTGGCGAGGAGCGGACTCCTACGCCGGCGAGATCGGCCATCTCACCATCCGGCCCGGCGGCCCCGAGTGCCTGTGCGGGGCGCGCGGCTGCTTCGAGCGCATGTGCGGCGGCCTGTGGCTGGAGCGCGATTACGGCAAGCCCGCCAAGGAACTGATGCAGGATGCCGGATTCGTGGAGCGCTACGTGGTGGACCTGGCGCTGGGGCTGAAGGCGGCCATCATGCTGCTCAACCCGCGGCGCATTGCGATCGGCGGCGGCATCGCCAAGGCGGGAGACCGCCTGTTCGTTCCGCTGCGCGCCGAGCTCGGCCGGCAGATCACGAGCTGGTCCGCCGCGCGGATCGACGTAGTGCCCGCCGCGCTGGGCGACGACAGCGTGCTCTATGGCGCGCTGGCGCTGGCGAGGGGGCTGTCATTCCTGACCACGGGTTTGAAGTCTTGCGAGTGAATCTGGAGTATCCTCGGGTTAGGGTGCCTATGCGGATCTTTTGCACGCGTCTCGCCAGCGTCGGCGCAGCACTCCTCCAACCAACCCCGGCTCCATCTTGCACCGGACGTTCGAAGCGGGCCGCGGTGGCTGGACCACCATGGGCCGGGACCGGGGAGCTCGCGAGGCCCTCCGCAGCTCCGAGATACCTGCTAACTTGATATGCTTCACATACCCATGAGATGTCCGAAGTGCGGGGAAGACGTTCGGGACCATGAGCGGCACTGCCAAGTGTGTGATCACGACTGCGGCTATCCGAACGTTCGTGCAGCGGAGAGACCGGAGGAGATCCGCGCGCTGGAGGAGCGTCTTCGCATCGCGGAGGCTACCGCTGCCGGCCGTGGGTGCAGCTCGGTGTTGGCCGATTTTCGCGGTGCCGTTCGTTCTTCTGAAGCGGTGCTATGCCGCAATCTCAGTACGGTCATGAGCCTGATATCGAGCGAGGACGAACTCTATGCCTCGTTTTACCAGCTCGTCGGTATGGGCGCCAGGCGGCCGGCGGAGACGCCAGCCGAGATCCAAAGGACATTGGCGGATGACATTCTGTTCCCTTACTATCGAGACCAGATACGATTTGCATCCCTGTCACTGAACGGCCGAGGAGTTCCACATTATGGCGATTGTTCCTTGGTACTGAAAGAGTTGCCAATTCAGGATCGGGCCACAGCCTTTGAGGAAAACTCGCTATACTTCTGTATGAAGCGGGACTTAGGACTGAAGCGGCACATTCCGCCCCGAGGATATCGGGCGAGGTGGAGCCGCCGCGACGAACTCGCGGCCGCGAAGCTGGAGTCAGCGTTGCAGCCCGGTGCCCAAGCGGACAGCTTTGCCGAGATCATCATGAAGCCGGCAGCGAAATCCAAGGACGCGGACTTCATCGAAGTGCACATCTACGGTCCATTGCACCGGCGCAACATTGCGAGGTTGACCGCTCGGAGGCCGCAGAACAAGCCAGACAAGGCAATACTCAAGCGGGTGGAATCCACCCTGAAATCAATCGGAGCGACGGTCGAGATATACGAATGAGAGCGCTGGTATCGGGACAGGCCGGCCTGGCAGTGTTGATCGAGAAGGACCATGTGTATTCCGTGCACATTGCTGCGCCCGGCCCCGTACCCAGATCGGCGGCAGACATTCCCTATCTTCTGGCCGATGCAAACGACGTTGTCGAAATCTCAGAAGCGACCCCTCAGAAGGTTGCGGTGGCACTCGATCTGTCCTGGCGCCAAGACCGCGCTCTTCATCTCATTCTGATCCTGCTGGATCGGGAAGCCGACGATGACACACGCCGTGTTGCGGTTGAATGCCTGGAGGAGTTTGCCTGCGACCCGGCAGTCGCGGATTTTGTGTGCAACCGCCTCTACTCTGGGCCGTTGCCTGATTCCGCGGATATGGTGGGTGCGCTGTTACTGGCCGAATCAATGGACGCTAAACGACTAAACAAGTTGCTTGAGGACTTGGGCGAGTTCCAGCCGGAAATCCGCCGCCGCCGCGAAGAATGGGATGCGCTTCGGCCTGAGTTGTTCGGAGGCCCGCAAGCGAAATTGGAATTCGGTTACATCGCTGTAGCCAGTGGTACATTGCGCCGGCTCGTCCAGTCGGACCCGGAGCAAGTCAATAGCGTGCTGGTCGACGCCCTGGCTGATCCGCAATTCCAGCGTCTGATGAGGTCTCGGGAGGTCCTGACGTCATGGATCAAGTCGGTCCGAACGAAAAGAGGGTCGATCCGGACTTCTGAGAAGGACGACGAAGACGAGCGCGATTACTCTCGGCATCGCCGTGCCACCCCCGAAGCCGAAAAGCCCAAGCGCAGCCACGCGGTTTTTGAGAACGTAAACAAACAGAAAGAAGCGATCAAGCGGGCAATCTTCGAGCGGCGGCACGATCGAGTTGAAAAGTACGTCAGAGACCTCATTGATTACCAACTTCGGCGCAGCGAAAGGGAGGACATCGCGCGATCCCTGTGCGACTTGGCGACGTACGCGAAGGGCTTGGGCGCGCACGCGGTTCAACTGGAACTGGCGACACGGGCCACTACGATTCTCCCCACCGACGGATGGTCACAGGCGCAACTCGCTGATGCCTATCTCTGTGTCGGCCGGTTCGACGATGCCTTTGCGGCTTACGGCGCTGCTGACATTTGCGGAGAGGTGGAGATTGCGCGCAAGGGTCGAGCGGAGGTTTTGAAGGGGATGGGGCGTCTGGAGGAGGCGCTGCGGGAGTACGAGGCCGCCATTCGCGAGTTTCCGCACGATGTGGTTGCGCGCGCTGGTCGAGCGGAGGTTTTGAAGGGGATGGGGCGTCTCGAGGAGGCGCTGCAGGAGTACGAAGCCACTGTTCGCGAGTTTCCGGAGAGCGTGGTTGCGCGCAATGGCCGGGCAGAGGTTTTGAAGGGGATGGGGCGTTTGGAAGAGGCGCTGCGGGAGTACGAGGCCACCGTCCGCGACTTTCCGGAGAGCGCGGTTGCGCGCAATGGTCGAGCGGGAGTTTTGAAGGGGATGGGGCGTCTCGAGGAGGCGCTCCAGGAGTACGAGGCCACCGTTCGCGAGTTTCCGAACAATGTGATTGCGCGTACTGGTCGAGCGGAAGTTTTGAGGGGAATGGGGCGTCTCGAGGAGGCGCTGCGGGAGTACGAGGCCACTGTTCGCGAGTTTCCGAACAATGTGTTTGCGCGCAGTGGTCGAGCGGAGGTTTTGAAGGGGATGGGGCGCCTGGAGGAGGCACTGCGGGAGTACGAGGTCGCCGTTCGCGAGTTTCCGGAGAATGTGGTTGCGTGCAATGGCCGGGCCGAGGTTTTGAAGGGGATGGGGCGTCTCGAGGAGGCGCTGCGGGAGTACGAGGCCACTGTTCGCGAGTTTCCGAACAATGTGTTTGCGCGTACTGGTCGAGCGGAAGTTTTGAAGGGAATGGGGCGTCTGGAGGAGGCGCTCCAGGAGTACGAGGCCACCGTTCGCGAGCTTCCGCACGACGTGTTTGCGCGTACTGGTCGAGCGGAGGTTTTGAAGGGGATGGGGCGTCTCGAGGAGGCGCTGCAGGAGTACGA
>Ga0187877_1001419_pt1 | contig 24711 bp, 20 predicted proteins | sample June2016WEW_17_1_3_FD_132430 | JGI IMG/M metagenome (GOLD analysis project Ga0187877, IMG submission 132430) | Peatland microbial communities from SPRUCE experiment site at the Marcell Experimental Forest, Minnesota, USA - June2016WEW_17_100 | ecosystem: Environmental > Terrestrial > Soil >...
GGCCCCCGGCCCCCGGCCCCCGGCCCCCCGACCCCCTACGGGACTTCCTCGCCGACCGCGTCCGCTTCTATTTCAAGGATCACCGCGGCTTCCAGTATGACGAAGTGAACGCCGCCATGGCCGCCGGTTGGAGCAACCTGGTGGACCTCGAGGCCCGCCTGGTGCGCATCCGGACACTTCGCGCCACGCCGGATTTCGAGCCTCTCGCCGCCAGCTTCAAGCGCATCCGCAACATTCTGGTGCAGGCGGGCTTTACGGGCGGCGGCGCCATTCGCCAGAGCCTGCTCGAGCCGGGGCCGGAGCTGGAGCTTTACCAGGAGTTCACCCAAATCGCCGGCCAGCCCATCGAGAGCGTGATCTCGAAACTGCGGCCCAAAGTCGATCTGTTCTTCGACAAAGTGCTGGTGAATGCGCCGGACGCGAGCGTCCGGCAAAACCGTTTGACGTTGCTGCACACGCTGTTGGCGGAGTTTTCCACCATGGCGGATTTTTCTGAAATCGTTACTAATTCATAGGAGCCAAGCATGAAGAAGCTAGTCTATTCGTTCGGCAACGGAACCGCCGACGGTGATGGAAAAATGAAGGATACGCTCGGCGGCAAAGGCGCCGGGCTCGCCGAAATGTGCCGGGCCAAGCTGCCGGTGCCCCCCGGCTTCACCATTTCCACCGAGGTCTGCAACATCTACTTCCACCACCACAACTCTGTTCCGGCGGAGATCCACGAGCAGATGCTGGAAGCGCTCAAGATCCTCGAAGAGCGCATGGGACAGAAGCTGGGCGACGTCGAGAACCCGCTGCTGGTCAGCGTGCGCTCCGGCGCCAAATTCTCCATGCCGGGCATGATGGACACCATCCTCAACCTCGGCCTCAACGACCAGACCGTCAAGACGCTGGAAGCCAAGAGCGGCAATCCCCGGTTTGCTTACGATTGCTACCGCCGCTTCATCCAGATGTACGGCAACGTGGTCCTCGACATCCCCAAAGACGAGTTCGAGAAGATCTTCGACGGCCAGAAGAAGAAGGCCGATGCCAAGCTCGATACCGGCCTGACGGCGGAAGACCTGAAGCAGGTCATCGTGGGCTACCAGAAGCTGATCGAGAAAAAGACCGGCAAACCCTTCCCGCAGGATGCCATGGACCAGCTCCAGGGAGCGCGCGATGCCGTGTTCCGCTCGTGGTTCAACGATCGCGCCATCCATTACCGCAAGATGAACCAGATTCCGGACGACCTGGGCACCGCCGTCAACGTGCAGGCCATGGTGTTCGGTAACCTGGGCGAAACCTCGGCCACCGGCGTGGGCTTCACCCGCAATCCGGCCACCGGCGAGAAGGCCTTCTACGGCGAGTTCCTCGAGAACGCACAGGGCGAAGACGTGGTGTCCGGCATTCGCACGCCGCGGCCCTTCTCCGAGCTTTTGAAGTGGAATCCCGCGGTCTACAACCAGCTCCGCGAAAACACCACCATGCTCGAGAAGCACTACCGCGACATCCAGGACTTCGAGTTCACCGTCCAGGATGGCAAACTGTTCATGCTCCAGACCCGCAACGGCAAGCGCACGGGGCCGGCGGCGGTTCGCATCGCCGTCGAGATGGTGGACGAAGGCCTCATCAGCAAGCGGGAAGCCGTCCTCCGCGTCGACCCGCAACAGCTCGATCAGCTCCTGCACCCGGTGCTCGATCCGGCGTCCAAGAAATCGCTTGCCAAACTGGCCACCGGCCTGCCCGCCTCGCCCGGCGCGGCGGTCGGCGCCATCGTCTTCACCGCCGACGATGCGGTGGAAAAGGCCAAAGCGGCGCCCGTCATCCTGGTCCGCAAAGAGACCGTTCCGGACGACATCCACGGGATGGAAGTGGCCAAGGGCATCCTCACCTCGCGCGGCGGCATGACCAGCCACGCGGCGGTGGTCTGCCGCGGCATGGGCACTCCCTGCGTGGCCGGCGCCGAAGGTATCGCCGTCGACGAGCACAAGAAGGAAGTCGGCGTCACCGTGGGCGGCAAGGCCCTCACTCTCAAGGAGGGCGACTGGCTGTCGCTGGATGGCTCCACGGGCGAAGTTTACGCCGGCAAGGCCAACACCCTCGATGCCGATCCCTCCTCCGGCGTGCTGAAGTCCTTTATGGAATGGGCCGACGAATTCCGCGGCAAGTTCGGCGTGCGCGCCAACGCCGATATCCCCCGCGATGCCAAGGTGGCCCGCAGGTTCGGCGCCGAGGGCATCGGCCTGTGCCGCACCGAGCACATGTTCTTTGCCGAGGACCGCATCCCCCACATGCAGGCCATGATCCTGGCCCGCGACGAGAAGACCCGCCGCAAGGCTCTGGCCAAGCTTCTGCCCATGCAGCGCCGGGATTTCGTCGGCCTCTTCGAAGTCATGAACGGCTTCCCCGTGGTGATTCGCACCCTCGATCCGCCGCTCCATGAATTCCTGCCCAAACGCGAGGACCTGATGGTCGATAACGCCATCCTGCCCTATGCCGATATCAAGAAGAAAAGGGAGCTGGCGGCCACCTACCAGCGCTTCGGCGCCGAGGTGAGGAACCTCAAGACCGTGCTGGCGGCGCTGCTCAAGCGCGTCGAGGAATTGCACGAGTTCAACCCCATGCTGGGGCACCGCGGCTGCCGTCTCGGCATCACCTATCCCGAGATCACCGAGATGCAGGCGCGCGCCGTCTTCGAGGCCGTCGTCCAGGTGGCCAGGAAGGGCGTGAAGGTGATTCCCGAAGTCATGATCCCGCTCATTGGCGGCGTCAAGGAGTTCGACAACCAGAAGAAGATCGTGGTCCAGGTAGCCGAGGAAGTTCTCGGCAAGGCCGGCCGCAAGGATCTGAAGTACATGGTCGGCACCATGATCGAGATCCCGCGCGCCGCCCTCACCGCTTGCGACGTAGCCAGGGAGGCCGACTTCTTCAGCTTCGGCACCAACGACCTGACCCAGACCTGTATGGGCCTCTCCCGCGACGACTACACCAAGTTCCAGAAGGACTACGAAGACCGCAAGATCTTCCCCAACGATCCCTTCGCCGTTCTGGACCAGGAAGGCGTTGGCCAACTGGTGAAGATGGCCGTCGAGCGGGGCCGCAAAACCAATCCCAAGTTGGAAATCGGCATCTGCGGCGAGCACGGCGGCGAACCCAGCTCGGTCGAGTTCTGCTACCGCGTGGGCATGGATTACGTTTCCTGCTCCCCGTACCGCGTGCCCATCGCCCGCCTGGCGGCTGCCCAGGCAGCCATTTCGGGCGATAAGTCGGAAACCCAGCGGACGGCGTAGACCGCCCGCAAACCATCAAGGCCGGGGCTCGGTCCCCGGCCCGGGGGGCCCGTGATAAGGTGGTCATGAGAGGCCCCCGGTGTCCACACAGCCGAAAACATTCCTCACCCCCGAAGAATACCTGGAAATCGAGCGCGAAGCTGAATACAAGAGCGAGTACTTCCAGGGCGAGATGTTCGCGATGGCCGGTGCCGGCCAGGCACACAACCTGCTGGTAGCGAACCTGGTAGCCGGGCTTCACCATCAACTCCGGTCACGCCCCTGCCAACTGTACCCGAGCGATATGCGTGTGCGGGTTCCCGCAACCGGGTTGTATACATATCCCGACGTAGTGGTGGTCTGCGGCGAGCCCCAATTCCTGGACGAGCAACGGGACACCCTGCTCAATCCCAGCCTGTTGGTTGAGGTGCTTTCTCCCTCCACGGAAGCCTATGATCGCGGACGAAAGTTCGAGCACTACCGTTCGATCGAGTCGTTCGGCGAATATCTCCTGGTCGCCTCCGACCGCGTTCACGCCGACCTGTACACCCGTCAGCCCGACGGCCGGTGGATGCTCACGTCAGCCGGCCGCTTGGAAGACTCCCTCGACCTCGAATCCGTCGGCTACCGGCTCGCTCTCGTCGATTTGTACGAGAGAGTCGACCTACCCGGATTCCAGCCCACCGCCGCGTAAGGCGCCGAGCTTCTCAGGCGGCCAAGGAATCTCTGGCCGCTCGCTCTTTCACCAGGCGTGGCCCTGTCCCCAGCGCTTCGCGCGCCAGGGCGGCGATCAAGACCAGAAACATCACCGCCGTCAATACCTCCGGTGGACCAAGGCCGCCTGCCAGCGAGGTGGAGGTGTGGTCTCCCAGGAAAACCAGCGAGCCACCGTGCCGCTCATACCAGCCGCCCCAGTTCAGCGCGTCCTCCTGGCGCCACCGTTGGAACTGCGCCTGGAGCGTGGCTACGGTCTGCTGTCCGGCGGCGTCGGCAGGTTTAAGTCTGCGCAACTCCGCGAGCCATTCATCCGAAACGGCGTATTGGTGTTTTAGAAGCCAATTGCCCCACGCGAACTTGGAGAGGGAATGTGCCTGCGGCAAACCCAGGGTGGCTTTCCCTTTCACCACCTCAAAGCCGGCGAAGACCGTATCGGTGAGAGTGTTCTCGGCGCTTTCCATCCGCGCCTGCAAGAAGATTCCTAACCCGAAATCCAGCGCGCAACCCGCGATGACCAGACACGACACGCCCCGGGGCAGAGACGCGAAGTAGCCCGCCAGCAGCGTCACGCCAAGAAGGATTAACGGCTGCAAGGTGACGTGCGCTTGGCCGAGGGGGTCCCTTTCCCCGATCACGACAACCCCCAGCACCAGGCAGAACGGGACCAGCATCGACCAAAACTTCCTCTCGGGAGCAACCCGCCCGCGATCGCCTCGCCACCAGGCCCAGCAAAGCAGATAGAGCACGGTAAAGCCTCCGGCCGCGCCCATGGCGAAGATCAGGTTGGTCTGGTAAATCAAGAAGAAGTAGTCGCGCACCCATCCCGCGGCCGTGGGTTGATCGAAAAGCTCTAGCCTTGCATTGCTCCGCAATGGGTGCGGCACCACGGTATCGGCGAAATTCCCGGCGATCTTCGCAAGGCCGTGGTCGGCGTTGCCCAAAGGCTGGACCGAGGTGTTAGAGGTGAACGTCGTCTTGGCGCCGTAAACCGCGATGGACCAGCCGAACCAGGTCGCCAGCAAGGCGCCACTGACCGCGACTATGACCGCCAGCTCGCGCCACCTGTTCGGGCGCTTGCGAAATGCGAAGACCAGGTAGTCGAGCGCCATGAAGACAACATAAGGCCCCGCCGAATAGTGCACCAGCGTCGCCGCGGAGAGGGCCGTAAATGCCGCCACGATTCGCAGCCTGTCGTGCTTTCGCAGCCCGGCCAGGTAGAAGGCGATCGCCAGCACCACGTAGAATGCCGCTAATAGCTTGGTCCAGGTGTAAGTGGCGTTCTGCATGACCAGGGGGTTCAACGCCAACAGAGCCAGTAGCGGCAGGATTCGCCGCCGCCGTCCCGTGAGGGCGGGCATGAGCAGACAGCACGGCAGAAATACCAGCAGGTTCAGGAATGTGAACGTAATCTGAAAAAGTTCGAACCGGTCGCCAGCCTGCGCCAGGAAGAACGTGCCCAGCAGGTTCATCATTGGTGGCCGGGACGGCAGCGGGAACAGGCCCAGGAACCGGGTGCCTCTCGCAAGGTGGTGCAGGAAGAAGAGCGACCTTTGAAAATGCTCCAGCCAGTCGCCCCACCATCGGCCTCCCGAGTAGTGCCGGATCATGCAGAGGATTGCCAGCGTCCAAACCAGCAGAAACACGAAGCCAAAGACAGTCTTGCGAAACTGCACGGACGCCGCCAGCCGGGCCGCATCGGAAAAGGCCAGGCCCCCCAACAGGAGGCATACCACCGACACCGACCAGAACAGGCCGGTGCCTTCCGGAGTGGCCGCATCTTTCATCGGCAAGCCTGCCCAGTAAAACACGAAACAAGCCAGGTATAGAAGAATCAGCGACAGCCCCACCGACCCGCAGAGCTTCTCCAACGGGCTCCACGGAAACTTCCGTACGAAGAAGAATCCCGGCGCGAAAGCACAGAGAGGCAGCAGGATCAGCAGCAGGAGCACTCTTGCGATCAGCATGGACGGACTCACTGTGAGATTCGGCCGGATCGCGACCCGGTTGCGGCCGGCACTGGCCAGATCTCCAATGCGTTGATTTTGGCCAAACGAAGTTTCGGCCACAGCCCGATCGTAATCAGCCCGTTGCGGGCTTCGGCCCGAATCTCCTTGATGAGCGGCTTGGCCGCCCCGCCAGCCTCCCGAAAAATATCGAAATCCTGGAATACCGTGGTATGGTTGACCAAGACGTCGAAGACCCGGGCGTTCGGACCTCCATAGGAAAGCTCGATGAAATGCAGCCGGACCATGTATGTGCCGGTGTTTACCGGGATCGAATACTCGCAAGACAACTGACAGTCCCGTTCGAAGTAATACAGGGCGGACACCCCTGGTAGCGGCGCCCGTGGGTCAAGCGCCGCTCCCCACCCACCGTAAAAATAGTCGTCCGGCTGCCAGCCGGTCTCCGGCAGATCGGCCACGCTTGCCGCGCCGCTTCGCAGTCGAAGAGGGAGTCTCACCGGCGGCCGCAACCCTGCCGTCTCCCCCCGGCGGAGAAAGATACGATTGCTGTCCACGTCGTGCAGCAAATCGAAGTTCGCATCCACATAGCGCCGCAGTTCCGGGGTGTTCTCATAGCCCAGGCGCCACCGGTCCTTGAAAAACATGCGGCCCGGACCTATGTCGTCCACAAATACTTTCGGAGGGTTGGCTCGCAGATCCCTCATATATCGCGCGACGCCGTACTCTTGAAGCGGGTTGTCCTCGATCACCCCACCTGGCGAAGGTTCACGGGTCGCACTTCGCGTTCCCGTCAAGACATAAAGCTCGGGCGACCAACCCCAGACGGCCATAAGGTCGCCGGGTTTCACCAGTTGACGTAAGCACAGAGCTCCGATAGTCACGGGATCTCTCGGATAGGTGGCCAGACGGTCGAGTGACTGCCCATTGTCGGCGGCGCCTTGGATAATGGGCGCTACCACCGTAAGCGCGACGAAGGTCCATGTGCATTTCCAGACGCTCCAGCGCGGCAGCAGGAACGCCAAAGCAGCGGCGGCAGCCAGGCTCGCTGGCAAGAAGAGGAATATCAGATAGTGCTCAACCGCGCGGCCAGGAGTGCAAATCGCGTACAGGCTCGCCACAAACAGGCCGATGGCCAGTACGTCCGCCGGAGATGGCCTCCATTTCCCATTCCCGAGCCCCGCCAGCGCCACTAGGGCGACAAACAGCGGAATCCACAAAAAGTATCGCTGGATCTCCGCCACTCCTGTCGCGAATTGAAAAAACGAACTGGGCGTCCAGCTTACCTGGGGTCTTCCTGCATACAAGAAGTTGCCGACCACATAAGACTGGTAGAAATCCGTGAGCACACCACAACATGCGAGGGGAATCAGAATCGCCAGCAACACCGCCATCGGCCCGGCAATCAACCATCCAGCGGCCCTCCATCGGTGCTGCCTGGGATAGCGCCAGATCGTTGCCAAAGCCGCCCCCCCGATCACCGCGCCCATCGGCACGGTTTGAAGCTTCGCAAATGGCAGCAATCCCAGCACCAATCCAAGAAGGAACCATGGACGACCGCCATCCGCAGCCCTAAAATAGAGCCGCGCCAGAAGCCACACGGAGGCGGCGATCAGCACGCTGCACACGCACTCCGTGCAGCATTGCACCAGGTCGAACATGCGAAACTGCAATATGGCCGCGAACAGCGGCAGAACACTGAGACGGGCGGCCCACTCGGGCATGAGAAGTCGCGCCGTCAGGTAGAGGAAGACCATGACGCCCCAGAAAGCCAAGACGTTCGCCAGGCGGGCGCCGGCATAATCGAGCGGCACTCCTACCAATCTCAGAATCGCGAGATAGTAAAATGTGATTGGCCCGTTGGATCCCCCGTCCATCGCGCGCCAGAAAATAGGGTCGTGCAACAGGCTCCGAGCACCGACGATGAGATTCCCTTCATCCGGGTTCGGCAGCAACGGCAGGAACAAGGGCAGCCTGCTGAGAACCGCGGAAACCAGGAGCACGCCGCAGTATGCCGGCGCCGAATAAATTCCGCGGAGGAACGCGGAAGGCCAGGAACGCAGAGGAGCCAGGGCCAGCCCCAGACACACACATACCAGCAGGACCGTCAGCACGTTCTGATAGCCGTCGATTCCCCCCAGGACGCTGGAATGCCCGGCGATGAACTGAGTATAAGCGTATGCCCAACCTCTCAGATCGGCGGCCATGATTTCTATACCATGACATGGGGGGTCGTGAAAAGGCAAACCTGGATCACCGCCCAACACTTTCCGGTACTGTTCCAATTGACTGCCGGTCGAGGCTATCCGACAATGGAATGGCTTTGCTCCTTCGGAAACACCTGAATCCGTTGGCCCTCTGTGCCATGCTGCTGGTGGCCTTCGCGCTGGCCCGGATCGTTGCCACGTACCGGGTTTTCAACCAGACTTTTGACGAGCCGGCCCACATCGCCTGCGGAATCGAGTGGCTGGATCTAGGACAGTATCGCTACGAACATCAGCATCCGCCGCTGGCCCGCGTCGCTGCCGCCCTAGGCCCTTACTTAGCGGGAATCCGCTCTTCAGGGCTGACATCGGTCTATAACGAAGGCAATGGGATTCTCTACACCGGAACGCACTACTTTCGAACCCTGGCGCTGGCCAGGATGGGAATTCTGCCGTTCTTTGTGATCGCCTGCCCCTTGGTATGGTCGTGGAGCCGCCGCCTTTTCGGAACCGGCGCGGCGCTGGTATCCACCCTGCTCTTCACCATGCTTCCCCCCATCCTGGCCCATTCCGGGCTGGCCACCACGGACATGGCGTGCGCCACGTTTGTGTTCGCTTCCACTTACGCCTTCAGCCGCTGGCTGGAGCGTCCCGCCTGGCGGCAGAGTCTTCTTCTGGGCGGTAGCGCAGCCCTGGCGGCGCTTTCCAAATTCTCGTCGCTGGCCTTTCTGCCCGCCTGCATGTTGGCCGTCCTGCTCCTGTACTGGTTCATCGAGCGCCCGCCGCTGGCGGCCTTCCGGCGAGAGGCTCTTCGCAGGACGGTCTCGCTGATCTTCGCGGCGGCGGTTCTTTTCATGGTGATCTGGGCCGGCTATCGTTTCTCGGTGGGCCGTGTGACGACAGCGAGCCGGCCCCATGAAACCATCGACCGATTTCTGCCCGAATCCCGCCTGCCAGCCTATGAATTCTTCGATGGAATCGGCCAAGTGGAGTATCACAATACCATAGGCCACGATTCCTGGCTTCTGGGCGAATACCGCACGAATGGCTGGTGGTACTTCTTCCCCGTGGTCGTCGCCGTCAAGACACCTATCGCGTTTCTGCTCCTCTGCTTCATCGGCTTTTTCTGCCTGGCGCGCCAATCCGTCGCGAAGATTCGCTGGCAAGAGTGGGTTCCTGGAGTGTGTGTCCTCGTGATCCTGCTGATATGCATGACGAGCAGGATCGATCTGGGGGTGCGGCACATCTTGCCGATTTACCCGCTGCTGGCGATGGTTGCGGGCCTCGGGCTAACCCGTCTCTTTGAGGCCGGCCGTGCCAGAAAGGCTGCGGCCGCCTGGGGCCTGGTTCTGGCGCTCTGGCTGGTGGTGTCCTCCATGTGGTCCCATCCCGATTATCTGGCGTACTTCAATGAATTGGCCGGCGGCAAACCCGAGTGGGTTCTGGCCGAATCCGACCTCGATTGGGGGCAGGACTTGCAGCGCCTGAGCAACAAGCTGAAAGAACTGGGTGTCAAGGAAGTTTCCCTGGCTTACTTCGGAACAGCCGATCTCACCCGGCACGGACTTCCCGCCATCAAGAGATTGTCTGCCTACCGGCGAACGACCGGATGGGTGGCCGTGAGTCTCCACATCATGATGATCGAGGCCGCCGCGATCGAGAAGGCTCAGCGCACAAACATGTCTCCCTTTTCCTGGCTGGATTGGGAGATCCCGGTGACCCGGGTCGGCAAGTCCATCGATCTCTATTACGTAAAGTAGCGCCGGCGGCGGAACGCCCGATGCGGGTCTTTGCCGCCGGCGGTGTTGCGCTAGACTGTGGCATGGCGTTACTCGACGACCGCCGCTATCCCCAGCGCCCGTTCATCGGCGTGGCCGCGCTCATTCTGAAACGCGACCGCATCCTCATGGCGCAGCGCGGCAAGCAGCCGCTGATTGGCTGGTGGTCCCTGCCCGGTGGCGCGTTGGAAACGGGCGAGACTCTGGCGGACGCCGTCCGCCGCGAGGTGCGCGAGGAGACCGGCCTCGACATCCGCCCGCTCGGCGTGCTGGAAATCTTCGAGCGCATCATGCGCGATGCCTCCGGCGCGCCCGAGTATCACTACGTGCTCATCGATTACATGTGCCGGGCGATTGGTGGAACGCTCGCGCCTGGCGACGACGTCTGCGCGGTGGAATGGGTGCGCCGCCGCGATCTGCCCAAGCTCCAGATCACGGAGGGCACCCTGGCGGTCATTGAAAAGGCCTTCCGCAAACGCCGAGAATATAGATAAGCCCGAGGCCGCACAATGTCAGCGAGGAAGCGAAACTCAAGCTCCGGGAAAGTGCCCAGAAATGGCGGCATTTCAGAGTGGAGTACTGAGCGGCTTGAGCGGGAGATAGCCAAGGACCTTCCGCCAAATCCGAAACTCGAACACCTTTGCGACTTAATCTTTAGACACGATGACGCTCCTCCCCTGCTCCTTCATTACACCGTCGAGAAGACTGCAAAGAACGTCATTCGAACAACCTCGCTCTGGGCCTTCGACGCCTACGAACTGAAGGATACTCAGGAGGTCAACTACGCCTGCGGTCTGCTAATGGAGCAAATAAGGGGTCGCCATGCCTATTTCCTAAGGCGAGGCGAGCACCTCTTTGCGGACCTGTGCGCAGTGCTTGAAAAGACCTTAGCAAGTCCCAGGGACTGCTATCCCGCCGTGTTTGTCTTCTGCTTGACCGAGAACATAGGCGCCGAGAGGCACTGGCAAGAGTATGCGTCCAATGAGGGCTACGCCCTCGGCTTCCGATTCGGAACACCATGGACGCTCGGATTGTCTGTGCCAACGGATAAGGATACACGGTTAGAGGCCGACGCGGTCATTCGCAGGGTTGTTTATGACCCCAGCTTGCAGCGGCGAATGCTTGACGATGTTCTGGATACCTTTCTGGGAGTGTTCTCAATCTCACCGTGGCGAGCCGGTGCGACCGCCAGCGACTCGCTCCCGGCATATTTGACGAAACAGTTTGTGGAGAATTTCAAGGATTTCGCTAGCCGAGTTGTCGTTTCCATTAAGGCGCCCGGTTATAAGCACGAACGCGAGTGGCGCGTCATTGTTGCGCCAAGGCCGGGAGTTCTTGAGGACGATTTCCGACGCCCGATGGGCTGGATAAGGACACGCCTTCTGGAGGGCGAGGAGCGAAGGTATGCCGTTCTAGTGCCACACCAAGGTGGATTGCTCCCTTTGTGTTCAATGATCGCAGGACCGGGTTGCGCTGCTGACGCCAAGAAGAGCGTCGGTGATGCATTGCGAAGAAGGGGTTACTCATTTCCAGTAACGGAGTTGCCAAACCGTACAGCGGTTCTGTAGCAAACGCACGAACTGTTTGGCGATGATCTCTCGCCTTGCGGTCGTATGCTCAAGGAACGGCACTCCGAGCCGGCGAGTGCCGCACGGTTTCGCGCTTGTATGCACCCAACTTCCGAATCGTCCAGTCGGACGTGGCCCGGCCGCTGTATCGTCGCTCCGGGGTACGGGCCGGCCGAAGGCGAAAGCAACCAGCGCGGGAAGCCTTTGCAGGTGCTCCCACGCATGGTCCCTCCTCGCGGTCACGGGCCTCGATGCTGCGGTTGGAGAGTTCGTGGTACTGCGCCTTGGCAGGTTGTCGCGAAACTCGCTGGAAAGGCGGGACCTGCCGGGCTTAAATGTTTTGCTGCAAGGCGAAGGTGGCGCGGAGCGGAGTTGAAGAGCTCACGTCGGCGGCCATCGGAGCTGCAGGATCAACGGATGCAGGCCGGGTGTATACTGAACAGGAGCCTGGACTCCAAAATGAGGAGTTCCAGATTGGTGCTCAAAAGACACACTGGGAATCCCAGCGAGGAGTTTGTGCGTGCAGTGATTGGGCAAGGGAGTTAAGTATGGCTTGGATGGAATGCGGGCAGATAAGGGATCGGCAAGGGAAACAGGTTAAGGTAGAGTGGGATAGGGACAGCGGCAAGGTCTCTATTACATGGCCGGGCTTTTTCTCGGGTAGTTTTAAGTACCTCGATGAACGGGCAAAGACGGCTGAGGAAGCCCTTGCCAAAGCACACGCTTACCTGCATTACCGCTAGACTAGAAGGAAGCGGAAAAGGCCTGGGCAGTCTGAGTGCATGCCACGCCGCAGGCTGCGAGCCCTTGACCCTTTGTCGATGGGGCAGGCGAATCGCCTGCCGTCAGTCTCTTCCCTACTTTTCAACAACCTGCTATAGAAGAGATCAAGCTTCGGGAGCGACAGTATTACCGAGGATGTTGAGGTACCTAGCTAATGGCCATGATGGCGTGTATCGAGTGCGGGAATCAGGTTAGTAGCGAGGCGTATCCCTGTCCTCATTGCGGCAAGAATCAACACGGTGTTAAGTGCTGGGCTTGTGAAGCAATAACATTGCAGTCGAAGGCCGTAAAGATCATGGTCTGGGAGTACCATCCGACGTGTTTAGACCAATTCTGCGCCAACATTTTGGCAGGTTGTCCGTGCTGCGCGGAGTGTGGGCAGGATCTGTCAGCTCTGTTGACTCGTGATCAATTGTTAATGCCCCGGTCGCAGACGCCAGATTTTGAGGAGGTCGACCCCGGTACATATGGCTATCAGGAGCTTTTCAAGTTGATGTACCTCTTTCCGAAGTGCCCATCGTGCGGCTACCCGAATGTCCTTGGGGGTATCTCCGCATGTATGAGGTGCGGACTTCCCATTTACCGTCGATCGCATAATTACTGTGAGGCATCATGGAAGAAAGGTGGCTACGTCTATCACTATCCTTTTTGTAGCCCACAGATGCGAAATCCGCCCGAACGGCCCTTTTGCGTTGGTCCAGACGACACAGTGACGTATCAGGTTCATGAAGGCTCATTCGCCCAAGGACCTCCAAGCGGCGTCGAGACAAGCACACCGCTCCCGCCGAACGCAGAGGTTCCTGGACGGATGCCCAGAGGGGGTAGAGCGGCGGTCATCATCGCCCTAGCAGGCGCGGGCGTCTTGACTCTTTTCTACGGTCTCTACTACCTGGAGCTTCAGAATCGGAAGGAAGAGCCGCTACCAGGAGCCGAGACTCCACAAGCGCATTCCTCAGAGGTGGGACCGAAGGAATCCCCGATTCCGGGTGCGGTACCCGCGCCGGAAGTAAGCGGCCCAGCCGAGCAGGTCCGCAATGGACTGGACCTTAAGCGTTACTGCCAGAGTCGTGGCTTCAGCCATGTCACGAATACCGATGGAACCGGGTACGGGTGGCAGTGCATGCCCGGCGGCGTTGGTATTGATGTCCAACAGTTGTGCAAAGACCAGTTTGGGCCCGGCTTCAGCCCCTTTCTCGCAACTCCTGCACCGGGAGGGAAGGACGATTGGCGATGCAGGGGCCACTAGATAGCCGTGCCCGGCCGGCGTACCGTCTCATGGCATTTCAACCAGCTTCAGTTGGGGGTGTCGCCTCTTCCACAGCGGCCCTACCGCCTCTCGCACGACGGATTGGCGTAACGCTCCAGGACGTGCTATTCTGAAACCGGCTTTTGCCACCAGCCGAACGGAGTCGCCTCAACATCTTTTCGGCCAACCGGGTGCTCCGTCCGACATGGCTGTTGCCAGAAAGGATGGACCCAAAGTGTCCTCGCCGAGTAAAACCTTCTGTGAAAGTTGTGGGAAGTCGCTGAACCCTGACACGAGGTTCTGTGGGTACTGTGGAGCTGCCGTTGCGGCGGTTCAGCCAGATAATCCTGTGACGGCGGTAGCGCAGCCGGTACCAGGATCAGCAGACGTCACGCCAGCGACGGCTGCGCTCCCAGACCTGGGCGGCGTCATGCCGGCATCAGAGATGGTACCACCGTTGCCGAAGAGGAGCCGAGCAGTAGTGTGGACCATCCTGACCTGCGCCGTTCTTGGCATCGTTGGGGTAGTGGCTTATAGCATCGTAAAATACGGCACTGGCGACTTGTCTAAATTTGCCCCACAGTTTTCCAAAAAGGCAGAGAACAACCAGAAGGCGACAGAGAGCAGCCAATCGCCTCCTCGTCCACAAAAGGGAGAGTTAACCCGTTCATACGCGGCAGAGGTTATACAGAAGTCTAAGGATTTTCAAGACCCGCCGATTACTACACAGTTCAGTTCAGGATGCGTTCGTTCATTTCCCAACGCGGACGGCCGCAATCGTTGGTTTTTCGCAAGTAGATCGGCTGAACATATTCTTGAATCATCGGGATACGTTGTGATAGCAGACTCTCACGATCCTCAAGGCTGTGCTGCGTCAGGATTGGTAGAAGGTTCTCGTGCGTTTGTGATCTCCCTGACAGAGAAGGGACAACAGAAGAGCAGAGAATGGAAGAAAGAGGAAGGCATGTCAGGCGATTCAACGGTCCCTACCGAAGTACATTGGACGGTTCCGGTTGCGACGAGAGAACTCATAGAAGTTACCGGGATTATGACAGAAGGAAAGATGGCTCGTGTAGAATACACATGGAAGTGCGCTCCAAACGATGTTGGTCAAAACCTTGCTGAGGAATTACAAGGTACAGGCCATGGCACCGCTGATTTCCAATTGTATGATGATGGATGGCGGCTGATTGGTGTACATAATGCATCGCACCAATGAGGACACTTTCTGAAAGACAAGAACTTGTTGAAGTCATCGCAGACAATTTCCGTCGAATGGTGCGGTAGCGATTTGGTTCACCGGCGGAGTCCAACCGGAAGAACTGCCTGGAGTCACTGTGCTGCTTACTGGCCGGAAGGTGCCGTTTCAAAAAATTGTCTGGCGCATCGGAAATTCCGTGGAGTCCCGTCTTGAGCGTTTCGGGGACGGCAACGAAACCCGCAAACGCGAATGGGGGGTTGGGGTTACGTTGCGGCTGAAACACCCTGACCACCAACGGGCCTTGGGAAGCTGTTAGGCCATGGCGACCCAGGCCAATCAGGTTAATTCTTCCAGCAGGTCGAGATCCTTGAGCAAGAGATCGCTCACGACGTCGGCAAGATCGCGGCCCTTCCTTTCCGCGATGCGCTCCAAACGCTTCTGCAACCGGCCGTCAAGGTAGATAGGCAACCGCAAGCGCGCTCCCTTGCGGTAGAACTTACCTCGCTCTGCTTTGGAAAAATCGTAGTGTGGCTTCATATCTCAAAATCCTTGATACTGTGCTGGTTCTCTGCGGTCTGCCCGGCGCGCGGAGACCAGGCGTATCCTCGCGCTCGCTTTCTGGCCGGCATCCATCTCCTCCCGGAACGTGTGGCACACCACCAGCAGCACCCCAGCGCGATCCAATCCGAGAGTGATCCAACGCTCCTCTTGCTCGCTGTGTTCATCATCGAATATCGACATGGCTCTAGGATCGAGGAAAACTGTAGCGGCCCGCTCAAACGAAATGCCGTGTTCCCTCGCATTGCGAAGGGCCTTCGCCGGGTCCCACTCGAAGTGATGCTCGAACTGGCGCTCCACTCAAGGATTATCTCATGAAGTCGAAGTTGCTTCGCCAGGAACCCCGTTCTGGCGGGTTGGGATCCCCCCGCCAAGCGCCCGTCCCGTCATGCCATCCTAAAATGAGCATATTGAGATAAGCCCTTGAAAACCAGCGCCGCCGTTCTAGAATTCGAAGCCCTCCGCCAGTTGTTGGGCCGTTACATCTCCAGCCCGCTCGGCCGCCGCGAGCTGGAAAGAGTCGCTCCGCACGCCGATCGCGCGCGCCTGGCCGATGACCTCGCGGAAGCCGGCGAGGCCGTGGAATACCTGCGCGCGGCCACGCGCCCGCAGCCCGCCGGGCCCAGAGGGTGCCCCGGCGCCGCGATTCGCATCGATTTCTCCGGCCTGCCCGACGTCGAGCCGGCCGTCCACAAGCTGCGCATCGAAGGCGCCAGCCTCGACCCCAAGGAAATCTTCGATCTCTTCCTTCTGCTCGATCGCGCCGCCGACGCCAAATCGCTGATCGCCTCGGCCGCCGAGCGTTTCCCCCGCCTCGGCCGCCGCGCGCAAACCATCGGCGATTTCCGCGCCCTCCTGAAGGACCTCGAGGGCAAAATCCTGCCGGATGGCACGGTGGCCGATCATGCCAGCGTGGCGCTCGCCCGCCTGCGCCGCGACATCGAACGCCAGAAGAAGGCCATTCAGGAATCGCTCGAGCGCTTCCTGCGCGCCCACCGCGAAGAAGGCGTGCTCCAGGAGGAGTTCGTCACCATCCGCAACGAGCGCTTCGTGGTGCCGGTCATCGCCGGGCAGCGGCGCAAGCTCGATGGCGTGATCCACGCCGCCAGCTCCAGCGGGCACACCCTGTTCGTCGAGCCGCTCGAAACCATCGACCTCAACAACGAGCTGGTGCGGCTCAACGAGGAAGAGGCGCGCGAGGTTCACCGCATTCTGCTCGAAATGACCGACCGCCTGCGCGCCTACGCCGGCTCGATTCGCCAGACGCTCGCCGCCATGGCGGAGTTGGAGCTGATCTTCGCCAAGGCGCGCTTTGCCGCCGAGTTCGATTGCGCCATCCCCAGGTTCGGCGACCGCCTCCGCCTCGACGACGCCCGCCATCCGCTGCTCGAGGACGTGCTGCGCCGCCGCCATAAGACGGCCGTGCCGGTCTCGCTCGAGCTCACCCGCGACCGCCGCACCCTGCTGATCAGCGGCCCCAACACCGGCGGCAAGACCGTCACGCTCAAGACCGTGGGCCTGCTCAGCCTTATGGCGCAATCGGCCCTGCCCGTGCCCGCCGCCGAGGCCGAGTTCCCCCTCTTCGACCAGGTGCTGGCCGACATCGGCGACTATCAATCGATTCAGGAAAACCTCAGCACGTTTTCCGCGCACGTCTCCAACATCCGCGAGATGGCGCTCGACGTCACCCCCGATTCGCTGGTGCTTTTGGACGAGCTGGGCGCCGCCACCGATCCTGAAGAAGGCGGCGCGCTGGGTGTGGCCATCGTCGAGCATTTCCGCGCGGCCGGCGCTTACACCCTGGTATCCACGCACCTGTTGGCGCTCAAGATCTACGGCGCCGGAACCGAAGGCGTGGTCAACGGCTCCATGGGCTTCGATGAAGAGACCCTCGATCCCACGTTTCGCCTGAGTCTGGGCCTGCCGGGCAAATCGGCCGGCCTGGAAATCGCCACGCGGCTCGGCATGCCCGAGGACATCATGCGTCGCGCCCGCCAGTCCATGAGCGGCCGCGAGCGCGACGTCGCCCGATTCCTGGCTGAACTGCACCGCCGCGTCGAAGAGACCCAGGCGCTCGAGCGGAGCCTGCGCGAAAAGCTGGCGGAGCTCGAGAAGCGCGAGCGGGAGCTGGCGCGCGAATGGGAGAAACGCGAAACCGCCAAGCTCAAGGAGCTCGAGCGCCGCACCGAGCAGGCGCTGGCCCGCTTCGAGGAGCAGGCCCAGGAGACCATCGCCAAGATGGCGCAAACCGCCGACCGCCGCAAGGCCGGGCAGGAGGCGCAGCGCCGCGTCTCCAAGGTCAAACGCGAGATGCGGGAAGATTTCCAGACCACCGTGCTCGCCACCCAGGACGATTCCCGGCAGGACCGCATCCGGCCGCTACGCATCGAAGAAGGCGCGCGCGTGCGATTGAAGGACGTGCGCGAGCCGGCGCGCGTGCGCCGCAAGCTGGGCGCGGACCGCATTGAAGTGGAGGCCGGCTTCATGAAGATGCAGGTCTCCATCGACGACGTAATCGAAGTCCTGCCCGAGGCCGGCGCCGGGGCGCCCTCTGGGCCCGGCAGGTTACCCCAGGGTGTGAGCTACAAGCCCGCGCCGGAGCTGGCGCCCGTGCACCAGGAGATCAACGTAATCGGCCAGCGCGCCGAGGAAGCGCGCGACGCGGTGGATGAATTCCTCGACCGCGCCGTAATGGCCACCGCCAGCCGCGTCCGCATCGTGCACGGCCACGGCATGGGGGTCCTCAAGAAGGTCATTGCCGAGTTGCTCGGCGGCCACCCGCACGTGGCCAAATTCTACCCGGCTCCCCAGCAGGAAGGCGGCGCCGGCGCCACCATCGTCGAGCTGAAAGAGTAGGGGCCGGGCGTGCACGGCCGCCGATTCGCGCGATGATGGATTCGGAATGGGCATTGACGACAGCCTGACCCGGGAGATTGTCCACCGCCTGCTGGGTGTCACCAAGGCGGATAGGATTATTCTCTTCGGGTCGGCCGCGGCCGGGGCGATGACGCGGGACAGTGACATCGACCTTCTGATAGTGTCGCCTGCGCCAGCCAACACGATCGAGGAACACGTCAAATTGCGTCGATCTTTGCGCGGTCTGGGTTTCCCTTTCAACGTGTTCATCATCGCAACCGAGAAATTCGAAGAATCGAAGAACATTTTTGGCGGGATCGCCTATCCGGCTCACAAGTATGGTCGCGTGATCTATGAAGCAGCCTGAGGTGGTGTTGCGTGACCGGGCCGGGTTCTTAAGCCCGAAGGGCGCAAGACCATAGCCCACGGCGCAAGCCGTCGGGAAGCCAGTACGCAGTCTGCGTAGCCCCGGAACCGGGGCGTAAGACGATGCCGCACAGCTTCGCTTGCCCGTTCGTAACCCCGCCTCTGATTCGCGCGATAATGAATTCGGAGGCGAAGGTATGAATCGAGCCAAAAGCATTCAATTACTGAACAAAGCGGTTGCCGACGAACTGCAAGCGGTGCACCAGTACATGTATTTCCACTTTCACCTGGCGGACCAGGGCTTCGGGCCGCTGGCGATGCTGCTCAAGCAGACCGCCATCCAGGAAATGGGCCACGTCGAGTTGCTGGCCGAACGGATTCTGTTCCTGAAGGGCGACGTGGAGATGGTTGCGGCGGGCCCGGTGGAGAAGATCGTCGAACCGGAGGCCATCGTGGTCAAGGCCATGGCCATGGAAGACGGGAGCGCCCGGGATTACAACGCGGCGGCGCTCAAGTGCGCGGCCAATGCCGATTCCGCCTCCAAGCAGCTCTTTGAGCAACTGGTGAACGACGAGGAACGCCACTTCGACCAGTTCGAGAAGCAGCGCGACAACATCCAGCGTTTCGGCCCGAGCTATCTGGCCCTTCAGTCCTTCGGCGGCGGCGCGTCCCCAGGGGGCGCGGCGCCGGTCACAGGTTAGCCAGCACTTCCGCCGCGTGCCCTTTGGCCTTGACCTGGGCGTAGATCTTCTCGATTTTTCCGTCCGGCCCAATGACGAAGGTGGTGCGCTCGATGCCCATCGCCTTCTTGCCGTACATGTTCTTCTCTTTCCATGCGCCGTAGGCTTGGGCCGCGGCCCTGTCTTCATCCGCCAGCAGCGTGAACGGCAGATCGAACTTGGCTTTGAAACCGGCCTGCGCCGCCGGCTTGTCGGGCGAAACGCCCACCACCGCCGCGCCCTTCTTCGCAAACGCCTGGATGCCGTCGCGAAACTCGCAGGCCTCCGTGGTGCAGCCCGGCGTGTTGGCCCTCGGGTAAAAGTACAGCACCACGCGCTTTCCTTTCAGGCCCGACAGCCGGAAATCGCCGCCCGTGTCCGTGTGAAGGCGAATATCGGGAGCTTTGTCGCCAACCTTCAACATGCATCACCCCAGTTTTTGCCTGAACAAATCGGTCACCAGCGCCACGTTTGCCTGTCCGCGCGTGGCCCTCATCGCCTGGCCCACCAGGAAGTTGATCACCGTGGTCTTCCCGCCTTTGTACTGCTCCACCTGCCTGGGGTTGCCGGCGATCACGTCCGCGATGATCTTCTCCAGCGCCCCCGTGTCGCTGATCTGCCGCAGCCCTTCGCGTTCCACGATGACGCCGGCCCGCTCGCCGGTGGAGAACATTTTCGGGAACACTTCCTTGGCGAGCTTTCCGGAAAGTTCGCCCTGGGCGATCAGCTTCACCAGTTCGCCCAGGTTCTCGGGACCGACGGGCGATTCCGCGATCTCCTTCCCCTCGGCCTTGAGCAGGCCCATCAGGTCGCCCATCACCCAGTTGGCCGCGGTCTTCGGGTCGCCCGAGACCTTGGCCGCCGTTTCGTAATACTCGCTCACCGCCCGCGTGGCCGTCAGGACTTCGGCGTCGTACTCGCGCAGCCCGTACTCCCCGATGAACCGCGCGCGCTTGCGGGCGGGCAACTCGGGCATCTTGGCCCGCACCTCCGCCAGCCACTTCTCGCCGATGCGCAACGGAACCAGGTCCGGCTCGGGGAAGTAACGGTAGTCGTGCGCCTGCTCCTTGCTGCGCATGCCGGCCGTCTCGCCCAAGTCCGGATTGTAGAGCCGCGTTTCCTGCTCCACTTTGCCGCCGCCCTCGATCACCCCGACCTGCCGCGCGATTTCGTAATCCAGCGCTTGCTTCAGAAAGCGGAATGAATTGAGGTTCTTGACTTCCGCCTTGATGCCCAACTTCTCCGCGCCCTTGATCCGCACCGAGACGTTGGCGTCGCAGCGCAAGTGCCCCTTCTCCATGTCGCAGGTGGAAACCTCGACGAACTGCAGCACCTGCTTCAATTCGGTGAGGAAGGCGAAAGCCTCGTCGGAGCTGCGCATATCGGGCTCGGTGACGATTTCGGCCAGCGGCGTGCCGGAACGGTTGAGGTCCACATAGGAGTACCGGTCCGAATCCCGGAAGCCGTCATGGATGCTCTTGCCCGCGTCGTCCTCCATGTGGACGCGCGTCACGCCGATGCGCCGGGCGGCGCCATTCACCACGATATCGACGTAGCCGTGCTCCCCCAGCGGCTCGTCATATTGCGAGATCTGGTAGCCCTTGGGCAGGTCCGGATAAAAGTAGTTCTTGCGCGCGAAACGCGATTTGGGGTTGATCCGGCAGTCCAGCGCCAGCGCGCCCTTGATGGCCAGTTCCACCGCCTCGCGGCTGAGCACCGGCAACGCCCCCGGCAGCCCCAGGCACACGGGGCAGACGTTGGTATTCGGCGGCGCGCCGAAACTCGTGGGGCATCCGCAAAAAATCTTGGTCGCGGTGGCAAGCTGCACGTGCACTTCGAGGCCGATGACCGGCTCGTAGCGCGCAATCGCTTCGGGAGTGGCCACGGCGGGGGGGGAAGAAGACATGGTGTCTTCCTATTATAGAGGCCCGCTCGCCGGCGGTCATCGCGGCTTAGCCGCCGCTAGCCGCTTCTCCAACTCCCGCACGAACTGCTGGAGCGCTCTGCGGTCGGCCTGCTGCCATTTCACCACCACGAAATACCGCCCCCGATTGAAGAACACCGTATCCGCCGCCGGCCGCCAGCGCTGCGCCAGATCGAGCCCCACGCCAAACGAGCTCAGCTCGTAAACGCGCGCCTCGAGCTTTCCGGGGCCTTCGTAGGCCGCTACCTGGAGACGCTCGACGCTGGTGCGCGGCACCGGGTCCGGCGCTTCCGAAACCGCCAGGTTCCGCACGGCCGCGCGCCGCCAGACGTTGGCAACCGTTTCCGGGAAAAGGTCCGCCGGCGGCGGCGCGTTTCTCCCGCAGGCGCCGAGCGCGAGTGCCAGCCACATCCAGTTGCGGCGCGACATCAGCTTCAATTCTTGCATGGCGCTAACGGTCGCGGTGATACCATCGCAGTTATGGCGAAGTTTAAGCCGGCAAAAGGGAAAGCCAGGAAGACTCGCGCTCCGCAGGGCGGTGTCCCCTGCGTCATTCTGGTCATTTCCGGCATGTTGCTGGTCATGCTTTTCCTCTACTACGTGATGAAAAATGCGTACCGATAACCGCCAGCCCGCCGAAATACGCCCGGTCGAGATCGTCACCGGATGCCTCATGACCGCGGAGGGATCCGCGCTGATCAAAGTCGGAAACACGCACGTGCTGTGCGCCGCCACCGTGGAAGACACCGTGCCGCACTTCCTCCGCAACAGCGGCAAAGGGTGGGTGACGGCGGAATACTCGATGCTGCCCAGGGCCACGGCCAAGCGCACGCCGCGCGAGGTCACCAAGGGCCGGCCCTCCGGAAGAACTCACGAAATCCAGCGGCTGATTGGCCGCTCCATGCGCTCGGTGGTCGATATGGCGGCTCTGGGCGAACGAACCGTGGTGCTCGATTGCGACGTGCTCCAGGCGGACGGCGGCACGCGCACCGCCTCCATCACCGGGGCGTTCGTGGCTCTGGCGCTGGCGCTCCGCCAGTTCGTCGATTTCGGCCGGCTCAAAACCATGCCGGTCCTGGATTTCGTCGCCGCCACCAGCGTGGGCCTGGTGGACGGCGTCCCCATGCTGGATCTCTGCTACGACGAAGATTCCCGCGCGGGGGTGGATATGAACGTGGTCATGACCGGCGCCGGCAGGTTCGTCGAGGTGCAGGCCACCGCCGAGCACACCCTCTTCGACGACCAGCAGATGGCGCAGCTTGTGACCCTGGCGCGCGCCGGCATCGCCCAGATCATCGAAATTCAGAAGAAGGTGGCGCGGATTTGATCAGGCTCTTCTGCGCCACCGGCAATCCCGGAAAGCTGCGCGAATTCCAAAGCCACAGCCCCATCTCCATCGAGACCCTCCCCGACTTCCGGCGGATTCCGCCCTGCGTCGAGGACGGCGACACCTTCGAAGAGAACGCCGTCGTCAAAGCGCGCCACTACGCCCCCTACGCATCCGGCTTGCTCTTCGCGGACGATTCAGGTCTGGAAGTGGACGCGCTGGGCGGCGCGCCCGGCGTTCATTCCGCCCGCTTCTCCGGCCCGCACTCCACCGACGAGGCCAACAACCGCCTGCTGCTCGAGAAGCTGCGCGGCGTGGCCAACCGGACGGCGCGTTTCGTCTGCGTAATCGCGCTGGTCGAAGGCGAGCGTCTCCGTGGCGTCTTTCGCGGCGCGGCGGCGGGCGTCATCCTCGACGAGCCGCGCGGCTCCGCCGGCTTCGGATACGATCCGCTGTTCTACTGTCCGGCGCTCGGCCTCACTTTCGGAGAAGCCTCCGCCGGCCAGAAGTTCTCCCTCAGCCATCGCGGCCAGGCGCTCCGGGCCATGCTGGCCGCCCTGTAGTTTCAGGCCGCGCCAGCCTCCCAACAACCTTGTCACGGCGATTTGCCGGGTCCGGCTCCGCCGATTTCTCTTTCAAACCCAAAACATTTGCGGTAGATTATGTTGTATGGAGAACGCCCGCGATTCGTCTATCTGGCGGAGCCTCGCCGTCGCTTTTGGGGACGGCCTGGCATTTGGCGTGGGGATGAAACTCACGCAAAACGCGGCCCGCCAACCCGGCACGCCGCATTCCGGCGCCACCGCTTTGGCCGACCGTTTCGAACGCCTCGAGCACCGTATCGAACGTCTCGAGCACACCCCCATCGCCGGTCCGGAGGCGGCCCCTGGGCCGGGGCCCGTGGGTTTCGCACGAAAGGTGATCGAGGCCGTGGTCCAGGCCGTCGACGAGCGCCTCAACGAACACGCCAAACAATTGGAACGCCGCCTGGCCGAACTCGAAGCCCGGATCGCCGAAGTCCGAAGCCAGTTCGTGGACGAGATCGTCGCCGTCCACAATCGCCTGGAAGGGGATATGCATGGTTTTGCGGAGTCGGAGCGGCAACTGCGCGAAGAGATACGGCTCGCGGCTGACCGCCCACCGGGCCTGGATGCCTCGGCGGCGGAGGCCGCCATCGAGATGAAGCTCGCGCCCCTGCGCGTGGAAACCGCCGAAATGCGGCAACGGCTGGCGGAGAGCGATCGCACCATCGCCGAGATGGCCGCCGTTCACAATCGCGTGGAAGGGGAGATGCAGGGTTTTGCGGAGTCGGAACAGCAACTACGCGAGGAGATACGGCTTATGGCTGACCGCTCATCCAGCTTCGATGCCTCGGCGGCGGAAGCCGCCATCGAGATGAAGCTCGCGCCCCTGCGCGTGGAAGTCACCGAAATGAGGCAACGGCTGGCGGAGAGCGATCGCACCGTCCTGGAGGTCATCCTGGCCATTGGCCAGATGTGCCGGCAGGCCGCCGAGCGAATCGCCGAGCCCGCGCCGCTGCCGCCCGGGAGCGCGCCGGCACTCTTCCATACCGAGCCGCCGCTCAATGGAACCGGCGATTCACTGGGCGCAGCCCCGGAGGAGCCTGGAGTCCCGATGGACCCGTCCTTTGAATCTCCGGCGCCGGCCTTCGAGCAGCTCAAGAAGGCCACTTCGCTCTGGCGGGTTCCGCTGGTTTCTTCGTTCCTGGTCACCACCGGCGGTTTGCTGCTGCTGCATTATCTGTAGCTCGTGGGGGCAGAAGCGTCCCATAGTCCACCCCGCGGTACCATGAGATTATGTCCGAAACTCTCACCATTGCCGGTCGCGAATTCCGTTCGCGCCTTATCGTAGGAACCGGGAAGTACCGCAGTTTCCTGGAGATGCAGCGGTGCCACGAGGCCTCGGGCGCGGAGATGGTGACCGTTGCCGTGCGCCGTGTGAACCTCACCGACCGCTCCCAGGAATCGCTCCTCGATTACATCGACCGCTCCCGGATCTTCATCCTTCCCAACACGGCCGGCTGCTACACCGCCGACGACGCCGTGCGCACCGCCATGCTGGCGCGCGAGGTGGGCCTGTCCCACTGGATCAAGCTGGAAGTGATCGGCGACGAGAAGACTCTGTTTCCGGATAACGCCGGGCTATTGGAAGCCACTCGCATCCTGGTCAAGGAAGGTTTCGTGGTGCTGCCCTACACCAATGACGACGTGGTGAACGCGCGCAAGCTGATCGAC
>Ga0187877_1001428_pt1 | contig 24581 bp, 18 predicted proteins | sample June2016WEW_17_1_3_FD_132430 | JGI IMG/M metagenome (GOLD analysis project Ga0187877, IMG submission 132430) | Peatland microbial communities from SPRUCE experiment site at the Marcell Experimental Forest, Minnesota, USA - June2016WEW_17_100 | ecosystem: Environmental > Terrestrial > Soil >...
CACCCGGGTCCTTCCCTTGAGCTTCGCTGTGGCGACCGACTTTCCGAGTGTGCGGGTGTCACGGAGCGGGGTTCTTCAATTGCCAATGACCATTTTTCAATCTTCAATTATCAATTGACCGCATAGACAAGGGTTGCCTTGGGCACCGCTCACGCCACGGTCTCATACACGGGCATGATCCGGGGTAAGAGCAGGCCGGGCTCCCGAAGCGACGTAGCGCAGGTTTCCAACCCTTGTCATTACCCAGATCGCCGGGGGAGATAGTCGAGAGGAACTGATTGATGCACACTGCCTGGATTTCGTGCTGCCGGACCACCGCCAGCGTGCGCCAAGGGCCGAAAACCCCGTAGGGGTGACCTGTTTATAGGAGAGAACCGCGACCCACCACCCTTCTTTTTGTTTTTCAGCGGCGTGGCGGGCCGGCAATTCGATCGGCGGGCCAGACTCGCGCCGCTGAAAAACAAAAAGAAGGAGGGGGGTGGGTGCGCCGGTGCTATAGACAGGCCACCCCTAACGGGGTTTGAGCCAGATCGCCGGGGGCGAGAACGGTGGCCGGACATTTAGCGGGCAGGCGCTGGAATCGATCGATTTCCAAGGGCTCTCGCCACTCATGACAAGACTAACTGAATTTAGCGGCTTGCGGGCGGGCTGAGAGGCTGGCTTGCCGGCTGAGCTGCCGGGGCATCGGCGGGCTTGGGCTGGACCAACCGCACCGCCAGGCGGGATTTCTTGCGGTTGGCGGTGGCGTGATGGATGGTCCCGGCCTTGGCGGCCTTGTCGAAGGCGGAGGTGATGGTGCGGAAGGCCATGGCCGCCTCGTCTGCCTTGCCGGCGCTCAGAAGTTCCAAGTAGCTCCGCTCCAAGGTATGGAGGCGCGACTTGGTGCTGCGGTTGCGCAGGTTCTTGCGGGCGCTGTTGCGCATGCGGCGTTCGGCTGACTTCGTATTCGGCATAGCTCAATCTTGTCAATATTCCCAGAGCGCGCAACTTTAAAGCAACGGTTGCCGTTGTCAACGTCGGGCCCGCCTAAAAATCAATCGAAAAGAACTTGAGCCTGGGACCCGGGCCGAGGAACGGGAAACTCACCACATTAGCCTGGCCTGAGCCGTAGCGGGCCGGCGCGGCCGGATTGAGCAGTTGCAGCGGGTTCTTCGCCTTGATCGCCTGCACGGCGACGCCGCTGAAGGTGAGCTTGCCAACCACCATTTCGTTCGGTTTGGTCGCCGCAAGCTCAAGGGACGGCAGGTTCAATGCGCCCGGGCCGGGTGCTTGGGCCAGGAGCGATTGACTGGCACGCGCTGGTTGCGCGTTGGTCGGGGGAGCGTTGGTGGGTTGAACCTGCGCCTGCGCCTGGGCAAAAGCGGACGCTGTGCCCAGCACGATTGCAGCCAGAACGAGCCACTTTTTCATCGGCTTCCTTTCGTGTTCACTGCCACTTCGAATGTAAGCGTCAGCGGCCGCATTTCAAGTTGAAACCGCAACGACTACGCTTCGCTCTTGCTGCTGGCGGCGATGACTTCAGAGAAGATGGCCAGGACTTCGGCGCGGCCAAGCGCCCCGACGAGGCGGTTTTCCTTGAGGGTGCTGACCACGGGAATGTTGCGCTGTTCGCTGGCCAGGACAACCGGCAGGATCTCGAGCAGACGTTGGTTGGGGGTCACACAGGCCGGAGGCGGGCGCATGATATCGTAGGCAATAACGCCCCGCAGTTCGTCCCCGGCGCCCAGATGCTCCTTCAAGTCGTGCAAGGCGACCAGGCCGACCAACTGGCTGCGCGCGTCCACGACGGGCAGGAAATTATTCGGGCTGGTCAGGAACCGGTCGGCGATTTCACCCAGGGCGGTGGTCTCGCGCACCGGCGGCACTGGGGCGCGCATGATGTCGGCCACGGTTCGCTCCGTGGCGGCTTCGGAGGCTGTGGCATCCTGGGAGACGGTCAGGCCCTTGCGGCGGAGCGGTTCGGTATAGATGGACTCGGGGTGGAAGCGGCGCGCGACCAGGGTCGAGAGGACACAGGCCAGCATCAAGGGAGGAATGAGGGAATAATCCAGAGAGATCTCGAACACCATGATCATCGAGAGGAGCGGCGAGCGGGTGGTGGCCGACAACATGCTGCCCATGCCGACGAGGGCGAAGGTGGCGATCGGCAATCCCTGGGCGGCATGAAACTCGCGCAAGCCCAGGGCGGAGATGGTTCCCAGGGCAGCGCCCAGGAAAAGCGTTGGGGTGAAGACGCGGCCCACCGCTCCGGAGCCGACGGTGGCCAGGGTGGCAATCAGCTTGGCCAGGAACAATCCGGCCAAATCAACAATCTGTCCGGCTGAGAAGCTCGAAGCCGTGTATTGGCCCTGGAGGATGCGGTTGGTGATGACGTAACCGTTGCCGCAGACTCCCGGGAACTGCAAGGCGATGGCCCCCACGATCAACCCGCCCAGCATCAGGCGCGCGTAATTGGGCGCCCGGACCCCCTTGAAGATCTCTTCGGCTCGATTGAGCAGTTTTAAGAATCCCGCACCCACGGCGCCCGTGACCACGCCCAGGCAGATAAACCACGGCAATTGTGCCACGCTGGTAAACTGCGTGAGGCCAACGGTCGGGATGACGTACCAGGGCTGAAGGCCGAAGAAACTGCGGGACACCATCGCCGCCACGACCGAGGCAAAGACCAGGGGGGCAAAGAGGCTCATAGAGAAGTTGCCCAGCACGATGAGAGCCGCAAAAACCGCGCCCGAAATCGGCGCGTTGTAAGCTGCCGCGATGCCGGAGGCGGCTCCGCAGCCCACGAGCAAGCGCAAGCGATAGGGCGGCCACTTGGCCAACTGTCCCCACTTCGACGCCAGGGTGGCCGACAACTGGGTAATGCCTCCTTCGCGTCCGATAGAGCCGCCGGAGCCGATCGTGATCAGGGAAGACAGGAACTTGACGATGCCGTTGCGAAAGGGCAACCGCCCGTCACCGGCCACCACGACCTCCAGAAGATTGGTCGTCCGCTCCGGCCCTGCCAGCCGCAACCCCCAATGGAGCACCAGGCCCGCAAGCGCGCCCCCCAGGGCGGGCGTCAGGAGCCGCTGCCAGCCCACCATCATTTCCGCCACCTCCTCCGGGCGGCCCGCGTGGTGCGAAAAGAGGTTCTTGACCGACTCGGTGGCGTAATAGAAAAGGAGATTGACCAGCCCGCCAATGACCCCGACGCCCCCCGCCAGCACCAGGTGGAAGGCCTCCTCGCTGAAGTGGAGCTTCTCCCGGACCCTCAGCGCCCGCTGCCAATGGCGCCGGAAAAACCGGTGCATCCGCTCGATGATTGCGGCGCTCTTTAGAAACCTCACAAGCCAATGTTATGGCCAATGGGGTTTCTCGCAAACGCAAAATCTTCCACGACCTTGCCCGCAAGCAGATGTTCCTGGATGATCCGCTCTAGGACTGCCGGCGTGCAGGAGTGATACCAGACCGCCTCCGGATAGACCACGGCGATGGGACCCCGCGCGCAAACGCGCAGGCAGTTGGCCTTGGTCCGATACACCAGCGGTTGAGCCCCGGCCAGTCTCAGTTCATTGAGCCGCCGCTTCAGATATTCCCACGATTCCAGGCCCTGGGCTTTGGTCGCGCATTTCGGCTCCGTTTGGTCGGCGCACAGAAGGATGTGACGCCCGTAATGCTCCAGCCCCAGGGCCCCGGCCATCGCCCGCAATTCATTTGCCATACTCGAGTCTCTCGACGGCAAAGAAACTCCGGAGTTCAATGCCCGTTGGCGGTGGCGGGATTGCACCACAATTGGTTCCTCTCGGGCAGCTTGGCCAGGTGAGCCCAGAGCTTGTATTGCACGAACTGCACGGAGCCGCTGACCACGACCACGATGCCGCCAAGCTTGCCATGGCGGGTGCCCAGGCCGAAATCCTGGGTTGGATCCGGGTAACTGGAACCATCATTGTAATTATTGTAGCTGGGGCTCAGCAGCGGGTTGGTGTCGGCCGGTTCCCACATGATGTAGGCATCCTGGCGGAAGTCGTTTTGACGGTAGGTCCTGATTGGAACAGCGCCATATCCGCAGACCGCGCCGTTCATGATATAAGTGCTTAGCTTGTTGACGCGCGTGTTGAAGAGGGGCGCGTTGGTCGGATCGAGCGGGCACCGATAGACCCCCATGTGCTGGACATACTGCCAAAAGAGGCCGCTTTGATACGCCTGGACAGGGTTCTGCACGTATGGGGCCGCAAAAAGGTTGGGCACGGTGCCGTTGGCCGGTGTGTAGAGCCACCCTGGGAGCGGGGCGCCATTGGCGTAAGTCCAAGGCGAATTCCAGTCCGGATACGCCATGACGTCACGGTTGTCGGTGACGTACATCTGCATCCCGACGGCCAACTGCTTGTTGTTGTTCACGCACTGCGTGCGTTTGGCCTTTTCCTTGGCCGAAGAGAGCGCGGGCAACAGCATCGCCGCCAGGATGGCGATGATGGCGATGACGACCAGCAGTTCAATGAGCGTGAAGGCGCGACGCGCCGAATCTCCAAAACGTGACAGCTTCATAACTGGCCTATAACACGCCCGGGAGAGTCTGACAAGCCGCAAAAAAAACCGGAATAGTTGGCCGATGGAGAGCAAAAATGAGTTAATCTGCATCTGGCGCCGGAGGCTCTGGCGGGGTTGGAGAAGAATGACAAGCCAATAAATGTTTATTTTTTGGCAATATTTGAAATGCTCATGGGGCGACGTTGGGGCAGAATGGGGTCCGCGTTGCAGTAATGAATATGAACACCGCCAGTAAATCGAACACCTCGGCCAAACACATCCGGGTCCTGCTGGCCGACGACCACACGCTGGTGCGGGCCGGCATCCGGGCGCTGCTGGAAAAACTTCCGGGAGTGGAAGTCTCGGGTGAGGCCGGTGATGGCCGCGAGGTCCTTGACCTCATCCAAGCGCAGCCGCCGGACGTGGTGCTGATGGACATCTCCATGCCCGGCCTCAATGGCCTCCAAGCCTTGGCGCGCATCACCAGGGACTTCCCGCAGGTCCGGGTGATCATCCTCTCGATGCACCCCAACGACGAGTACGTGTTGGAGGCCTTGAAATCCGGCGCGTTGGGCTACCTGCTCAAACGCGCCGCGACCGCCGAATTGCCGGTGGCCCTCAGAACGGTGGTTGGCGGCCAAGTCTATCTCAGCGGGGAAATCGCCAGCCAGTTCCTCAAGAAGTTCCCCCTGCAGCACATCGCCCGCTCCACCAGCCCGCTGGAGCAGTTGACCTCGCGCCAGCGGGAAATCCTCCAACTGCTGGCCGAAGGCCAAACCACCAAGGCCATCGCTCCGATCCTGAAACTCAGCGAAAAAACCGTCGAGTACCATCGCGCGAAGTTGATGGCCCGCTTGAACATTTTCGACATCCCGGGACTGGTGCGTTTCGCTTTGCGGACCGGATTGGTCGCGCAAGAAAGCTGACGAGCCGAGGGAGTTCTGGCTTTATGTGGGAATTGGGTGAGCCCGGCTCGCCCGGTGAGGGCGCCGGGCTTGCAGGCGCGGTGCCCTTCACCGGGCGCCTCACCCATTTTCCATGCGGTTAGGAGGTCTGGGGCGATGCGCGTTGGGGAATAAGCCCCAGGCGGTGGGAAATTGTTCCCAGTTCATTGGATTGCCACGGTGGCAGTGACTTTGGTTCGGTTTGGCCCGGTGCGGACTGACGCCGGCAAAGAGGGTGGGCGGCAAAGGCAACATATTGGGCCGGTGGATGTTACGCCATCAGGGCCGGAGCCTTTGAAAATCCCGGGCTAAAAGCCAGTCGCCAATGGCGTGCTTGGAACACTTCTTGCCTACGTACTTGGATAGGCACTTGACGTCGACGAAGGATGGCTAGTGAAACTAAACCTCGAAAGGACCGGCTGGTTCGAAGCCGGAGCGCCTTGTGTGTAAACTGAAACAGCTTTTCACGAGCTTCTGGTTCCGCCTGCTGCTCGCAGTCCGGTCTGCATTGACCCGAGCGTCGGAAGCGGAGCGCCAGCCGGCGGATCCCGCGCTGAGGGCTTCGGAAACGCGCTACCGCCGGCAGTTTGAAGGCGCCCAGGACGGCATCCGCGACATTACCGAACGCAAGCATCTCGAAGAGGCGCGGGCCAAACTGGCAGCCGCCATCGTTGAATCTTCCGATGATGCCATCATCGGCAAGGACCTCAACGGCATCATTATCAGTTGGAACGCCGCCGCCGAACGCCTTTTCGGCTATCGCGCCGCCGAGGTCATCGGCCGGCCCATCAGCCTTATCATTCCGCCCGACCTCCAGGCCGAGGAGTTAATCCTTCTGGACCGCCTGCGCCACGGTGAGCCCCTCGAGCATTTCGAGACCGTGCGTATTGCCGGGGACGGACGCCGCATCCCCATCTGCCTGACCATCTCGCCCATCCGCGGTGCAGCCGGCGCCATTATCGGCGCTTCAACAATTGCCCGCGACATCACCGACCGCAAGCGGGCGGAGGCAAAACGCGTGGAACAGGACCGCGAGCTTCTGGTGCTGTCCCGCCGGCTGGTGTGGGCCCAGGAAACCGAACGCCGAAACATCGCGCGCGAGCTCCACGATGAAATTGGCCAGTCGTTGACGGTCACCGAGTTGAATTTGCAGGCGCTATTGGCTTTGCCGGGGAACCAAGCCATGGTGTCCCGCCTCAGAGAGAGCCTCCAGGTGGTCGTGCGCGTGCAGGAGCAGGTGCATGACCTCTCGCTGAACCTGCGCCCGTCCATGCTCGACGATTTGGGGCTGGAGGCAACGTTGCGGTGGTGCGCGAACCGGCAGGCTGCGCTGGTCGGCTTGCAGACCGAAGTCCGGGTGGACCCCTTGGAGCATCGCCTGGATCCCGTGATCGAAACCGAGTGTTTTCGCGTCGCCCAGGAAGCGCTCAACAACGTGGTGAAACACGCCAAAGCGCACACCGTCATTGTGGAACTGACCCGGAACGATGAGCAGCTCCACTTGTCCGTGCGCGACGATGGCATCGGTTTTGACGTGGCCAGCGTTCGAGAACAGGCGGTGCGCGGCATCAGTCTGGGCCTGCTGAGCATGGAAGAGCGCTCCGCGCGCGCCGGCGGCGGTCTCCGCTACCATGCGATTCCGGGACAAGGCACCGAAGTCCACGCCTGGTTCCCGCTAAAGTGGGTGTCCCTCGCAAAGAAGCCCCAGGAGGACGCCCGCCAGGACATGCTTCACCGGCAAACCTAGGCCGAGGTTCGGCCTCGCCCCGGGTGCGCCGTGGAGTTTGGACCTTTGGAACCAACCAGACTGCCAAGGCATCGTCTTTGTCGCGGCCTTTGTCGGAACCTTTGCCGGGATGCCGCGATGGGAAAGGAATGGTTGACCAACGGAGAACAAAAATGAGTTAATCTACATCTCGCGCCGGAGGCCCTGGCGCGGTTGGAGAAGAACGACAAGACAAAAAATGTTCACTCTTTAGCAATATTTGAAATGCTGATGGGTTGAGGTTGCCTGAGAATGGGTCCACAGGCGCGAAGGTGTTGCGCGGACGCGAGCGGCCCCGGTTTGTGGATTGGCAGGGTGGGCCAGGAGAGGTTTTGGGCCGGTTCGTCTGCGGAACACGCGCGGCGCTGCGATAACAAACAACAAATGTAATGCGCATGAAACGAACACTCATACTCTTAGTTGCGGTTATGGCGGTGGGGGCTCTGTCTGCCAAGGCAGCGGATGGGAAGGCCCTTTACGAGAAGCAGTGCGCCAAGTGCCATGGCGCCGACGGAAAAGGCGAGACCAAGATGGGCAAGAAATATGGCGCCAAAGACTATACCAGCGCCAAGGTGCAGGATGAGCTCAAGGACGAGAACGCCATCAAGGCGGTCAAGAAGGGCTACAAGGACAAAGACGGCAAGGAAGTGATGAAGCCGGCTGAGGACCTCTCGGATAGCGACGCCAAGGCCGTGGTCGCGTACATGCGCGCATTCAAGAAGAATTAAGGCCGTTTGACAGCGCGCCCCGGGACAAAGCCTGGGGCGGGCCCCGGGTTGCGGGGCGTTTGCAGTTGTTGGAGCGAACAGGCCTAAGGGCCTCAGGCAGCGTGTCGGGCCGCCAGTTCCGTTTCGTGCTTTCGCATCATGAATTCTGAAGTCTCTCCTGGGCCCCCCGGGCCGCGTCCATCATCGGTGTTTCGCAATTGGCTGAGCCTGACGGGCCTGGTCGTGATGGTGGGGAGCCTGTTTTCCTTTCTGCTGCTGCTGTTGGTGGATTCGCTGGCGCACTTTGCCAATCCGTATGTTGGGATATTGACATACCTGGTAGCGCCGGTTTTTTTGGTGGCCGGGCTGGTGCTGGGGGTAGCCGGGGCGCTGTGGCGGCGGCGCCAACTGGCCAGGAAGGCGGGACCGTTGCCGCCGTTGCGGATAGACCTGACGCGGCCGCGCGACCGGCGGATGTTCGGATTTTTTCTGGCAGGGAGCGTGATTTTTTTGCTGATTTCGGCGATCGGCAGTTACCAGGCCTACCAGTTTACCGAATCGGTTCCGTTCTGCGGCCAGGCCTGTCATGGCGTGATGAAGCCGGAGTTGGTGACGTATCTGCATTCGCCGCACGCGCGGGTGGCCTGCGCCGAGTGCCACATCGGCAAGGGGGCCAATTGGTATGTTCGCTCCAAACTGTCGGGCATGTACCAGGTGTATGCGACCGTGGCGGACAAGTTTCCGCGTCCGATTAAGACGCCGCTCACGAACCTGCGCCCGGCGCAGGAGACGTGCGAGGAATGCCACTGGCCCAAGAAATTCGTGGGGAGCCTGGAGCGGACGTATTGGTATTTCCTGAGCGACGAGACCAACACACCCTTCACGGTGCGGATGCTGCTCAATGTTGGGGGCGGGGATCCGACCCACGGCCCGGTCGGGGGCATTCATTGGCACATGAACGTGGGCAACCGGATCGACTACATCGCCACCGACGAGAAACGGCAGAAGATTCCCTGGGTGCGGATGACCGACCTGGAGCAGGGGGTGGTGACCGAATTCCGTTCACCGCGGTTCACCAACCAGGTCGATGAGGCGGAGGTGCGCCGGATGGACTGCATGGATTGCCACAACCGCCCGGCGCATCGCTACCAGACGGCCGACAGCGCGGTGAACCTGGCGATTGCCCTGACCAACCTCGACCGTTCGTTGCCCTACGTGAAGACCAACGCCCTCTATGCCCTGACGCGGCCTTATAGGAACGAAACGCAGGCCCTGCAGGGCATCGCCACTTTCCTGTCGGCCCGCTACCCGGACGATCCGCGCCTGCACTCGGCCATCAAGGCCGTGCAGCAGATATACAAGGATAATTTCTTTCCGGAGATGAAGGCCGACTGGAGGACGTATCCCGATGACATTGGCCACAAGGACTGGCCGGGCTGTTTCCGGTGCCACGATGGGGAGCACAAGACGGCGGACGGCAAACGCACGATCAAGGCCAATAATTGCAATGCCTGCCATACCATCCTCGCCCAAGGGAGGGGGGACGAGCTTGACAAGCTCACCCCCAACGGCCAAAAGTTCAAACATCCGGGCGAGGAGGTCGAAGGGGGCTGCAACGACTGCCACAACGGCGGACTCTAGATTTGGGGCGACTCACTGACAATGTAATGCAAAAGTACTATAACAACCACCGGCGGCGATTCGCCGCGTATGTGATGCTGCCGGTCTGGCTGTGGCTCGGGCCGGGCGCGTTTTGCGCCCTGGCGGCCGACAAGGGGCCTAACAGCGGCTGCCTGGAGTGCCATGGGGACAAGAGCCTGACGACGACCAATGCCGCCGGCAAGGAGGTTTCGCTGTTCGTGGACCAGGCGAAGATGGCGGGGACGGTCCACAAGACCAACACGTGCGCGAGCTGCCATGCCGATATTTCCGAGAAACACCCGGACGACAATGTCCCGGCCAAGGCGGTGAATTGCGCGGCCTGCCATGAGCCGGAGGCGCGGGAGTATGGAACGAGCATCCATGGAGTAAGCCATACCTTGGGGGCATCCGGGGCGGCCGGTTGCGCGGATTGCCATGGCAGCCACGCCATCCTGCCGGCCAAACACGCCGATTCCCCCGTGTTCAAGTTGAACCTGCCTGCGACGTGCGCCAAGTGCCACAGCAATCCGGGGCTGACTCGGGAGTACCAGATAAAGTTTCCGGAGGCTGCGGCGCAGTACATGGACAGCATTCATGGGCGGGCGCTGCTGAAGATGGGGTTGATCGTCGCCCCGTCGTGCAACGATTGCCACGGGGTGCATGACATCAAGCGGGCGGTGGACCGGGACTCGCCGATTAACGCGGCGAACATCGCCCGGACGTGCGGCAAGTGCCACGTCAAGATCGAGCAGATTTACAGGCAAAGCGTCCACGGACAGATTGTTGCCAAAGACGGGAAGCACGCTCCTGTCTGTTCGGACTGCCACACGGCCCACCAGATCGAAACCCCCAAGAACGGCCACTTCAAGATGGCGAGCGACGAGGTCTGCGGCAAGTGCCACCAGGACCGCCTGGCGCATTATCGCGACACGTATCACGGCAAGGCGATGGCCCTTGGGAGGCCCAATGTGGCCTCGGACGTGGCGGCGTGTTACGACTGCCACGGCCATCACGACGTGCTGCCGCCTTCCAACCCGAATTCCCGTCTTTCGACCAAGAACATCCTGGCCACCTGCCGGCAATGCCACCCGGACGCCTCGAGGCGATTCACCCAGTACAAGCCCCACGCCAACCCGCTGGATGGCAAGAGCAACCCGCTGCTGCACGCGACGTTCTTGGGCATGACTGCGCTGCTGGTGGGTGTGTTTGTCTTTTTCGGGGCGCACACGGGGGCCTGGTTGTTCCGGGCGGGCTACTTGTATTGGCACGACTCCAAGCAGTTCCGGGAGGCCAAGAGCAACACGCAACAAGAGGGCGGGGAGTGGTTCACGCGGTTCGAGCCGTTCGAGCGGTTTCTGCATTTCCTGGTGGTGACCAGCTTTCTGCTGCTGGTCATCACGGGCATGCCCCTCAAGTTTTATTACACCGACTGGGCCAAAGCGATGTTTCACGTCATCGGGGGCGCCGAGACGGCGCGCGCCTTGCATCGGCTGGGGGCCATCGTGACGTTCCTCTACTTCGGGCTCCACATCTCGAACGTGGCGCGCAAGTGCTGGGCCGGCCGACGGCAGATTCGCGACCCCAAGACCGGAGGCCTGAGCCTCAAACGCGCATGGTCGGTCGTCTTCGGGCCCGACTCGATGATGCCGACCTGGCAGGACTGGCGCGATTTCGTCGCCCACAACAAGTGGTTCTTCGGCCGGGGGCCAAGGCCGCAGTTTGACCGGTGGACCTATTGGGAGAAGTTCGATTACTTTGCCGTGTTCTGGGGCGTTTTCATTATCGGCGCCTCCGGCCTGATCATGTGGTTCCCCACGTTTTTTACGAGGTTCATGCCGGGCTGGATTATCAATATTGCGTTGCTCATCCACTCGGACGAGGCGCTGCTGGCAGCGGGCTTTATTTTTTCGATCCATTTCTTCAACACGCATTTCCGGATCGAGAAATTCCCGATGGACACCGTAATTTTCTCCGGGCGTGTCTCGAAGAACGAGATGTTGCACGAGCGCCGGCGCTGGTATGACCGCTTGGTGGCCGGGGGCCGGCTGGATGATTTTAGGGTGCGGGACGAGTGGCTGCGCTGGAGAAGCATTGCGCGGTCCTTCGGCTACTTCTTTTTCGGGCTTGGCGTGCTGCTGCTGGTTCTCATCCTCTACGCTATGGTCACGCGGCTCACGCATTAATGTATGGCACCCAAATCAGCTAAGGCGGCTCGTTTAACAGCATTGGTTTTTGCCCTGGTTTGGCCGGTCTCGGCCGTGTCGGGAGGGGAGGCCATCAAGAACAGCGCCTGCCTGGAATGTCACTCGGACAAGACGCTGACCGAGACCAATGCGGCTGGCAGGGAGGTCTCCCTTTTCGTGGATGCGGCCACGCTGGCGGGGTCGGTCCACCGGACGAACGCCTGCGTGGCTTGCCATGCCGAGGTGACATCGAAACACCCGGATGACAATGTGCCGGTGCCGCCGGTCCACTGTGCGCGCTGCCATGCCGAGCAATCGGAGAGCTACGGGGCGAGCGTTCATGGCCTGGCCCTGGCGAAGGGAGAGAAGGGGGCGGCGACATGCGCCGATTGCCATGGGACGCATAATATTCTGCCGCCGGATTCACCGGCCTCGCCGCTTTATTTTTCGAGGCTGGCCCAGACGTGCGGGGCGTGCCACGACCAGGTTGCCAAAGACGTCGAGGCCAGCGTCCATGGGAAGGCGGTGGCGGCGGGCCATCGGGACGCGCCGACCTGCACGGATTGCCATTCCGAGCACAAGATCACAGCCCTCAAGAGCAGTTCTTCGGTCGAGGTGTGCGGCAATTGCCACGCCTCGGAGCGGTTGAACACCAAGTACAACCTGCCCCCGGACCGGGTGAGGACCTTTTTCGACAGCTACCACGGCCTGGCGGCGCAATACGGTTCGACCGTGGCGGCCAATTGCGCCAGTTGCCATGGGGTGCACAGGATTCTGCCCTCGAGCGACCCGGGTTCCACGATTTACAAGACGAACCTCGCGGTGACCTGCGGCAAATGCCACCCGGGGGCGACGGACAAGTTTGCGCAGAGCAAAATCCACGTCGATTCGGCGTCAGCCAAGGCGGGCGACGGCATGGGGCAGCGGATCAACTGGTGGGTGCGGCGGGTTTACCTGGTGCTGATCGTGGGGACGATAGGGCTGATGCTGGCGCACAACGGGCTGTTGTTTGCCAGAAAGGTCGCCGCGCGGTATCGGGCCGCCGATTTGAGCGTGCTGCGGATGAACTTCTCCCAGCGCGCCCAGCATTTCACGCTGGCCGTGAGCTTCATGGTTCTGGCCCTGACCGGTTTTGCGCTCAAGTTTCCCGATTCCTGGGTTGCGAAGATGCTCGGCTCCAATGAGCTGTTCCGGCGCTGGAGCCATCGGATTGCCGGGGTGGTGCTCCTGGCGGCGGGGCTGTATCATCTGTGGTACATTCTGGCCAGAAAAGAAGGGCGTCAGTTGGTCAAAGAACTGTTGCCCGCCCCGAAGGACCTGGGTGACTTGGCCGACAATGCGCGTTACCTGGCCGGGCGAAGGCGGGAAAAGGCCAGGATTGGCCGGTTTGGTTACGCTGAGAAGATGGAATACTGGGCGGTGATCTGGGGCACCGTCATCATGGGCGTCACGGGTTTGATGATCTGGTTCAAGATGGACGTGACGCGGTTCCTGCCGCGCTGGGCGGTGGACGTGGCCTTGACGATCCACTATTACGAGGCGATCCTGGCGTGCCTGGCAATTGTGGTTTGGCATTTTTATCACGTCATTTTCGACCCGGACGTGTATCCTCTGAACTGGGCGTGCTGGAATGGGAAAGTCTCGAAGCACTGGCAGGAGGAAGAACATGCCCTGGAGCGGGACCCGTCCGAAGCGGCGGCGAGCGAACCGGTTGGGGCAGAGCGGAAGGAGCCCCGGCCCGTTGGGGCGGCCCCGAAGTAGCGCCATTGCGCTGTTGCCGCACGGATACAGGGCCCCCGGCCCCGCTGCCAGAGGCTTTGCTTGGCTGACCGGCCGCGTCGAAGCCCGCTGCAACCCTTCAAGGCAAAGCGCGGGAAGGCCGCGCACTCCAAACGCTCCGCGAGGCAGGGGCAGGCGACCGGAATCGCGAAGCGTTTGGGGTGCGGCGTATCCCGCCGCTTTTGGCCCCCTGCTCTCTGTCTGCATATCTCTTCGGCCGATAAGGCCCCCGGATTCCCTGGCAGTGCCCCCTCGACCCCTGCCGCTGAATTATTAGAACTCCGCAATCATCGCATTAAGATTAGGATGACTTGTCATCCATTTGCCACGTCCTGACAAAAAATGCTGTGCGATTGCCGCGCCGGGGAGGGCGTGCCGGAAGCGGCTAAAATGGGGGAAACAAAGCGGAAAATAAGGATTCCTGACAGTGGGCCGAGGGAGGCCGGGCAAATAATGGTTACTGTTGGACAAGAAATGGAGAGTGCCAAGGGAGCTTTTCCGGGAGACTGCCGGGTGCCTGGCCTTGGAATGTTCGAGGCGGGCAACGAACTGAATTCGGCAAGTCACGCTGAGCATTCAAAGAAAAAACGCTGCACCATATGAACAAAGAACCTCTCAAGACTGCGCTCGCTTCCATGGGGGCGGCCCTGCTGGCAGTCGTCGGCGCGACGACGACTGCGGCGGCTGCGACCCCGTTGCAAGGGCAGATCTCCATCCGGCCATTCACCCCGACCGAACAAGCCGCCTATAAACTCTCCAGCCTTCAAAAATCCGCTGGCATAAGCACCGTCGCGCTGGGCGAGCCGGTGTATCTGGACGCACTGGTCAACATCGCCATTCCGGCTGGGGACATTACTGGTGTTACTTGGGCCATGACCAGCCAACCTGTGGGGTCTTCGGCGGCGCTGACCAACAGTCCGCTGGGCACCAACGTCCCGGTCTATAAGCCTTCGCAGGCGCTGGTCAGCCAAGTGGCCGGGCGCGCCGCGTTCTGGCCCGACGTGCACGGACAATACACCGTGACGGCGACGATCACCACCGCCTCGGAAGGGACGACCAACCTGGCGCAGACCATCACGGCGGGCGTCTATATGGGGATCGAAACCTGCTCGATGTGCCATAGCGGCGGGGACATCGCGATGAACAAGGAGGTCCCCTGGTCGCAGACCGAGCACGCCACCATGTTCAGCCGGGGCATCGAAGGCCAGGTCAGTGCCTCTTACGGCCTGAATTGCATCCCCTGCCATACCCTCGGCTACGATGCCGATCCCCGGGCGGCCAACAACGGGAATTTTGCGGCACTTGCCAAGACGACCGGATGGACCTTTCCGCATGTGCTGACCAACGGCAACTGGGCGAGCATGCAGACAAATTATCCAACCCTGGCCAACGTCGCCAATATTCAGTGCGAAAGCTGCCACGGTCCGGGCAGCGAGCATGCGGCCACCATGCCCGGCTACCTGCCGAGCGACACAAATTTCGACTTTCTTATCTCCAAGAACCTCGGCGAGGGCGATTGCGCGCAATGCCACGATGACATGACCCACCATTTCATTGTTGCCGAATGGAACAACTCGTTTCACGCCGTTACGACGACCGATCCGGCCGGCAGCGCGGGTTGCGTTGGTTGCCATACGGCCTTTGGTTTTGTGGGCAGGATGGAGAAATCAACCTCGATCAGCACGGCGTATGAGGCCATCACCTGCGCCGCTTGCCACGAGCCGCACGATGTGTCCAAGCCGCACCAGGTCCGGGCGTACAATACCGCGACGCTCATGGATGGCACCGTGGTCACCAACGCCGGGTTGGGCGGGTTGTGCATGCAATGCCACATGGCCCGCCAGAATGCCACCAACTATGTGCTGACGGCTGCCGGCAGTTCCCATTATGGCCCGCACCATGGGCCCCAAGCCGACATGCTCGAGGGCGTCAACGGCATCACCTACGGCAAGCCGATTGGCAGCTCGCCGCACAAGGATGTCGTGGCGGACACCTGCGTCACCTGCCATATGCAGACCGACAGTGCGGCCTCGCCGGCGTTCACCCGCGCGGGGGGCCATACGTTTTACGCCGCGGCCGCCGCCAGCGGAACCAACCCCGCGGTGCAGCTTACGGCCGTTTGCGTTCAATGCCACGGCTCCATCACTACGTTCAACTTCCCGACGGTAGATTATGACGGCGACGGCGTGGTGGAAGGCGTCCAGACCGAAGTGACGAACCTCTTGAACCAGTTGGCGATGCTGCTCCCGCCGGTTGGGACGGCCAAGACCAGCCTCAATATCGATTCGACCTGGACACCGCAGCAATTGAAGGCGGCCTACAACTACCTGTTCGTGCAGAGCGACGGCAGCTACGGCGTTCACAACATCGCCTATACGGTTGACTTGCTCAAGGGCTCGATTGCCGACCTGGGCGGGGGTCCCACTGCCGGCGGTTTGCCCAGTGCCTGGCAGATCCAGTACTTCGGCTCGACCAGCAACCCGAACGCGGCGCCTAATGCTACTCCGGCTGGGGACGGCATTCCCAACTGGCTCAAGTACGCCCTGGGCCTCAATCCCACAGTGGCCGGCATCACCTTGCCCGGCGGGGTCGTGTGGGCCAACCAGACCACCCAGGTCAGTCCTGGCAATACCAATTCCATTGCTATCTACACCGCGGCTGAGGTGGCCTTCACCACCGAAGCGGGCAAGACCTACCAGCTCCAGGGCATTTCGTCCCTGGGGGCCGGTTGGCAAAACGTCGGTCTTCCAATCACCGGCACCGGCTCTTCAATGAGCTTCCTGACCCCGACGCGGAATGACCCGCAGCAATTCTTCCGCGTGGTCAGCCAATAGCCGCAGCGCCACTTGGAGAAATCCAAAAGCTTGGCCCTAATTCAGAACCCCTCCCCGGAAGCGCGGGGAGGGGTTTCTTTCAGCCTGGAAAAAGCAGTTCAGCCGCGAAAAGGCGCAGAAAACGAAGAATCTATGCACGGCCAGGTTCAGTTACCGAGGCGTTGCTTTGAGGCGTCTGAGCGTCTGGATTTGGGCTTGGGAGCGGGCGGCGATCTGCTGGAGTTTGTCGGTTTGTTCCGCCTCCAGTTGCTGGAGTTGCTTCAGGGTGGCCTGCTGTTCGGCCTCCGAATTGTTAGTTTGGGCCGCGAGGAGATTCTGCTGGGCCTGCTGGATGCGGGTTTGCGTTTCCTGGGCGGCGCGAGAGAACTCACTGAGGGCGGCCTGGCGGAGCAGGCGGGTGCCCTCGTCCAATGAAATGGCCTCGAAGTTGGGAATGAGACGCTTGACTTCCTGGATGGGTGGCGGGCCGCCCCGTGGCGCCACCACGACCGGCAGGGGCTGGACTTCGGCCTGGTCGGTTCGGGCAATGGCGCGGGCCAGGTCAAACTCCAGGGCCTGCTCCCACTCCGGGTCCAGGCGCTCGAGGCCTTCCTTGTGCTGTTTGCCCACGACGGCGATCCCCAGGAAACAGGCATCGCCCTTCTCGAGGTTGAAGGGCTTGAGGCCGTCTGCGGCTGCGGCCTTCTCGACGCCGGAGTTGGGCCGGAAATCGAGGCGGGCCAGTTTGAGCTTGCCGCCGGCGTCGCGCTCGAATTGGGAGAGCAACTGCTCGACTCGTTCCACGTAAGCCGGCGTCGAGGGCGGCATCGTGGCTGCATCCAGGCAGGAATAGAAGCGGATTTCCAACGGGGCCTCCAGGTGCTTGAGCACCGTGGCTGTGGCGGCGGACAGGGCCGGGGCCTGGCCGGGGGCTTGCGCGGAGGCGGTCTTTTGTCCTTGACGCGACGCCAGTTGGGAGGTCAGGAAGGCGCCCCCGGCCAGACCGGCGGCCAGGCAGGTGAGCGCCAAGGCCAGGGTTCGACCCAGGCCTGGTTCGCCGGGGTGTGGTTTCACTGGGGCGTTAACTTGCGGGGTTAGGTTTTGGTTCATTGCGCGGCGCTATTCTTCACATTGGCTGGAATCTGCCAGCCGGAGAGAGGCGGCGCGAGAAAAAACGTAACTGTTCAGGTGTTGGACTAGGTTTGGGGTGAATGGTCAGCCCGGCTCGGCTTGAGGCTTTGTCCCGGAGGGACGCTTGATGATCAATCTCACAAATAGCGAACTTGACATTTCGAAGGCTGCCTACGATGCCGAGGCAGATGCATGGATGCGCGCCTGGGTGGCTACGAAAGAACTCTCTTGCTCTGGCTGGCACGGTTTTGGTAGTGTCCGGCTCAAACGCGGGGCTAGCCTTGGATATGGCATGACAATAAACTTGCAGTTTATGAATAGCACCAAAGCTCGGCTGGCAAAGCGGGCGTCGGTTTTGTTCCTGGCCACGGCCTTTTTCATCGTGCCCGGCCGGCAGGGGAGGGGGCAGGATGTTCAGCACCTGAGCATCACTCAGGCGGGCGGCATGCCCGGGCTGCCGGTGATGACCGGCATCCAACCAGGCAGCAACGGGGTGAGCCTGACCTGGGACGGGCCCTCCGGCTATTATCAGGTGTTTCAGAAGGCCGGCCTGGCGGGCTCGAAATGGGAGCCGCTGGGCAAGGCGACCAACCTGGTGAGGCAGGCGACGATTAGCCCTTTGCAGGGCAACACTTTCTTCCGCGTCTCGGGGCCCACGAACGCGTACGCGGGCTGGAGTGCTTGCTCGGAGTGCCATGAGAACATTTATGCCACGGTGGTGAACACACCGCACGCGAGCGCATTTGAGACGCTCGATGCGCAACAGCGGACCAACAGGGCCCTGCTGGCCGATTCCACGGTGGGCTACGGGTTGACGACCGGGTTCCAGAGCCAGACGGCGACTCCGCAGCTTGAGGGGGTGCAATGCGAGAATTGCCACGGCCCGGCGGCCAACCATGCCGCCAGCGATATGGACCCGACGGTGAGGCCGCGGGTCGAGTTGGCGGCGACGGTTTGCGGCGGGTGCCACACGGGACCGGAACATCCGACCTTCGAGGAATGGAACACCAGCGCCCATGCCAAGGTGGTGGCGGGCGTTGATTTGAATTCCACGAATCTGATCGACAGTTGCGGGCGATGCCATTCGGGTTCTGTGCGCTACAGTCTTCTTTCGGGACAGGAGCCGCGGCCCGGGGATGCCGATGTGGGGATCGTCTGCGCGACCTGCCACGACCCGCACCAGACCAACGGCAACCCCGCCCAGGTCCGGTATCCGCTGGCCTCGACGAATGATTATTATATCACGGCAGCCGGTCTGTTTACGAACCAAATCAATCCGGCCATCAACCTGTGCGCGCAGTGCCACAATCATAGAGGGGCGTCCTGGACCAATTCGGCCGCTCCGCCGCATCACTCGCCGCAGTACAACATCCTGCTGGGGACGGCAGGGGAGCTGGAGTCGGGGCTTCCGCACTACGAGCCGGCCAGCCACGCGCTGTTGATCACCAACCAATGTGTCGGCTGCCACATGCAGACCAGCCCCTACCAGGGCCAGGCCCAGCCGGCGGTGACGGGGCACACATTCACGGTGGGTTCCTACAATCTGTGCCTGACCTGCCATCCCTATCATCCCGAGCGCTTGGTCCAGTTTGTGCAGGGGATAGTTTCGAACCAAATCAACCAAGTAGCGCAGGACCTGGATCTTTGGGCTTCCAATAGGGCGCCTGCGTCCCTGTGGGCCAAGTACAAAGAACGGGCGTGGGAATATACGATGCCGGGCCAATTGTCTTCCGGGGGACCGGGACCCGATGCGAGCGAACAATCGCTCATTTCGACCAACATACAGAAGGCCCGTTTCAACCTGTACCTGATTTTGAATGACGGCAGTTATGGCGTCCATAACAGTCCTTATTCAGTAAGTCTGCTGAACCAGGCGAGCCAATGGATTCAAGCCGAGTTGGATGATTGATATGATGCCCACAGCCAACAGACCAAAAATGTTTTCCCCGCGCTGGGGACGGGCGGCGGCCCTGGTGGGCGGAACCATCAGCCTGCTGGCGGCCGGCATTTCGTGCCAGAGCGTGAGCCGTTCGGTGGTGATGCTGCCCAACGTGCCGGGGGCGAAGTACATTGGCTCCAAAGAGTGCGAGCAATGCCATGAAGAGATCAGCCGGGGCTTCAAAACGGCGGACCACGCGCGATTGATTGCCGAGGGGCCCAATGCGCTGGGGGCCGGTTGCGAGTCGTGTCATGGCCCGGCGAGCCTGCACTCTGACTCCGGCGGGGACGTCAAACCGCCCTATAGCTTCACGGCCGGCCGGCCGCAGCGGGGGAGCACGGGCGCTGGCATGGCGGAATCCCCTCCGCGCGCGGTCGAGACGGTCTGCTATCAATGCCATGGAGAGGTCCGGGGGCAGTTCAGCCTGATGTATCACCATCCCGTGCCCGAAGGCAGGATGAGCTGCATACAATGTCATCCGCCGCACAAGGGCAAGGCCTACGCCGGGGGAGGCACGGCGCTGCTTTCGCAGGCGCAGATGTGTTTTGAGTGCCATCCGGCCCAGCGCGGTCCCTTCCCCTTCGAGCACGAGGCCATGCGCGAAGGTTGCCCGACCTGCCATGCCGTGCACGGCTCGATCAACGCCAAGCACCTCACCGTGCGCGACTCCAATTTGTGTCTCAAGTGCCATTTTCAGCAGGTCAAGGGCGGCGTCATCCTGATTGGGAATTCCAACCACACGTTGCGCTTGCGGCAAGGCGCTTGCTGGAGCGCCGGCTGTCACGAGGCGGTGCACGGCTCCCGTGTCAACCCTTCCCTTCGATTCTAACCCCTAACCTGAGACCCGATGACAACTATATCCGGACCCAAGCGGCACGGTGGCGGGCGTCTTTATGCTGTGTGCCTTGGCCAGAGTCTGCTCGTGGCGTCGTTATGGCTGGGAATCAGCCTGGCCGGCGGCGCTGAGGCCACGACCAACGCATCACCGGCGAAGGCGGGTGGGGCCGCGACCAACGCGGCACCGGCCAAAGCGGGCGAGGCCACGACCAACGCGCCGCCCCCCAAGGCCGAGGAGTCCGCCTCAAAGGCGCCGGCCCAAGCGGGTGAGGCGGCTGCCGCGCTGACGCCGGAGCAGATGTATGAGGGCGGGGCCGGCCCGTATAAGAATTGGGTCGAGGTTGCGGCCGGCGGCTTGGTGGTTAAAGGGGATGCCGGACAGGCCGAGCAGCGGCAGCAGATGAAGCGAGGGGCCTTTGGAGGAATCGAGGACCTGCACGTCGAGGGGAACATCGATAAGAAGACGACTGTGGCCCTCGACGGCCACGGGCTTTTCGACGACCACGATTACCAGTTGAGCCTCAATGTCAAGCGCGAGGACACGGGCTATGTGCGGCTAAGTTTTGAGAACTTCCGCACCTGGTCTGACAGTTCGGGCGGCTTCTTCGGTCCGGACAAGCTGCATTTTTCGACCTCGGGCGAGGGGCTGCCACTGGACCGGGGCAAGATCTTGTTCGAGGCCGGTTTGACTCCCAAGAACGGTCCCAAGGTCACCTTCAGGTACACGCATCAGTACCGTGAGGGGGACGAGAGCTCCACGATTTGGGGGCCGGTGAACACTTCTTTGGGAACGCGCAATATATATCCCGGCTCTTACAACATGGATGAGAAGTCGGACGCATTCCAGGTGGACGTCGCGCACCGCCTCGCGTCGGTTGATTTCGGCGGGGGGATTCGGTATGAGCACGGGACCATGAACGACGGGCTGCGGACCACCTCCCAGCCGGGCGGACTGGACCAGCAGCAGATTACCGGCCGGCAGGGCACGGACTATGACCTGTTCAGCGTGCATGCCTTTGGCGAAACGTGGCTCAAGAAGGACCTGTTTCTGTCCTCGGGTTTTGTCTTCGATAATCTGGACAGCAAGTTTTCCGGGAGCCAGGTTTACGGCGGGGACTTCAACGTGGCTTTCACTCCGAACGCCCTGAGCGGGCTCGGTTATTATGATCTCAACGGTGGTTCGCACCTGCACGACTACGTCTTCAACCTGAACCTGTTGGCGATGCCGGCCAAGGCCCTGACCATCATCCCTTCGGTGCGGGTGGACAAGGAAGATTGGAGCGCGGATTCGGGCGGGACCGGCACCCTCGGCGCGTTTCCGACCGAGCCATTCAGCAGCCGGAGCGACATGGATGAGCTGGATGTGCAGGAACGCGTGGACCTCCGGTACACCGGCCTCACCAACTGGGTCTTTTACGCCGGGCCGCAGTGGACGGAAGGCAGCGGCAACTTGAAGGAGAACGGCGGCCTGAGCCAGGTGAACGGAATCGGGCTCCCGCCGATTCAGTATGCGACAGACAACTCGCGTTGGTTTCAGAAATACTTGCTGGGCGCGCGCTGGTATCCGACCCGGCGGCTGACGCTCGATGCGGGAGGCTATTACAAGTGTGACAAGTATAACTACGATGCCACATTGGACAGCACCCCCAATGCGTATCCGGGTTTCCTGGCGATGCAGGGTTTCGAAACCTACGATGGCAATCTGCGCCTCACGCTCAGGCCGGTTCAGAATGTGACGCTGGTCGGCCGTTATGAATATCAATTGTCCACCGTGCAGACCGCTCCCACTCCCGATTCCGGGCTCAGCGAAACCGAGTCGGCCACGATGACCAGCCACTTCATTGCGTTGAACGCCGGTTGGGTCCCCTTTAACCGCTTGAGTTTGCAGCTCGGGTTCAATTATGTGTTGAGCGCTGTTCGCACGCCGGCGTCCGATTATACGGCGGCCGTGCTCAAGGCCGAGAACGACTATTGGACCTTAAACTTCAACACCGGCATGGTCCTGGATAACAAAACCGATCTGAATTTGGGTTACTTCTACTATCAGCCCGACAATCTTCAGAACAACTCCGCCGCGGGCCTGCCCTTGGGCGCGGCGGCCCAGGAGCACGGGGTGACTGCCATGCTTACCCGGAGGCTTAGCAACCATTTGCGCCTGAACCTGAGATACGCCTTCACTCACTTCGAGGATTTTGCCTCGGGCGGATTCAACAACTACCAGGCGCAGCTTGTATCTTCCAGCTTGCAGTACCGGTTCTAACCCGTTTTCAATGACCATCGGCGCAGGCTGCGCCTAACCCCACTTCAACGGCGTTCCCGCTGCTCTCAGCAGGTGCTGTCGAAGCCGGGGACCCCAGTTTTCGCGCGCTCCCAACATCCATTTGAGCTGCCTGGTGGAGCGCCAGCCGCTCCCATATTTTGAACCATTCGGTCTCCCACCAACGAATGTCGCTATTCATTGCCGAGACTTTACCGCCTCGAATGGGTTCACTTCAATTGGGCCAAGACCGGAAAATCACACCGGGGATTCACCGGGAAACGGGCGCATTTCACTTATTTGGGTGGCCGCTCCTATCGTAATCTTCATCCTGCTCCTAATCTCCTTCGGGCCACCCACACGAGATTAGGAGCAAGATTAGGATTAGGAGCCAGAAACTGCCACCCCAAAAGGTGAAATGCACTGGTGTCGGGGCGGGCAGGCGGTTCAAGATTGACCGGCGGTTCGGTGCATGAGTTTTTGGAAGCTCTCGGCGGACTTGCGCCCGGTGTATCGGGCCGGGCCGCATCCGGCCTGCTGGCCCAGGGGGCGCAACGATTCGCGGTTCTGGCAGGCCCCTTCCAACTTGGCGAGAGCTTGGCGGAGCGGGCCGTCCAATTGGCGCGGGCCCTGGGCGGTTTGAAAAACGGCGGCCTCCACTACCCCGAGCGCGAGGGCCGGCAGTTCGTGGACCAATGAGTGCGTTACTCGTTTATTCCCCAGTGACGCGAATAACTGAATCGTGTCTCCCGCTGGAGAATCTCGTTCATGACGTCGGTTTTGGTGGTGGCTCCGGCCCTGATTCTCTCAGGGGAAAGGCTAAGCGAACCATTTTTCAGTTGGTCCCGCTGCTCATGAGTCGGAGTGATGTCGTGCATCAGTTTTGAGGTGGCAGTTGCATTAGCGCCCAAGTGAAGCTTCTTCATATCGAGTCTTTCTTTCGATCTGCGCCGGCCCGAGTCTGACAAAAAAAGGATTCCCTTTTCGCGACCATGGCCCGTTTGTACACTGCTTATGGACTGCTGTCAATAATATTCCACAACATATTGGGGCGGGCGCGCAGGGCCGTTGACATCCCGAGTTGTCGGGGCGCGCCCAAGGGCTTCGCCAATTCCAGGGCCGGTATGCCGGGTCGCGAAGCATTTGGCGCATGCAACGCCGAGGCGGCTTTTACCTGGACTTGTGGCTGCCTGTCGACTTGGGTTTCGCCTCGATGCATCGCTACGGCTGAGGGGAAAGCATTTTCCGTTCGGCCCCAATCGTCCGCTCGAGGCCCTCGGGGAGTTGGACCAGCGGGCGCCAGCCCAGCGCCCGCAGGGCGGAGGTGTCGGCGCGGGTGAACATGGGCTCGCCGGGACGATAGGCAAGGGCCCCGAAAGACAGACGGGAGCGGCTGCCGGTGAGTTTGTGGATAAGTTCCACAAGGTCGCGCACCGGGACCGGGTTGCCGCTGCCGATTTCATAGTTGGCGAATCCGCCGCCAGGGGCGCTGCCGGGCGTCTCGCATTCCAGAAGCGCGAGCATGGCGCTGACGACGTCGCTGACGTAAATGAAGTCGCGCTGCTGGCGTCCGTCGGTGAGGCGGATTTCCGGGACATTGGCCAGACATTGGGTGATCAGCCCGGTGATGAACTTGGCGGGGTCGTCGTCGGGCCCGTAGAAATGCTGGACCTTCAAGTTGAGCACTCGGGTGGGGCCGCCGGCCCGCATTAACCATTGGGCGGCGTGATGTTTGCTCAGGGCATAGAGGTTGAGCGCCGGGTCGAGGATGGTATCGGTGTTCAGGAACAGGGGCACGCGGCGTTGGGCGGCCAGGTGATAGAGCCGCACGGGCAAGAGGGTGTTGGTCTCGAGCATCTGGACGGGCGATTCACCGCGGCGGCCATAGAGGGCCGCACAGTGGATGAGGGCATCCGGGATTTTTGGGCCTGAAAAAGGGGCCTCCAGTTCCTCCGGGGCGCAGTGCCAGCGCACTTGCCCGGCCAGGGGGCCCAGCCGCCGGAGATCGCTGGAGTGGCGGCGAATGGCCTCGACCGTGTGCCCGCCCTGGAGCAGCGCCCGGCACAGATGACTGCCCAA
>Ga0187877_1001429_pt1 | contig 24580 bp, 31 predicted proteins | sample June2016WEW_17_1_3_FD_132430 | JGI IMG/M metagenome (GOLD analysis project Ga0187877, IMG submission 132430) | Peatland microbial communities from SPRUCE experiment site at the Marcell Experimental Forest, Minnesota, USA - June2016WEW_17_100 | ecosystem: Environmental > Terrestrial > Soil >...
ACGGGCAAATACGCTCTCGTCTCCTTCTCTGCTGATCAGACCCGCCAGATGAGTTCGTCGTCGCGGCGGATCTCGTAGCCGCGGCCACGGATCGTCGAGACGATCTGCGCTTCGAGCTCAGGACTTACTTGGAGAGTCGGCACGAACGGGAAGTCCTCGACCTGCTCACCGATGTCGTCCAGATCCTCAGGCATCTCCTCAAGTGCAATGGTGGCAGCTGCTGGCGGCCACTCGTACTCCGGCCATTGCTCTAGGAAGGCGGCGGCGTCATAGGGTTCGTCGTCGGCAGGACGTTCCTCGAAGTAGTCCTCCCAGTCGTCGGCACCCGGCGCGTAGTTGCCGGCTTTTGGTTTGAAGTGAATTGCCTCGCCAAAGGTCTTCAAGGCGAAGATCGCCTCGCGATCCGAGGCGTATGCAACGGCGACCTCCTCGGGAAGGATCACCAGGTTGTCGTCGACGACGCCATAGACGAGCGTTTTCATCGTTGATCCCCCACCCCTTCAAGACCTCTCGGTCCCTTGTCGAAAGGTAAAACCACCAGCGTTTATCACAGCATCTATCAGTCGTCGTCGTCCTTCGGCGAGCCGCCGAGGTTCAATAGCCCCTCGTGATCAAGGATCATGGAAACTTCTGCTGCACAGTCATCGAGGTCTTCAGTTGAGGCTTCGGCTGCAACTTGAGGGAACCAGCTCTTAAAGACACCGATAATGATGTCGATTACTTGGGTGTCGTCCTCAGTCGGCTCCGGGCTCACGGCTGACCTCTCACCGCCGTACGTGTTGAAGGCTGACAACTGATGGTGCCCGGTTTCTGATCGAGATCATCTCTGCCCAATGTTGAACAGCTGCATCTGTCCAACGCCTGGCTTCTGATGGGGATGACGTCAGCTACAAATCCATCATCGGGCGTGGCAGTAACAACACTCATCACGGTGTTCTCCTTATCGAATCCGGCTTTACCACCGTGCTCTAGGAGTCGGTTGGTGCGGGGTCATCGGGCCGGAACCCTCGACCGCTCTGGATAAGTGACATCAGATTACATGATTCGCTGTCATCCGGAACCGCCATGACACCGTCACGAGTTGGTGCCTGTACTTCGACTCCGTCCGTGCACGACGATTTCGGCGTGGGTGGCACGGCAGGGAGACGAGTACGAGTTCGAGTCAACGGCCACTTTGTCGAATGCGTCACGATCGGGGGATTAGCGGCGGTGTTCAATCGGACACCGCACACCCTGCGTTGTTGGCAGCGATCAGGGCTGATTCCACCGGCACCTCTCCTCTTGTCTTCCGACGATTGCCGGGCCGCGTTCCGGGCACACCCCGACCCCCCCCTCGCTGTTGAGCTTCGGAAAGCTTCGCGGGCGGCGTCTTGCCCCGATAGACGAGGGCCCATGCCAAATTGTCAAACGCGCTGTGGAACGTATTGACGATGTCCCCGAGGGTGAGCCCCCACAACGGCGGCACTGAACGAATCGTCGCGATCTTGATCGAGAATCCGCGGAACTCAGGGTGATACTCCTGGCGCGTCGTGAACGGCGGGTCGGTTTGCACATGGTCAAGCGCAGTCTGCAGCTCGGCTTCGAATCGATGCGTCTTGTCGACCGCCCAAACCGTCTTCAGAACGGCGCTGCGAAAGAGTTCGTTCTCTGTCTTGTCTGTTGTCACCAAGGCCGGAACGAAGGGTCGCCGCTTGGTGCCGTGGTGAAGCGAAACAGCTGGCCCGTCGTGAAAACGCGGTCACGCGGGACCATCTGGATCTCGAGCTGGAATCCGAGTGCCTCCGCGATTCTCTGCAGCGTCGACATGTTGGGGCTGACACCGCCGCCTTCGAGACGAGAGATCGCGGGTTGCTTGCATCCGAGTCGTTCTGCGAGCTCGTGCTGCGTGATGCCCGATTCCTCACGGGCGTGACGGACGTACTCGCCGAGTCTCTTGGTGTCGTCCATTACGCGGCGTGCGCTCGACATACCATAAATGTTATCATGACCACACCACGGACTGCGCGTCCATGGCCCCCGAGGATTCATGAGCCAACCGCCCGGCGGAGCCGGTCGAACACCTCGCCTGCGACGACGAATCCAGATCCAAGCTCGAAGTACATGCCGCGCCGAACGGAAAGAAGTCCTATTGACAACGCCGGACTGGCGGGTCATGATCGCAACATAGTTCGGTTCTCATCCGAACTCTGTCGGAGGGCCCATGCGAATCACAAACTCGGTCCAGGAGGTAGATCACACCGAGTGCGGCCAGATCCACTGCCAAGTCACCGTGGCGCTCCGCCCTTGTGGCTGCAAACCCTTGTCCCTTCTGGGGGTGGACCAACCGTGCCCGTGACGAGGTCCAACCAGCCACACCTCGAAGACACTGTCAGTGCTGACTTAGGTCGAGCGTCGAGCCCGCGCACCGTCCGGTTGCGAAACCAGCAATTGGTGCTAGGGGAGATCCGCCGTAACGGAACCACAACCAGGACCGATCTGATAAGGGCAACTGGTCTCGCGAAGTCCACGATCAAAGAGATCGCGGACGGCCTGGTCGCCTCAGGGTTCGTAGAGGAGGTCCGCGACCTCAGTCTCGATGGCAGAATGGGACGCCCGGCCACGTCCCTCCGGATCTCGCCCTCGGTGGGGCGAGTTGTAGGCGTTGACATAGGTGCCGAGAAGATTCTCGCCTCAGTCGCCCGCCTGGATGGTCGCGTGATCGCGTCGGCGCGCGAGACGAGCCACGGCCTGGTAGGTAGGAAGGCGATCTTGCGGGCTGTTCGCACCACCGTGCGCAAGGCGATCACCGCTGCGAGTGTCGATATCAGTGACATCCTGACAACCGTTGTTGGCACACCTGGGGTCATCCATCCAGACACTGGACTCATCAGTCTCGCGCCGCAGATTGAGGGCTGGGATGGCATCGACCTCCTTAAGGAGTTGCAGCTGCCGGTCGAGGGCCCCGTAGTCGTGAAGCGCCAAGCCGACTTGTCCGCGTTGGCAGAGGTGGCACTTGGTGCAGCCCAAGATGTAGCGAACGTCCTGTACGTGCACATCGGTATCGGCATCGGCGCCGCGCTCGTCATCAATGGCCACCTCTACCGAGGCAATGACGGCGCGGCTGGCGAAATAGGTTACCTACCCCTCAGCTTTGGTGACGACGTACCAACAGATACGGCATTCGGCACGTTCGAGTGGGCAGCCGGAGGCTCAGCCTTTGCGCGCCTCGGGCGCGAAGCAGCACGCGGCAGCGCCGGCAAGCGACTACGAGAGCTTGCAGGCGGCGATGTCGGTCAGATCAATGCAGCAGCAGTCTTTGCTGCCGCGGCTGAGGGCGATCCGCAGGGCCTTGCCGTCGCCGAGCATTTGAGCAGTCGTATAGCGACTGGGGTCGCCTCAGCCGTCTGCGTAATCAACCCAGAACTGGCAGTGATCTCCGGCGGCATCTCGCTTGCTGGGGAGACTCTGCTCAAAATGATCGACGCTCACCTATCCCGACTTGTACCGGTGATGCCGAGGCTAGTTCTCTCCTCGTTTGGGGAGGAGTCGGTCGTGGTCGGCGCTATCCAGCACGCGGTTGACTTGACGATCGACCGAATCTTCGCGACTGGATGAGGCGCAGGAGCATGCGAGCTCTCTCGAGATCCTCACAGACGGGGCGGTAGACATGAGACTAGACATTCAAGACCTGTACAGGTGGTGCAGCGTAGCGACCGATGAGCTCTCGGAGCATCCCGACGCAAAAATACCTCTGAGAATATGCGAGGACGCGCGAACGATGGCCCAGCTCATGGCCGGAGAACTCGTTGAGGCCGTGATCGGGGCCGCCGACGAAGGTAGCCCACTGCGGGTGATAATCCCTTGCGGCCCTAGGGCTTGGTACGAGCCATTTGCCGACCTTGTGAACAGCGAACACGTAAGCCTCGCGCACGTCGTTGTCTTTCATATGGATGAGTGCCTCGACTGGCAGGGAAGAACACTCCCGCTCTCGCACCCATACAGTTTCCGGGGCTTCATGGAGGCCAACTTCTATGCACCGGTGGCCCCTGATTACCAAGTCCCTGAAGCGAATCGGCACTGGCTCGAACCTGCCAATGTACATGAGGTCGCCGCCATGCTCGCTGAATACCCAGCTGACTTGGCATACGGGGGCTGGGGACAAGATGGACATGTCGCGTACAACCAAGCACGCCGTCAGCCATACAGCCCTCTTAGCCTGGACGAGCTGCGCCACTCGACTGCCCGCGTACAGGAGAACAATGCCGATACCGTCCTGGCGCTCGCGCAGCGCGAGCTCGGGGGCGCGTTCCAGTTTGTGCCTCCCATGTCAGTGACGCTCGGGATGAGCGAGATCCTGGGGGCGAGACGCATCAGGTTGTTCAGTGACTCCGGACCTTGGAAGCAAACCGCGTTGCGCGTTGCCCTGTTCTGCGATCCAACACCCGATTACCCGATAACTCTCCTGCAACAACATGGAGATTCCCTGCTGACAGCTACCCGCGAGACGGCTACACACCCGATTGCGCTCCACCCGGAGTGGGATTTTGGGCTGTGATATGGGGACATCGCGAGGGTACGACGCCCTGATAGGTACGGGGGGGCTCGGCTCGGGGATCTATTTCGCGCTTGAGGGCGACGAGACGGTCGGCCGTGAGGAGAGCAGGGGCGGCCATCTGCTCGACCGCCGAGACTACGGAAAGCTACATATCGTATGCCACTACGTCCGCGTACTGCTCGGCGACGAGTTCCTCGTTGTCCCAGTCGGCCGGCTTGGAGCGGATGACGCTGGCGATATCGTGCGGCGCGAGCTATGCCATTTAGGTCTTGACTTGTCGCACGTAGGGACCGATGAAGCGCGCCCGACGCTGTTTTCCGTGTGCTTTGCCTACCCGCGCGGCGAGGGTGGGAACTTCACTGCACTCAACTCTGCGAGCGCTGTGGTGACAAGTGAGGACGTCAGAGCCACACAGCCCATGTTCGAACGCTTTCGCGATCGGGGGATCGCGCTGGCGGCGCCGGAGGTGCCAATACTAGCGCGCGCGACGCTTCTAAGCCTCGCTACCGAATACGGCTTTCTTAGGGTTGGCAGTTTCGTGACTGCTGAGCTGAGAGATGGGCTTGCGGATCCGTTGCTCGAGCTTCTCGACGTGTTGGCCATTAACATTGACGAAGCAGCGGCGCTGGCGGCCTGTGCCCCCGGCGAGAGCGCAGAGGCGGTTACTGCGGCGGCAGTCGAGTTCGTGCGTGACAAGCACTCCCAGCTTTCCATCGTGGTGACCGCAGGCAGGTATGGAAGCTGGGTTTGGGACGGTCTGCGGCTGTCGCGAGATCGCGGTATCGAAACGCAAGTCGTAAACGCCGCAGGTGCAGGCGACGCCCACCTCGGGGCCGTCATTGTCGCCCTTGCGAGCGGGCTGTCGATACGGGACGCGAACCATTTCGCCACCATCGTGTCGACCTTGAAGGTCGGCAGCCAGGACACGATCAATAGGGCGATCGACGTCGCGGCGGTAGAGGAGGCTGCTGGACGTTTCAAGAGGGCAATACCGGTGCCGCTGCTCGAACGGCTAACGGCTCCGGCGAGACGATCTGCTACGAAGCGCACTAACGCTGTATTTGGGTAGTACCGATCTGCAAATTCCAACTGAGGGGAAAAGGAAATGGAGAGACTTCAGACAAGAGGTATCCGTCCGAAGAGCCCGTATGATCTCAACTCGACATGGGCCGACTATCGGCTGCCATCAACTGATGAACTTGCGCACCGCGAGATCGCCGTGACGCTCGATGACGGCCGGATTGTCGAGTTTGTATTCGACGAGGACACCGTGAATTGGAAAACTCAGGGCCAAGAAAAGGGCGACGCTGCCACCTATGACGCGGTTGCCGCACGCGAAAATGTCTATTTTGTCACATTTCTACATCGCGACAACCTGGCGGCGACGGCGCTCGCGTTGAACTTGAACACCAACGGTGGCGTGCTTGTCGCGAATACACTTGTGCGTGGTGCCGACCGGACAGACCTTCAGCAGGATCTCTATCCATGCTCGATTGGCGATTCTAAGGGAACCACGCCGGAGTTGTCTGCCGAGTTGGTTGGTAAGCGCGCGTACGCCGAGTATGGCGATGGGAACACTGCCGAGCATGTGTACTTCAATCCTCGTCGCTTCGTGTGGCAAGGCCTGGGGAAGTTCGACTACTCGGGATCGGAGTGCGACCATTCAACGACATGGAAGCTCGATGACCAGCTCTTTCTGCTGACCTGGGTGGAGGAGTGGCAGGCAGTCAGCGCCGTGCTACTCATGGACTTTAAGGCACTCCGCAACGTGGGTGTCCTCTTCGGGCAGGATGACAATGGCCTCCTTCACACGCTGGTCGGCGCTCGTCTAAAAATGCTAGGGCAGATAACGTATCCGAAGGGCTACGAGCCGGCCGGAACTGCCGGACCTTCGGCTAGATAGTGGATAGGGGTACTTATGCAAAATCTGGGAGTTGGTCGAGGCGGACGCCTGCGAAGCCCGCTGTTACTGGTTGTTGCGGCCGCCCTCCTTATCGCCGGGTATTCTTTGTCTACCTCCGCAGCAGCGGTTAGTAAGGCCACTGCGTCCGGCGGTACGGTGACCATGGCGCTGCAGGCAGGCGTGCCGGTTAACTACATATTTCCCTTCTTCAGTTCTCAGTATACCGGCTTCTCGAATATGACCGATTTTCAAGAACTGATGTACCGGCCCCTCTACTGGTGGGACGGCTCTCCGTATCACCTGAATATCGCGAGATCGCTCGCGCAAGCACCGGTCTTTCGGGACAACAACACGGTAGTTGTCATCACACTCAAGCATAACTGGAAATTTTCCGATGGTGAGACCCTGAGCCCGGCAAATGTTGCATTCTTCCTCGGTATGCTCATTGCGGAGCGCACTAACTTCTGGCTCTACCTTCCGGGAGGGTTTCCAGACACTCTGGCGTCGGTCAGCTATAACAATTCTCAAGATACGGTTACGCTGCGCATGAAGAAGAGCGTCAACCCGACATGGTTTATTGAGAATCAACTCACAATGATCACGCCATTGCCACTTGCGTGGGACCTGAGTGGGCCGGGTAAGCCGTCCGATTGCGCGTCGGAGAGCGCGAGTGTGGAGGCGAGGGACTGCCCCGCAGTCTATAAGTACCTGAGCGCGCAGTCCGCAGATACCGCCACCTACGCAACAAATAAGTTGTGGCAGGTGGTTGACGGGCCCTTCCGACTCAGCAAGTTCGTGCCAGGCGGAACATCGATCACGCTAGTTCCGAACCCAGACTACTCGGGGCTGCCGAAGCCGCGGATCTCAGCGCTGGTGCTCGAGGCGGCGACATCGGACGCGTCGGAGTTCAGCCTTCTCGCATCGGGAGCGCTCACGATTGGCTATGTGCCATCAGTATCGGCTCCGGTGAAGCCCGTTAACGCGAGTGCGCCGACGAGTAATCCTGTTCCGGGGTATGTCTTCGAGCCACCGATCGCTGCCTGGGCCTATAACGACATATTTTGGAATTACAATAATCCTCAGCTCAGCCCATTACTGCACCAGTTGTACTTTAGACAGGCGATGCAGTCGCTGATTGATCAGAAAGGTGACATTAAAGCTGCGCTGCGTGGCTATGGTTACGTGGATTTTGGTCCTAATCCGCCTATGCCGAGCAATCAGTTTGAGACATCATACGAGAAGAGCGATCCGTATCCCTACAGCCCAAGTAAGGCCCGTCTGTACCTCACCAGTAACGGATGGAAGGTGCCGTCCAGCGGACAAGCATACTGCGTGCGTCCCGGAAAGGCGTCGGGCGACTGCGGTGCTGGCATTGCTAGCGGCGAGCGGATCCCGGTGATCACGTTGCGGTACGCGACGGGTAGCGAGGCGTGGACGCTCGAGATGAGTAATCTGCAGTCTGATGCTTCGATTGTCGGAATACGAATCGTCCCGATAGCGACTCCAACCGCCAGTCTGGCGGCGAATTTCGCTGGGTGCACCATCTCGCAAAGTTCCTGCAAGTGGGAAATGATGTATCTTGGAACAGATGAAACGGATTTCGGGGATTTCTATCCCGAGAGTGGCGTGGTATTTCGGGCCCATGCGGTTTTTAACGTCTCGAATTACCGGAATTCGTACGTTGAATCGCTCTTGACTCAGATATATACGGCTCCGGGAAATGTGGCGCTTGACGCGCTTGATAACTACCTTACGAAGACGTGTGCTCTGCTCTGGACACCTGTGCCTAATGGTTTACTATATGAGGTCAGTCCCAAGCTGAAGGGCTTTGTTCCTAGCCCGATCAGTGTCATCGAGCCGGAGAATTGGTACTTTGCAAAATAGGGCCCGGGACGGCGGTTTTGAGTGTGAGTGTGTGCAGTCAGGCAGTCTGGCTCTGGTGTCGTGGTGCTGTGGGAAGGGAAGCATTCTGTGTCGGGGCGGTGCATTGGGTGAGGAGGGTGTGTCGGGGAGTAGACCTATTAGCTCTTGGAAGGGAGCGCCGCGGGGGTGAGTGGTGGGCGCCTATTTGATCCGGCGGTGCATGCAGGGGGTTTTAGTTGTCTTTATAGTTACCGTTCTTGTCTTTTGCCTCCTTCACGCGCTGCCGGGCGGACCTGCGAGAGCTATCCTTGGTGAAAAGGCGAACGCAACAGAAGTTGCTGCCTTCGCTCGCGCTAATAATCTCGGTCGGCCGCTCCCGGTTCAGTATCTGTTGTGGGTGGGCCAGTTGCTTCGCGGGAACTTGGGTCATTCGTATAATCAGAACCAATCCGTAATGGCCCTTATCGTGCAGCGGCTTCCGAAGACACTCATTCTCACTACACTAGCCCTGCTTCTTTCTTTGGTTCTGGGTATTTCGCTTGGCATGTTGCAGGCCGTCCGGCGAAACGGAGTCATTGACGGAGTGACCTCGGTCCTTAGCTTGGCAGGATATTCGGCTCCGACCTTTTTGACTGGGATTCTGGGTATCTGGCTGTTGGCAATCCATTGGCGAATAGTGCCGGCTCAAGCGCCGCAGGGTACTTCGGCACTGGGCGTCCTGGAAGATCCGAGAGGACTTATTCTTCCTGTGTTGGTTCTGGGCGTCGGTGCAACTGCGGCCTTCAGTCGCTACATGCGCTCATCGGCCATCGAGAACCTGGTGCAGGATTACGTTCGGGTCGCGCGAGCGAAGGGAGTAAGTTCAGGTCGTATATTGAGGGCGCATGTTGCTCGGAATGCGCTAGGTCCGATCGCAACGCAGGCGGGTCTGTTCATGCCGGTTCTGTTCGCAGGTGCGGTGATTACGGAGAGCGTATTTAACTATCCGGGGATGGGTCTGTTGTTCTGGAACGCGGCACTGTCTCGCGACTATCCGACAGAGGTCGGGGTTGTCCTCGTTGTCGCCATTGCGACGGTGATCGGGTCGCTGCTGGCGGACGTTGTGTATGCCGTACTTGATCCGCGGATCGTTTATGTTGCTCGCCGATCATAAGCTATGGGACCGGTTGGGGTGCCGCCCATAGCGAAGGTCGCTGCTGAGGGGCACGTACCTGTGACACGCGAAGTGGAGAGCGAAGCGAGCCCCTATGGGGCCGCGATTGGGAAATCCCCGGCCGGACTGATTGTGAGGTTTGCCGAGAACAAGTTGGGTCTGGTCGGGGTCGCGCTATTCGTGGGTGTGGTGTTGTTTGCCTTTGTTGGTCCGCTTCTGTACCATACTGATCAGATTCACACGAATTTTGATCAGGTGGATTTGCCGCCTGGCGCGGCCGGCCATCTGCTTGGCACCGACCAGAGCGGTTATGACGTATTGGGACGATTGATGGCCGGGGGGCAAACATCACTGATTGTCAGCGTTGCAGCCGCTTTCTTGGCGGCCGTCGGGGGAAGCCTGGTCGGTGCTGCTGCAGGTTTCTCGGCGTCGGTGGTCGACAGTGTACTGATGCGTCTAGTCGATGCGTTTATGTCGATTCCGCAGCTCTTCGTGGTGATCGTTGTGGCAACAATCGTCGTTCCGTCCAGGGCGAGCCTGATGATCATAATTGCTTCGATGTCATGGTTCACCACAGCGCGCCTTGTAAGAGGCGAGGCACTTCGGATACGAGAGCTTGAGTATGTCGAGGCCGCGAGATCCGTAGGTTCGGGGCGACCACGTATCGTTATTCGACATGTGCTGCCGAATGCCGTCGGCGTGATCGTGGTATCAACGACGTTCCAGGTTGCCGACGCGATCCTGATTTTGGCGTCCCTCGACTTTCTTGGTCTTGGCATCCCCTCCCCGTCAGCGAGTTGGGGGGGAATGTTGTCGACCGGCCTGCAGTATATCTACGATGGCTATTGGTGGCTCATCTTTCCCGCGGGTGGGATCATCATGGTCGCTGTGATGGCAGTTAATTTCATTGGCGACGGACTGCGAGACGCGGTGGAGACACGTCTACGGGAACGGTGATAGGAGTGATCGGAGGCAAGCTGCGAGACAAGTGAAGATGCTGTCTGCTGGGAGAGGTCGCTAATGAGCCTCGTAGTTCAACGACTATGGTGTTTCGCGGTCATGAGCGTCGTGGGAGAGGCTTGGCGCGGCGGATATTACGCCCGTTAAGGAGGATTCAGCTGAGGAGATCGTGGTATCGATCGATTGGTCGAGAGGAGGAAGGATGGCGTTCGAGTTAGGTCTGGATGGTTTGATCGCTGTCGTCACGGGCGCCGGCGGCGGCATTGGCCGAGCGACATCGCTTGCGCTAGGACAGGCGGGGGTTCGCGTGTTGCTGGTCGACAAGGAGAAGAGCAGTCTTAAGGAGACGCAGCTCGCCGTGACTACGGGAGGTGGAGAAGCCGAATCAATTGTGGCCGACGTCACTCGTGCGGAAGAAGTGAGCGGGTATGTCGACGCGGCGACATCGAAGTTTGGTGGGATCGATATCTTTTTCAACAACGCTGGCATCGAGGGCGTCGTCGCTAACCTTGTGGAGTATCCCGTGGACGTGTTCGACGCTGTTTTGGCGGTGAACCTGCGGGGGGTCTTTTTGGGCTTGCGGTACGTGCTGCCAGTAATGATTGCTCAGGGATCTGGCTCGATCATCAATACGTCCTCGTTGGCGGGGGAGCGCGGCCTTCCAGGTACCGTCGCCTACAACGCAGCGAAGCACGGTGTGCAGGGATTGACGAGGACCGCTGCGGCCGAGGTCGCGAGCGCGGGTGTCCGAGTCAACGCTGTCTGTCCAGGATTCGTCGATACCAGGATGCTTCATTCGTTGGTTTCTTCGATGACGCCAGGTGAGGTGGAGGAGGGCCTTGCTACGTTCGCGGCTAGTTCCCCGGGGGGACGACTTGGGACGGCGGAGGAGATCGCGGCTGTGGTGTGCTTCTTGGCATCACCGGTCGCGAGCTATGTAAATGGAGCTTGCTGGCCAGTCGACGGTGGGATCCTTGCCACCATTTCGACTCCTCGCTAGTTGTCTAGATTTGATGAGTAGGAGAACCCCACCATGCCCGACCAACAGACGATCGAGCATCTCAAGGACAAGGCCCTCGAGATGCGCAAGAACCTTCTCAAGCTGTGCCACTATGGGGGTTGGCTTCACGTCGGAGGTGACCTATCAATCACCGACGTGATGACGGTCATCTTCGAGTACATGTTGCACGTCGACCCTGCACGCGTGGACTGGGAGGAGCGTGACCGCTTCATCCTTAGCAAGGGCCATGGCGCGGGAGCGCTCTACATGTCGATGGCAAACAAAGGCTTCTTCGAACCCAAGGAGATTTTCAGAACCTACGGCAAGCTGGGGACGCGCTTTGGCATGCACCCTTGTCGCGACGAACTGCCCGGCGTCGAGATGTCGACAGGTTCGCTCGGTCACGGGCTGTCGATTGCCGTCGGTCTCGCGCTCTCGGCGAAACTCAAGAAACAGGCTCACCGAGTTGTCGCCGTCATGGGCGACGGTGAGTGCGACGAAGGCACTGTCTGGGAAGGCGCGATGGCTGCTGCCCACTACAAGTTGGGCAACCTCACTGCTTTCGTTGACAAGAACGGCCTCTCACTGGACGGCTTCACCAAGGACATCATGAACATCGAACCGCTCGATGAGAAGTTCAGCTCGTTCGGCTGGAACGTCGTCAACCTCGACGGGCACGACGTTGCGGCGCTGGTCGATGTTGTCGACAACTTGCCACCGGTCACGACGGAGAAGCCGACGGTCGTAATCGCGAAGACCGTCAAGGGCAAGGGCGTCGCGTTTATGGAGAACAACTACAAGTGGCATGCAGGGACAGTCGACGAGGAGACCCTGAAGGAGTGCTGCGCGGAACTCGACACCAAGCGCGAAAGCGAAAGGACGCTGCAGCCATGACCAATGTAAGCTTAGATTTCACCCAGATCCTAGGGTTCCAGTCGGCCCGCGAGGTCTATGGGAAGAAGCTTGTCGAGCTGGGCGCCGAGCGCAAGGATATCGTCGTGCTCACCGCCGACCTGTTGGCATCGAACAAGCTGGGAGAATTCCAGATGGCCTTCCCTGACCGCTTCTTCAACGTCGGGGTCGCCGAAGCGAACATGATGGGGATTGCTGCCGGGCTCGCCCTCGAGGGATGGGTCCCGTTCGTCTCGACATTCGCGACTTTCGCCTCGATGCGAGCATGTGAACAGGTACGCACCGACATCGCCTACGTAAACCTGTCGGTCAAGATCATCGCTACCATGAGCGGGGTCAGCGGCGGCGCCGCCGGACCGACTCATAGCGGGATCGAGGACATGGGCATCATGCGCGGGATGCCCAACATGACTGTGATCGCCCCCAGTGACCCGCTCCAAATGACGCAGTTTGTCGAGGAGGCGCTCGAAGTGCCGGGGCCGGTCTACATCCGGCTCGGGCGTGGCGACGACCCAGTCATTTACCACGACCAGAAGATCGAGATCGGCAAGGCGATCGTTGCGAGAGAAGGGTCCGACGTAACCATCGTCGCTTGTGGCACGGTCATGAGGGACGCTCTCGAGGCCAGGCAGCAACTCGAGAATGATGGTGTCAGCGTGCGGGTGCTCGATGTGCACACCGTGAAGCCGATCGATACGGAGGCAGTGGTCGCGGCCGCGAAGGAGACCGGGCACGTTGTCACTGTCGAGGACCATCTGACGACCGGGGGCCTTGGCAGTGCAGTCGCCGAGGTGCTGGCCGAGTCAGGGACGTCGTGCCGGTTCAAGCGGCTCGGAATCCCTGATACCTTCCCGATAATCGGTGAACCGCACGAGCTCTTCCACTACTACGGCTACGACGCTGAGGGCATCTCCGACACGGTTAAGCAGATCCTGAAATAGAGCACTTGCTACGTATGTGAGGCAGTTTTCGGCAAAGTGGTACTCGACAAGCGGCTCAGCCGAAAAAGGCGAGACAACAAGGAGTCGACGACCCATGAGGGCATCAGTTACGGCAGAGGGACATGAGCTGAGGGTCACCGACGTCGAGGAGCCGCTCGGCGGCGAGCGCCAGCTGCTCCTGCACGTCGACTTCGCCGGCATTTGTGGCAGTGACCTACACTTTTTGGATATCCTGCTGCCCAGCGTGGTCCTCGGTCACGAGTTCACCGGCACGGTCGAGGCAATCGGCCCGGGCGTCGAGGGCTTTGCGATCGGAGACCGCATTTGTGCCGTCCCGTCCCGGTCCTTGGCTGTGACCACTGCGTTTTCTGTCTTTCGGGCGACCCCAACCACTGCGCGAGCGCGCGGGTCATAGGTAATGAAGCCCGTGGGGCGTTTGCGGAGTATGTCGTCGTAAGCACGCTGCATTCCGTCCGGGTGCCCGACAACGTCGACAGCGATCTCGCGGCGCTCGCTGAGCCGTTAGCGATCGGCCTGAAGTTGGTTAACCACGCAAATGTACAGCCTGGAACGACTTCTCGTGATGGGTGCCGGGCCAATCGGCCTGGCGGTGGTCCTCTGGGCCAGGCAATACGCGGTTGGCGATATCATGGTCAGCGATCCTGTGGGCTCACGGCGGTTGCTAGCGATTCGGTTGGGCGCGACGGCCGTAGTCGATCCGACGGCGGAAAGCCTGACCGAGGCTTGTGCCCGCGAACTCGGCGGCTCAGCCGAGGTGGTCATCGAGTGCGTTGGCCGACCGGGCGTCTTGCAGGCTGCCGTCGAGGTTATCGCGCCGTACGGGCGCCTCGTTCTGGTCGGCCTGCACTTCGAGTCGGAGACTATGGCACTTTTCCAGCTTCTCTCGAAGGACATTACGATCAAATGTCGTTACGATCAAATGTCGCAACTTTACTGTCAAGCGGGACTTCAAGCACACCTTGCACCTGCTCGGACAGGGACGGCTCGATCCGCGGCCGCTGATCACGCACAGCTTGAGCCTCGACGAACTCCCAGACACCGTGCGTGCTGTGCGAACGCCCAACGAGTTCGGCAAGGTGCTCATCTCGCTGTCGCAGAGCTCGCTCACATTGCCCGGCGGAGGGGGAACACGCAGCCGTGAACCCGTGGGAGGCGGTAGAGCGGGTACATGTCGACCGTGAGAGGAGGCAACGCCACTGCCGACGAGGCCCACGAAGTCTGCCCAGGTGTCAATGTGTCAAGCGAAAGGGGTTCACCGTGACGGTTAGGAACAAACTCGGAGCCCAGGCTTTACTCTGGACGTGCGGGACGAGCTCGGAAGAACTGCGCGAAGTGATAATACGGGCCGCAGCGATTGGCTATGAAATACTAGAATTAGTGTTCCCAGATCCTGATGCCATTGACGTTAACGCAGTGCGCGTGTTTCTTCAGGATGCCGGTATTGGGGTAACTGGTGCAACAGCGCTGGCACCGTCGTCGGACATCAGCAGCGAGGACTCGACCATCTCCGCTAGGGGCGAAGAGATTCTGCGAAAGGCGGTCCGGGCTGTGGCTGAGCTCGGTGGTACCCAGCTGTGCGGAATGCTGTGTAGCGCACTCCATAAGTATTCATCACCTGCAACGGAGACCGGACGGGCCAACTCGGTAGCGGCGCTTCGCCGCGTCGCGGACTACGCGGACGGTTTCGGAATTTCATTGTGCTCCGAAATTGTAAACCGTTACGAAACCAACCTTGTAAATACTACGGAACAGGGCCTCGCTCTTCTGAAAGATATTGCCCGACCAAATGTCAAGTTACATTTAGATACCTACCACATGAACATTGAAGAGAGTTCAATGGAGGGTGCTGTCCTCATGGCGGGTGACCGACTTGGATACGTGCATGTAGGTGAGAGTAACCGCGGTTACCTGGGCTCCGGTAATGTCGATTTTGCCTCGTTCTTGCGAACGCTGCTGCTGGGGGGTTACACGGGCCCGATCGTGTTCGAGTCATTTTCATCCGCGGTCTTGGAGCCCAGTGTGTCCAGTCAGCTATGCGTGTGGCGCAACGTGTGGGATAACTCCGACGATCTAGCGGCACATGCCTACGCGTACCTGACCACGGCGGTGGAGTCCGCGGAGCGCGGGTTGAGAGGTTACAGATGGGCTGGTAGCCAGCCGCTCGGCGGGAAGAGAGACTTGCCAGGCCCGGGTGGCAAGCAGTGATCTGCCCGTATCTAAGGGCACTCCGCGGTGGGTATACCGCGCTAAGGCAGCCTGGACTGTGACAATGCCGATGCTCGCCGACACCGAGGTCATCACCCTCTGGGAAGCCAGTGGCAATGTCCTTAGTCCCAGCGGAACTTCACGGTACCAAGCGCGCTTAGCAGCAGAGAGGCTGCACAGGGAGACCTGCGTTTGACACCTGTCCCGAGCGAATGAGCGACCAGTTTGGGCGAGCCAGTTAGGAGGTATTCAATGACACACGCACCCGCTCCGTACGGAGGGTTGGACCGCCTGTTGATCAATGGGGAATGGAGGTCGGGGACTTCAAGGGAAAGGGCGCCACAGCCCGCATCGGAAAGGCCTTAACAAACCAGTTTTCGGATCACGGGGTCGCCTCCGAGTGCGAGCCCCTTCGGGGAGCAGTCGTCGGGAGCGGGTAGGACGATCAGCATCGCCTCGCATTTGATTCTCCTTATCGCACCTAGCGGGGCCACCGTGCTCGTGGAGTCGTTTGCTGGGGGTCAGCGAGCTAGGTCTCTCGCCCCAATCTTGATAAGTGAAAACAGATTACTTCGTCCGCGGCTCAGGCGATGTTCTCGGCGGCCTGGTTGCCGACGACGCCCTAGACGCAGGGACGCCTTCTTTGGGTAGCTCCAGAGTCAGATGACGCCTAGCGGCGAGTGCCTATGAATCGTGATCCTGCTGGTGCCACGATTCCTTCATGTCCCGGAAACTCCGAATCGACGGTGAGGTCGTCGAATGCGTTTCGATCTCCGAGCTTGCAAAGGTCCTTAATCGACATCCGCACACGATTAGAGCTTGGGAAAAATCTGGGCTCATTCCTCGCGGCTTCATAATCCACGCGAGCAATGAACGGGCGCGCCGGCGCTATTACCCGCTGCGATTCGTTGAGGCCGCGAGACAAATAGCGGAGCATCAGCGATTTGGGTCGCGGAGACCATCAAATCTTGATGCCGAACAGGCTCGTGCATTCTTTAGAGCTTGGGATCACGCCACTGAGTCGCCGACAGCACAAGATCACACATTTGGAAATGCAACTGCATTGCGGGCAAGTCCTGAGGCCGGGTTGCATCGACAAGCGGCGATTAGGCCAGCGCGGCAGGTGTTATGGGCTACTGCGGAAACCGTTCCAGACAGACGGACACCCTGAGGCGAAGCTGGTTATTGCCAACAGTCGATGTCTTACGTCCAACTTCTTGTTTGCTGCCTTTGAGCTATGTCCAACTGAAAGTGACATGCACTTCTGTCCGGGCACGGCGTTGGATGGTGGCTTCCAGAACGCCACCTACCGACCCCACAGGTCCCGACTTTCAATTCGGAACAGACGGGCTCTGATCCAAACTGTCTGGTATCACGCAGGTAACGCACATTACGGTCCCATGCGGCCAGAATCTGCCAAAGCCGCGACGACGGTCCCCTTCGCTCGTGCGACGGCCTGTTGAATTAAGGGCAAATCGGCGGGAAAGCCGGTCGGGTAGAGAATCACAGCAAATCGATGGTTCATCAGAACCTCACTGCTCGCTGATTCTGGTTTGCCGGTTCCGGAGACCGGAGACAAACAAGACGATGATGGCTGCAAACGACCGTGGTGATCGTGATGATCGTGATGATCGTGACATGCTCCGACCGAGCTTCGAGTATCGCCTTCCAGCATCGAGCGCTCCGCCTCATTCTTGGATCCGTGTAATGCGCCACGTTCGGCGGTTCTTGATAAAGAGGGCCTCGATGCCCTGACGCCGCAAATCCGGGACAAGACGGCGGAGTTGGTCGCCCAGTGATTTCGGGGCGGTTGGCCAATCCCTCGGTGGTCCCTCATCTCCGAGGTGCCGCCTCAGCTTTTTGAGCAAGTTCGTTGCATTGCCGACGAACTTGCCACCGTTCTCGGCGAGCAATAGGTGCAATGGCTCGACCAGAGGACTGGACTCCAGCGCAGCGGCTGCTGCTCGCTCCCGATTACGCAGCAGAGCGCCAAGCATCTCTTCATCCGTGCAGCCGAAGGCCGGTGTTGCGGCAACCGCCCACTCGCAGAAGTCGGCCATCCTAATGCGCGCTTCAAGTTCAATCTGGTCGATTCGACTGAGCGCGACCGCCACAGCATCAAAGAACGCCCCGATGATTCGAGGAGCGGCTTCCTCGAAGCGCTCCCAGAAGTCTCCCTCGGACACGCGGTCCGCGTCGGCGATGGCCGGAAGTGTGATCGGCACCATGCGATCAAGCAGATCCGGTCGAGTCCCCAACTCCTCGATTCCATTGAGGATGATCGGACGTTGGCCCTCGAATATGGCTTCCTCGAAGTTCGTATACAGCTGCCGAGTGCTCCATCCCGTGCCGGTCGCCAGAGCACACAAATCGTCTGAGAGCGAATCGGGAACACTGCTCACATTGTCGAACACGAGCAGATAGTTGTTGTGCGCAGCCACCATGAGATCCTCACTGTTGTGAGGCGGTCGCTTAAGAGGGCTCCGATTTGGATCGATCAATTTCCGAAGCACGCGGCACAGTGTCGTCTTCGCCGAGCCTTGTTCACCATTCAGCGGCAGGATGGGGCCAGGTACTCCTGGACAGAACGCCTTGATGATGACGCCACAGAGGGGCAGAAAGTCCGCCTCCTCGATATTGGCGAACTCCCGTAATTCAGCGACGCTTCCGCCTCGTTCGGGGACCGGTAGGGGAAGATAACCCCTCGGGCGCCAAAATCGTACGCCGGGGCGCCGAACAATCGACCACCCCGAGGGTGTGATCTTTACCGCACGCCAAGACTCATCTCCGAGATCAACATAAATGCTGCTTCCGGCTTTGGCCACCCGAAGGAAGACCGATCGCTGCTCTCCGTTGAAGAGGGCCGTCCCCTCGAGCGTGCCGATGGCGTCGGTTAGCGCCTGGCCACTGGCGGCCATTTCGTGCTGGGCGAAATACTCCTGTCGTAGCCAGAGGCGAAAGCTTGACGATCTAAGGCGATACGTCTCGCGATGCCGGTCGATTGTGATGCTCGCATAGGCATCTTGGTGATCATGAAAGAGTTCACATAGCGCGCTGGCAAGTTCGATCAAGAGTGAAGCAGCACTGGGTTTCCTGCTATTCGCGTGAGCGGAAGCCGGTGCTTCGTAACGATCCCAGGCTTCGTCGATCTTCTTCAACGCATCATCGAGTGTGAATGGATGACTTCCTTCATCAAGTCCTTCATACGCGGCCGTAATAAGAATCTCGGCTTCGCGTTTGCTGATCCCTCGTCCGCGGAGGCTGCATGCGTACCTGAAGACCACGTCGTCGCGTTGACCTTCGGGTACTCCCTTCAAGAGGTCTTCTAAGCGGAAATCGCCGTCAAATGGGGCAGGGCCATTGTTCTGCTTCCCGTTGAGCGCAGCAGCGCTGACCGCGCCGCCTCGGCCTCTTTCGCTGACCTTCTTCCGATTTGGCTCGGCGAGTCGTGCTGCCCACTTCGGAAGCAGGGCTGGCTCGTCTGGGCAACCTTCTAGCCAGCGGTAGCGCTTGCCGTTCGCGTGACGGCTCGGTGGGGCAACGCCGCAGTTTCCGACGCCAATCAGATCGACACCGGGTCCCAGCGTCTTGGAGCTATGTAGGGGATTTCCGATGTGTTTGAAGTAGTACTGGAGCCCGCCACCACCAGTTCCCACCGTCGGTGTGTCTGGAAGTGCCCCGTACCGGACTTCGAGTTCTTTCAGCGTGACGTCGCCACCGTTGCGGGGATCAACGTCGAGAATGACAACGCTGGTGCCATCCGCTCGTACACCTACGTTCGCTCTCGGCCACTCATCCCACCACTTGGTGATTTGCCCCGCGTCCGTCGTTGCTTCGCTGGAGCCATTGACCGTCCGGGGATGCTTACCGGCCGACTTGTGAAATGGTTTGCCCTCACCATCGAGGTAGGGCTTGGCGCAGCTGCACATTCCGGAACGCACATCGTGGAGCGGGACCACAGCCAGTCCACAAGAGGCGTAGAAGAGCGCTGCTTCTGACCGTGAACTCGGCGCGTCCGCTAGGTAAACTGCAAGTGAGCTTTTGGCAAGTTCATCGGCGGCCCCCTTGCTCCCCGGCGGGGGGCACCGTCGTTTTGGGGCGCTCACGAGTGGCCACCGTTGTCCGAAGGCTTTCTGGCACGGCGAGCCTGTGCCGATTTCAGCGCCATCCTGGCGAAGTGAGCCAGGCGTGTTGTTGACGATGAATCAGGTCCGAGAGACAATCTTCTCGCTCCTCTCCTTCGCAGTGGGGGTGTGAGCTGTGACGAGCGCCTCGCCGTTTGCCCGGCGGGGCGTTCGACCTTCTGACGGTCGCCGCCGACCATGCGTTCTCATCTGCGCCGCCGCAATTTCGGTACGGGAGAGCTGCGGAGGGGTTCAACTCGACCCTCCACTGCAAACTTCTCCAAATCAGAGCTGTTGAGCCGCACAAATTTGCCCATTTTGTGGTACGCGATGCGGCGCTCGGAGATCAGCCGCTCTACGAACCGCTCGCTGAGGTGCAGCCATTTCGCAGCCTCGGTCTTGGTGAGCCAAGTCGAAGTATTTGCTTCCAAATCGCCCAAATGGTCCTCCACCTATATCTCCTTTGCGGCTGGCGACTACACGTCGCAGCTGACGGGGGATAGGCTGGCATACAGCGGTACTATCCATCAAGTCAACAGGGAAATGTGCAGGTCAAAGGGTTGCAAAGGATAGGTGGCAGCGGGTGTCAGGACTCGACCAGTTCAAATTGGAGCTGGATTAGCAGCGATTTGAATTGTTCGATTTCAAACCTCAAATGAGTGATTTCAAATCATGGCGATTTGTTGCTCGAAATCAGCAGCGACATATGCCGCACTTCGAATCAAAAGCCCAGGTGAAGAGCTGTTTTTGTGGACGATTTGAAATGAGCAAATCGAAATCGTGTGATTTGTTCTTCCAAATCAGCACCAACACAGCCCGCATCTAGCCTGCGACAGCGGACGAAAGGGAGAGAACGATGGCGGCCAACAGTTCCGGAAGGTCCAGAAAGCGTCGAGGCGCGGGTGAAGGTGGAATCGACGAGCTTCCGTCTGGCAAGTGGCGAGCTCGGTTTCGGGGACCCGACGGGCGGCGGCATTCCAAGCTCTTCGACAGAAGCGTGGATGCGTCGCTATGGCTTGCGCAGGAAAAGGTGCGCGCTGCTCAGGGCGGTTGGATGGACCCCCGAGCGGGCAGCGTGTCTCTTGAGACCTATACGACGCGATGGTTGGAGACCCGCACTGATCTCCGGCCGACCACCGTCGCCAAATATCGAGACTTGCTGAAGAACCACATCAACCCAGTGCTGGGCGAATCCCCTGTGGGGAGATTGCTTCCAAGTGCTGTGCGTGACTGGTACATGACTCTCAGAGCTCACCACGCAGTGACCGCTGATGATGCGTTCCGCTTGCTTCGGGCCGTTCTGAACACGGCCGTTACCGACGATTTGATCCTCAAGAACCCTTGCCAGGTGAAGGGCGCAGGACAGGTCCGCTCGCCGGAGCGACTGATCGCGACGCTGGCCGAGATTGCCGAAGCGGTGAAAGCTATTCCGGAACGCTTTCGCCTGGCGCTCCTCCTGTGCGTGTGGTGCCACCTGCGACGTGGTGAGGTACTTGCCCTGAAGCGACGCGATTTCGATTTGCTCCATGAGACTGTTCGAATCGAGCGTGCGTTGACGGTGCCTATGGGAGGGCCACCGACCATCGGTCCGCCCAAGACCGAAGCAGGTGTCAGGACGCTCCATGTGCCGCGAAACGTCACTCCGTTCCTTATCGACCACCTGGATCGTTTTGTTGGTAGTGACCCAGACGCGTGGCTCTTCGCAACTAGCTCAGGCTTTGTGGTGAGCCCCCGAAATCTGCAGCGAGCTTGGGACCGTGCCCGGCGCGTCGCGGGACGTCCCGATCTTCATCTGCACGACCTTCGCCACACGGGTTTGACGTTTGCTTCGATCGCCGGGGCTGGCACCGCGGAGCTGAGGAGGAGGGCAGGTCACCGAAGCTCCCGAGCGGCTCTCATGTATCAACACGCGACCGAAGACAGAGACCGCGTGATTGCCGACGCACTGGCGGATTTCGCCGACCAAGCGGAAGTCATTTCGCTAGAGCAGAATGATCCACCTGCGGCTCTTGGTTAGCCAGGGATTACGTGCCTTGGGTGCCTTGGGTCATCGCTGGGTCACGGATCCCATCCGATGCAAATGCGGGGCTATGTGATCAACTGAAAGGGTCCTGCTAACTGCGGTTTCTTTGGAGCGGACGACGGGACTCGAACCCGCGACCCTCACCTTGGCAAGGTGATGCTCTACCAACTGAGCCACGTCCGCGCGCTCACGATGATACCCAGCGGCCATGACGAGCGCGCAGCCGTTTACGCCCTGATCCACCGGCGAGGGCTCAGCGACCGGAATGGCCGAAGCCACCTGGTCCCCGATCGGTTGCGGGCAGGGTCTCGACGGCGAGAAAGCGGGCGTTCTCGACGGCGACGATGACGAGCTGCGCGATCCGGTCGCCCCGGTGCACCGTGTACGGCTCGCGGGGATCGGTGTTAACGAGCACGACCTGGATCTCGCCGCGGAAGCCCGAGTCGACGAGGCCGGGGGCGTTGAGACAGGAAACACCGTGGCGAACCGCGAGCCCGCTGCGGGCGAGCACGAGTCCCGCGTGGCCCGCGGGGATCGCGACGGCGAGGCCGGTCTGGACGAGCGCCCTCCCGCCCGCCGGCTCGAGGACGACGTCGCCGGTCGCGACGAGGTCGGCCCCCGCGTCCCCGGGACGGGCGTAGGTGGGCGCCCTCGCGATGTCGTCGAGGGTCGTGAAGGGAATGTCGAGCATCGCGGCAGGGTAGCTTCCGCAGTGGCGGGATGGCGGCCGACGGGGAGGTTCGGACTACCATCCACGCCGTGTTGGTCTGGATGGATCTCGAGATGACGGGACTCGATCCGTCACGCCACATCATCGTTGAGATCGCGACGCTCATCACGGACGACCAGCTCGAGATCGTCGCCGAGGGCCCGGATCTTGTTCTCGTCGCGACAGCGGACGACCTCGCGAATATGGACGAGGTCGTCCGGAAGATGCACACAGAATCAGGACTGCTCAAAGAGATCGAAGCCTCGACGGTGACGCTCGCCGACGCGGGTTCTGCGACGCTCGCCTTCATCTGCCGCTACGTGCCCAAGCGGCGACAGGTACCGCTCTGCGGCAACTCGATTGGCGTCGACCGCCGTTTCCTCAGCCGATACCTGCCGGAGATCGAGGAGTACCTCCACTACCGGTCGGTCGACGTCTCGACGGTGAAGGAGCTCTGCAAGCGCTGGTACCCCTCGCTCTACGCCCGCGCGCCGAAGAAGGTGGGATCTCACCGGGCGCTCGAGGACATCCGCGAGAGCGTCGCCGAGCTCAACTACTACCGGGAAAGTTTCTTCAAGCTCGCCGACGACAGGGCCCGGGGTGGAGTAGTGGCGACCTGACTGCATTGCCGGATCGCGACAATGCATGTCATGTCGAATGACGCGGTTGTGTCATGCACGCGACCACCTAGGGGAGGAAACTCACTGAGGATGAATCTTCAATCCACAAGGTGAGTGGTCCGACATGCAGAACGTTGCGGAGGCAGAGCCACCCGAAGGAGGCATGCACCCAGTGACTGAAATGCTGCTCGATGACGTCGAACGCGTGAACCCGACGCCCGAGCGTGGGATCATCGGATTCATGGAACCTTCGGGTGAAGCGAGTCCCCAGAAGGTCGCGGGGGAGCGTATCCGGGTCGGGATCGTCGACGACCACGCCATGGTCGCCGAAGGTCTCGGGGTTCTCCTCAGAGAACAGCGTGATCTCGAGATCGTTGGCATCGCCGCGACCGTCGCCGAGGCCATCGAACTCGTAGAACGGCGACGCCCGCACGTGCTGCTCCTCGACTACCGGCTTCCGGACGGGGACGGCGCGACGGCGGCAACCGAGATTCTGCGACGTTGGCCGTCGACGAAGGTCGTCATGCTCTCTGCCGCCGGCGGGGACGAGCTCCTCGCGCGCTCGATCGAAGCGGGTTGTTCGGGGTTCCTGCCCAAGGACCGGAATGGTCACGAGGTCGTGAGCGCTGTTCGGGCTGCCTACCGCGGGGAGTCGCTGATCCCGACCTCAGTGCTTGTCGGCCTGCTTGATCGCTTGCGCCGGGCACCCCAGGGCAAGGCGGGAGACCTGACACAGCGGGAGTTCGAGGTGCTCCGCTTGCTCGCCAAGGGCATGTCGACCGCGGGAATCAGCTCGCTGCTGTTCCTGTCCGAGCACACGGTGCGCAACCACGTACGGAACATCCTCGCCAAGCTTGGCGCCCACTCGAAACTCGAAGCCGTCGCTGTCGCGGCGCGAGACGGCATTATCTCGCTCGAAGACCGGACCTAACGTGCTCCGCTCTTCCGAGCGGCGCATCACGGTGGTGCTCGCCGATGACCAGCGCGCGATCATCGATGCGCTGACGCGGCTTTTCGCCGAGCAACCCGACATCGAACTCATCGGGGCGGGCCGCAACGCCGAGGAGGCCCTCAGACTCTGCGTCGAGCACGAGCCGGACGTCGCGGTGCTCGACGTGAGGATGCCCCAGGGCGGCGGTGCCGTCGCCGCGATCGAGATGCGAAGTCGCGGGCTTAAGACCCGCGTCGTCGCCCTGTCGGCTTTCGACGACAAGGCCACGCGTGACCACATGATGGCGGCCGGCGCCGTGTCGTACGTGCTGAAGGACCGGCCGGTGGGCGAGCTGCTCGAAGCGATCCGCCAGGCTGCCGGGCGCCGTTCGCCGGGCGAGGACGTCGCCGGCTAGGAAACGCCGCGCGGGATCCAGACCCGGACTGTCGTGCCCGCGCCCGGCGCCGACGAGATTTCGAAGCTCCCCCCGGCCCGTTCCGCCCGTTCCCGCATCGAGGCGACGCCGAGGTGTCCGGGGACGATCTGGCTGGTGTTGTCCATGCCGATGCCGTCGTCGGCCACTGTGAGCGCGATCCCGCCCTGGCTGTCGAGCACGCTGACCGTGACGTTGTGGGCGTCCGCGTGCTTGCGTGAGTTCGTCAGCGCCTCGGCGGTGATGCG
>Ga0187877_1001441_pt1 | contig 24472 bp, 24 predicted proteins | sample June2016WEW_17_1_3_FD_132430 | JGI IMG/M metagenome (GOLD analysis project Ga0187877, IMG submission 132430) | Peatland microbial communities from SPRUCE experiment site at the Marcell Experimental Forest, Minnesota, USA - June2016WEW_17_100 | ecosystem: Environmental > Terrestrial > Soil >...
ACCTCGGCTCGGGCGCGAGCAATGACCGCACACCCGAGATACGAGTGCCCATCGCCTCACAGAACGCGCTTGAATCCGCCTAAGCGCCCATACGGGAACGCGCACCGGTTCGGCATTCGGTGTTCGCCGGCCCCGCAAGTCCCGTTACCAGTTGGAGATCCGCGACGTCGACCCTCCGACGGGACCCCCCCAACGCTCGCACTCCAGCGGCCGGGAGCTTCCGGTGAAGCTCGCCATCGCGCTGGAACCTCACGTGACATTCCGTGACCCTGGCAGCAGTCACACTCCCGCCGCCTGACCGCTTGGAGGCGATCACTTCACCTCCGAGGTGATCGCCGACTCCGTCGTCGGCGACAGTCCTTGGCAGCCCGCGTGTCCCACCTCGGTACTCATGTCAGACTGTCGGAGCAACCCGCCTCCCTGCGAAAAGGCGGATTGAGGTCATCGTTTGGCGTAGTCGGCGTAACCCTGCCAATCAATCACTACGCAGGGCTCGTCGCCGACGATCCACGCGTCGTGCCCGGGTGCCATGATGGCGAAGTCTCCCGGGCCGTATTCCATCTCTTGACCGTCGTCCATAACGACCTTCATGCGACCAGAAACAAAATATCCCGTGTGGGCAGCTTGACAACTGTCGGTCTTGGCGATCGGCCGCACATGCTCTGACCACTTCCAGCCCGGCAAGAAAGTTGCCCGCCCAACGGCACCTCCATCCGTGATTACGACTTCAAGTTGACCGGTCCCGCCCTCGAATGGCCGGGTCTCGTCCGGTGAATCAAGGCTCTTGCGAACTAGTCCAGACATCCTGCTCTCCTATTGGCTTGGGGCATTGGTCGAAGTGCAGTTCGTCACATCTCCTCGACACTGCGTACGTCGAGGTTGCGGAACAAAATCGGCCCCTCACAGAGCTGACCCAGACGCTCGGCGAAGGACGCCGTCTCGGGGAGGTCTGAGTTGGCCATGGCATCCTCGTAGGAAAGGAACTCCACGATCTGGATACAGGTGTTCGGTCGTTCCCTGTCCTGGGTGAAGGTACCCCGTTGGGCGGTCCGGCGTCCCGCTGTCTTCGTTCGCCACTCGCTAACCAGCGCTTCGACTTCGTCAGGCCGGGTCGTTGTGAACTCGATGATCTGGACGAATGCCATCGCAGACATCTCCTCCCGGGAGCCACTTTCCCGCGACAACCACGTCGTGAGAATCCCCTCTGGCACGCTAACGCCTCTTGCGGGCATCTCAATCAGTTCTTCCCATCTGCCCACCATGCGCCTCGCGCCACGAGAAGTGCTTGAGATGTGCTTTGCCCAGGGATCGATTAAGAGGGTGTCGCCGAGGTGCTGTACTGCCGCACCTACCCTGCGTTTCGGACACACCTGGCTGTTCGCGCCCGGGTGTGATCTTTAGCAAGGGAGTCAATACTGTGGATAGGAAGTATCCGCTCAGGAGGGTGCCAGCGTGGCAATCATTCGTCTTGCCTCAGTCTCACTCGATTGCTCAGACCCAAGCGCCCTGGCCGCGTTCTACGGCAGGCTGCTCGGGACAGAGGTGACCTACGACTCGGATGCGTTCGCCGCCATCAAGCTCGAGGGGTTGTGGCTCTCGACGCAGAGGATCGCGGATTACCGTCCCCCGACCTGGCCTGAAGGCGAGCTGCCCAAACAGGTTCACCTCGACATGGCGGTCGCCGATCTTGAGGCTGCGGAGGCCCTAGCAGTGGCGGCTGGGGCGACCAAGGCTTCGGTCCAGCCAAGCCCGGAACGCTGGCGAGTGATGATCGACCGGGCAGGTCATCCGTTCTGCCTGTCGACGCTGATTCCTGACTGATGGCCGCCGGAATCCAATCCGCGGCCATCGATATCCTCAGTACAAGAAACATCCAGTAGAACGGGCGCAGTTAGATGGTGCGAACCACGTGACTTTCGGTGTCGGTCACCATCGGGAGATCGACGATCGCGTCGATAACACGATCGACTGTACTGAGGTCACTTCCGGTGACGATCGCAACCACCGGTGGTCCCCCGAACAAGGCGTCAGCTCGTACCACGCCGTCCAGCTTGCGGATCGCCTGGCACGCCACGCGCGGGCCCGGATTGGTCGTGGATATGAATACGTACGCCTCGATTGCTATGGCCAGGATGCTAGTTCGACCCGGACGGGTCCACTTACTTCCCTGCCTGAGCAGCCCCGAGGCGCATCTCCAAGCTCGCACGCCCGGCAGGCCGCACCTTCCACGTGGTGTGCTCCTCGGCACGGTCGAGCTGGTCGACTGCGTACGAGACACGGAGCGCGAATGGGCGATGGCCGACCGCTGTCACCGGCAGCTCGTCGATCGCCAGCCGTTCGAGACGCCGATACCGGCCACGGGTCGGCTCGGGCTTTGGACCTTCACCGTTTGACGCGTGACGCGCACCGACACGGCGACCGCAAGCCATGACCAACCGAACCCGCCGTGTGTCACACCGTGGTCACAGACGCTTGTGGATTGCTCCGGACAGCCGGTCAGAACGGCGTTCTGGCCGCCTCGATTAGCCTTCTACCTGGACCGCGGCGGACCAGCCGGATGGGGCGGAATGAGGATGGCGAGAGCTCGAATCCCGCTCCGGGCACACTGTGACCTTCGCCCCATCCAGCGGACCGGAGGGCACCGAGGGCTGATGTGGCATGAGAATGTCGCAATGCCGGCTGCCGACTAGTGAAAACAAGCCTCGATCATCGGCGCAGCTGTGGCGACAATCTTCTCTGGATCGCCCCGCGCTAGACGATCGACGCCGACGACGTGCCGCAACATGGCTATTCCGATCAACTGGGCGGCCACGAGCGCTGCCTTCATCTCCCCGTCACCGTCTCCGGTGAGTTCTCGCACGCTTCTCGCCAGTTCGTTTGCATGGGATTCTCTGAGCAGCGTTGCGGCTTGCTCGTTCGAGACGGCAGAGCGAACGAGCGCCAGGATGGCATTACGGCCCTCGTCGCTGTCGACCGCCGCCAGGTAGCGACGGACGAGCATCTCCGCTGCCTCGCGACGCGAGAGCGAACGCAGATCCCCCGACAGGACGAGCGGCGGGAAGGGAGGCTCCATCGCCGCGAGGAAAAGGCCCTGTTTGGTCTTGAAGTAGTGGATGAGCAGCGCGGGATCAACGCCCGCCTCGCTGGCGATACTCCGTAACGACGTGGCCTCATAGCCGCGGGTCGCGAACCGTCGGCGCGTGGCGACCAAGATCGCGTCGCGAGTACCGGGAGCGCCAGGCCGGCGACCCGTCCGGCTCATCTCGTCACCGGTTCCCTACGAGCGCGACAAAGGTCTCCTCGAGGTTCGCCGTCACGACTTCGACTCGGGCGTCGAGATTCCCCTCGGACAGCGAGCCAGCGACCGCCGAGACCGGCCCGACGACACGTAACACCTCGGCGTGAAGCTGGACGGCGAAACCTGAACGCTCGAGCACAGCGAGCGCCTTGCTCCAGTTGCGGCAGCGGACCTCGATCACCTTGTGGTCGCCGACGATCTCCGCCGCCGTCCCGCTCAGGACGGCCCGGCCGTCGGCCATGATGACCAAGCGGTCACACTGTTCGGCCTCTTCGAGATTGTGCGTCGTCACCAGGACCCCGACACCGCGATCGGTCGTCTCACGGATCTCCTCCCACAACCGGGCCCGTCCGAGCGGGCCGACACCCGAGGTCGGCTCGTCGAGGATCAAGAGCTCCGGGCTGTGTGCCAGGGCGATGGCGAAGGCGACGAGTCGTTTGTCACCGAGTGGGAGGGATCCGACGAGACTCGCCTCGCGAACCGCGACGCCGTCCGGCATCGGGCCACATCGTCCGCCGAACGCGGCCGAGGCGAAGCGCCAATTCTCCCCGACGGTTAGGTCGGCGTACATCCCGAGGGACTGGGGGACGTAGCCGACGCGCCGTCGCGTGGCGGTCGAGGGAGGGGCACCGAAGAGCCGCACCGTGCCGGCACTCGGTCGCAACAGACCGAGGAGCAGGCGAATGAAGGTAGTCTTGCCCGCGCCGTTGGCTCCGATCAGGCCGACCACCTCACGCTCGTCGATGACGAGGTCGACCGAATCGACGGCGACAACTCCGCCGAAGCACTTCGAGATGCCGGCAGCCTCGGCGAGGAAGGTCATCTCGCCTCACCGACGAGTTCGGCGACGACGACGGCGTCTTCGAAGTCTGGCTGCAGCGGCGTAACCCCCTCCGGCAGCACACCCGACGGTGCCCAGATCCGCCAACCGGCCCCGCGTCGCCACGATTGCGGCGTGGGACGGCTGCCGCCCACGGCAGAGCCGAAAGCACCGGTGACACTGCGCAAGATCGCCTCGGGCGAACCCGCCGCGAGCACCTTGCCGGCTTCGAGCAGGACTGCGGAATTGGCGCGCGCCGCTTCATTCACGTACGTCGTGGCGAGGACGACGCTCGTTCCCTGCGCCGCGACACCCGAGATCAGCCGCCACAGTTCCGAGCGGCTCACCGGATCGACCCCCGTCGTCGGCTCGTCGAGCACGAGGAGCTCCGGGGAGTGCAGGAGCGCGATCACGACCGCCGCCTTGCGCTGCATCCCGCCGGACAGCTGCCCGCCGAGGCGGTCGCTCGCCGCGTTCAGGCCGACCTGTTCCAGAAGCTCGTTCTTGCGCCGTTCGCAATCCGCGCCACGGAGGCCATAAGCGCTGGCGGAGAACTTGCAGTTCTCGTCCACGGTCAAGTCGGCATACAGACCGGCGGTGGCCGGCAGATATCCAGTGGCGCGCTTGGGCGGGCGGCTGACGACGCCCGAGTCTGGCCGGACGAGCCCGACGAGCGTCCGGAGAACGGTCGATTTCCCGGCTCCGTCTCCCCCGATCACGACGGTGATTCCCGAGGCGTCGACCGGAACCGTCACCTCATCAAGCGCGACCTTCCGCCCGAAATGGACGCTCACCCCCTCAAGTCCCCACCTCATGGCGCAGAAAAGTCCTTCACCCGGCTCGCTACTGCGGGACCCGAGTGCTTGGCGCGAGATCCCGCCGGAAACGGGCGATGGCGAGCCCGAAGACGGCGGCGCCGAGGAGCGCGAGAAGCCCGATCGGACCCCAGAGCGAGGAGATGGGGGTTGCTTTCAGCATGACCCCGCGACTGATCTCAACGAAGTAGGTGAGCGGCAGCACGTAGGAGATCCAGCGCACGCCAGCCGCCATCGACGACACCGGAAAGATGAAGCCCGAGAGCAGGACCTGCGGAAGCAGGCTCATGATGGCGAGCTGGATGGCTTGGCCCTGGTTCTGCGACACCGTCGAGATCAAGACGCCGAGACCCAAGGTGACGAGCAGGAAAAGTGCCGCCCCGAGCGCGAAGACGGCGATATTGCCGCGGAACGGCACGTGGAAGATGCCCATTCCGATCAAGAGGATGACGATGAGATCGATGAGGGCAACGATCAGATAGGGCGCGATCTTCCCGGCGATGACGTCCCAAGCGCGAAATGGCATCACGGCAAGCTGCTCGAGCGTGCCGGCCTGGCGTTCCCGGACGACGCCGAGACTCGTGATCAGCGTGCCGACGAACACGAGGATCAGTCCCGCCAATCCGGGGACCATGATCCACGACGTTGTCAGCCTCGGGTTGAAAAGGACCCGCACCCGAACGGGCAGGCTCGCCAGGCCCGCCGCCTCCTCCGACACCCGGGCTTTCGCCAGGGCGCTCTCGGCGGTCTGGGCCGAGAAGAGCTGGGTCCCATCGATGAAGACGGTGATCCCGTGGTCGCCGGTCACGAGACCGACGACCGCCTTGCCGTCCCGCAGGCACGCCTCAGCGGTCGACTGGTTCCCGGCGCGGTCGACCTCGACGACATGGAACGGCGCGCGGAGCAACGACGCCGAGGCGCGGGCTCCGGGCCCGACGACGACCGTGGGGATGTTGTGCACGTCGAAGTTCGCGGCGTAGCCGAACACGACGAGCAGGAGAATGGGAAGCGCGATCATCATCGCCAGCGTCCGATGGTCCCGCCGCAATTGGCGGAATTCCTTGGCAACCATCGCCCACATGCCGGCCCCCGCACAAACTCTACGCTTGTTGAACTCTAGCAACGTCACCCGGTTCTCGATAGCGGCACGAAGCGTCGATCGGTCAGTCTCCGAGGGGAATTCCGGGCTCCCGACCGAGCCTCCTCGCGCCCTGACCGGGCGCCCACCGCCCCGGTCACGTGATGGCGAAAAGGCTCCGAGCCTCCCGAGCCACCCGCCGCGCCTCGGCCAGCGCGACCGGCGTTCGGGCCGCCGGAGTGGACGCCTCGAGCACCGCACGGGAGGCGGTCTCCGGGGTCGTCCGCCAGCCGGCGTGCGCGACGAGAGGGCGGGCACCCGTCCGCGTGCAGACCCAGAAGGCGACGCAGCGGCCGCCGAGGAAGATTGGCGCCACGCTGCCGCGACGCAGCTCCGGCTCGGTGCCGGCAGCGAGGAGCGGACGGCGGGTCACGCCCACCGTCGGCAGGCCCATGACGGCACCGAGGTGCAACGCCAGCCCGGCACCCCGGGGATGGTCGAGCCCGCTCGCGTTGACCAACACGAGCTCGGGAGACAGCTCGAGTGCCTCGAGCGCCGCAGCGAGGATCGGTCCCTCTCGACAGGCCAAGAGCCCGGGAACGTAGGCGAAGGGGACCGGCGCGGCCACCACACTTTGGGCCAGGACGTCGTCGGCGTGCCTCGGGCAGCCCGGCGTCGGCGCTCCCCGAAGATGGCGGTCGGCCTGGCGGCCACCCTGATCCGCCTTCCCGCCCCGCCACGCGACTGCGGCTCCCCACGCCCGGTCTCCGCGCCGTCCCGGGCCCGAGCCGCCCCGGGCGTAGGCGACGAAGCACCCGCCGAGAATCGGCCACCCACCCGGCCAAAACCACGGAACGGTGGCCAACGCGCCCGCCGCGGCGCCGGCAAGGCGGACCTGAACTCCGACGAGTTCGCCCTCGGTCTGGGGCCATCCCCAGGATTCGCCAGGCACACGGGAATCTTGGCTGACGCGCCGCGCCCGGCGCCCGCGCCTCAAGGACCCCCGCTCGCTACCCTGGTCAGGTGGTACTCGGTCGACCCGGAGTGGGCAGAAGCAACAAGTCGACCGGGTAACCGGCAGAGCAGCGGGGCCCTCGGCTCAGTTCAGAGTCGCTTCGGCGAGCTCTAGACAGGAGCCCTGACAGCTCCTAAGACAAGGAGACGAGTTTGCCCGAACAGCGATCCGCTGATCGGGACAGCGGGAACGCTGTCGCGCCCGAGGTCTCCCGATCAATGGAGATCGCCGTCGACTCGGTGAGCCTGCACGGCGATCTCACCGTGCCCGATTCGGCGCTCGGGGTTGTGCTCTTCGCCCATGGCAGCGGGAGCAGTCGCCTGAGCCCGAGGAACCGGGCAGTCGCCGCGGCACTCAACCGGGACGGGCTCGCCACGCTGCTCTTCGATCTCCTGACCGCGACCGAGGCTGACGACCGGCAGCTGGTGTTCGACATCTGTCTTCTCGCGGCGCGTCTTGAGTCCGCCGTGGAGTGGATGCGGCGGCAGGCCGCGGCCGCTCGGCTGCCGGTTGGGCTTTTCGGTGCGAGCACCGGAGCCGCGGCCGCGCTCGTCGCCGCAGCCGACCTCGGAGACAAGATCCGTGCCGTGGTCTCGCGTGGTGGCCGGCCCGATCTCGCCGGGCCGAGGCTCGGCGATGTCCGGGCGCCGACCCTGCTCATCGTGGGCGGCAACGACAGGGCCGTCTTGAGCCTCAACCTTGAAGCGCAACGCCAGCTGCAATGTGCGACGTCGCTCGAAGTCGTGCCCGGAGCAACGCATCTTTTCGAGGAGCCCGGCGCCTTGGAGTCGGTGGCGCAACTGGCGAGCCGGTGGTTCGTCGCCGCATTCGCCCGACCGGACGCAGCGGTGGGAAGCTCTCGCCGGGACCTTCGAGAACCCGAGGCTGACGATCCTTTGGCCCGTCGACGGTTGCGCCGCCGCGGCCGCCCGTCCCGCTGACAAGCCGCTGCTCAGGGCTTCCATGTAGCGGCAGCTGCCCCGATTCCTTAGAGTTGCCAACAGGTAACCAGCAAAAGGCGTGGGGAGTCGCGCTCCCCCGGTGCCTCGCCCGGCACCGTGGTCCGGAGTCCGAAGGGGGCGTTTGTGCTGGCGTTCACCTTCCCCGGCCAGGGCTCACAACGCTCCGGCATGGGGACGAGCTGGGTCGACCATCCGTCATTCGAGCTCGTCGGGCATGCGAGCGAGGTCGTCGGGCAAGACGTCGCGGCGCTCCTCCTCGAAGCCGACACGGAGACGCTGACGGCAACGGCCAACGCCCAGCTGGCGACGTTCGTCACGAGCCTCGTCATCCTCGACGCGGCGGAACGGCTCGGCCTCGAGCCGGCGGCGTGCGCCGGCCACAGCCTCGGCGAGTACACGGCCCTCGTCGCGACCGGTGCCCTTTCCTACGAGGACGGCCTCGAGCTCGTCGTCGAACGCGGGGCCGCAATGTCCGAGGCGGCCGAGCACAACCCCGGGACGATGGTCGCCGTCCTCGGGCTCGACGACACTGAGGTCGAACTCGCTTGCCTGCGGGCCGAGGGCGAGGTCTGGGTTGCGAACTACAACTCGCCGGGCCAGGTTGTGATCGCCGGCGAGAACGAGTCGCTCCAGCGCGCCGCCGAGCTCGCGAGGACCGCCGGCGCCAAGCGGGTCGTCCCCTTCCCCGTCGGCGGGGCTTTTCACACGCCGCTCATGGCGCCGGCGCGCGGTCGGCTCCGCAAGGCCCTTTCCGTGGCGACGTTTTTCGAAAGTGAGCCGGCCGTCGTCGCCAACGTCGACGCCAAGGCCCACGCCGACGGGGAGGACTGGCCGGGACTGCTCTCGGCGCAGCTGTGCGCCCCCGTGCGCTGGCGCCAGAGCCTTGAGACGTTGTTCGAGCTGGGGACGCGCACTTTCGTCGAACTCGGGTCGGGCGGGGTGCTGACCGGGCTCACCAAGCGGGTCCTTCCCACGGCGTCCGTCGCCGCCTGTTCGGTCGCGACTCCGGCCGAGCTCGAAGCGCTCGTCGAGGTACTCGCCGGTGCCGCGGCCAGGCGGCCCCCCGCCGAGCGGCTCGTCGGCGAGCACTACTCGATGGTCGAGCGGCTGATCATCTCGCCGGGGACCGGCCCGTTCCGGCCGTCCGACGCCTTCGCGGGGGCGACGCCGAAGCTCGCCGGCCGGGCCAAAGCCGGCCAAGCTGACGAGGTCGTCCACATCGACGTCGGCGATCTCGTTGGCTGGGCGGGCGGGACGGAGATCCGCTCGGCGTTCGCCGGCACGCTGGCGGGCGTGCTCGTCCTCGCCGGCGAACGCGTCCTCCACGGCCAGCCCGTGGCGTGGTTGCGGGCGCTGCCCGGCGAGGGCGACGAGGTCCATTGATGGGAGCGGCGATCACCGGTTGGGGTTCGGCGCTTCCTGACAAGGTCCTCACCAACGCGGACTTCGAGGCGCGCCTCGACACCACCGACCAGTGGATTGTCGAACGGACGGGTATCAAAGAGCGTCACATCGGCGGGACGACGCGTGGGCTCGCCGTCGAGGCCGGGCGCGCCGCGCTTCGCCGCGCCGGGCGCTTGGGCGCCGACATCGACCTTCTCATCGTGGCGACGACGACGCCTGATCAGACGCTCCCCGCGGCCTCGGCCAGCGTGCACGAGGCGCTCGGCTGCCGTGGCGGCGCCTTCGACGTTAACGCGGCGTGCGCCGGCTTCACCTACTCGCTCGTCCTCGCCGACTCGATGATCGCTGCCGGAGTTCGCCGCGCCCTCGTCATCGGGTCGGACACCCTGTCGCGGGTCACAGATTTCGAGGACCGGGCGACGGCGATCCTCTTCGGCGACGGTGCCGGCGCCGTCGTCGTCGAAGCCGGCGCCCGCGACGACCTCGTCCTCGCCTACGACCTCGGCGCCGACGGGACCGCCGTGCCGCTCCTGTTCGCCGACCTCGGCGGTTACGTCGAGATGGACGGGCGCGAGATCTTCCGGCGTGCCGTGCGCGCCGAGGTCAACTCGATCAACAAGGTCTTCGCCGCGGCAGGCTGTCGCGCCGGGGACATCGCCCTCTTCGTTCCCCACCAGGCCAACATGCGCATCATCGAGGCGGTGAACGAGCGAATCGGCTTCCCCATGGAACGCACGGTCGTCGTCCTCGACCGCACCGGCAACACCTCAGCCGGGTCGATCCCGTTTGGTCTGTGCGACGCCGTGGAGGCCGGACGGGTCGGCGAGGGTGACCTCGTCCTGCTCTCCGGGTTCGGCGCCGGCATGACCTGGGCCTCGGTTCTCATCCGCTGGGGCCGGCGGGGTGTCGCGTGAAGCGGGTCGTCCTCGTCACCGGGGGCTCACGCGGGATCGGGCTAGCCTGCGCGCGCCGCTTCCAGGCCGGCGGGGACCGGGTCGCCATCACCTACAGAACGGCACCGCCCGGCGCGCTCGCCGGCCGATCCGGCACGGAGTCGCTCTGGCCCGTGGCCTGCGACGTCACGGATCCGGCGGCAGTCGACGCGGCCTTCGGTCGGATCGAGGCCGAGCTCGGTGCCGTCGAGGTCCTCGTCTGCTCGGCGGGCGTGACCGACGACGGGCTCGTGCTCCGCATGAGCGAGGAGCGCTGGTCACGCGTCGTCGAGACCGACCTCTCCGCGACCTTCCGCGCCGCCAAGCGGGCGCTGGGCCCGATGCTGAGAGCGCGCTCGGGCCGGATCATCGTCATCTCGTCGGTCGTCGCCTACCTCGGCAACGCCGGGCAGGCGAACTATTCGGCCGCCAAGGCCGGCCAGATCGGCTTCGTCCGTTCGCTCGCCCGCGAGGTCGCAAGCCGCGCCGTGACCGTCAACGTCGTCACCCCGGGATTGGTGGCAACCGACATGCTCGCCGCTCTGTCTGCAGAGCAGACCGCCGCTCTCGCCTCGCGGGTCCCGCTCGGGCGCGTCGCCACCCCCGACGAGATCGCCGCGGCGGTGCACTTCCTCGCCTCGCCGGAGGCCGGGTACATCACCGGGGCCGTCCTGGCCGTCGACGGCGGGCTCGGGATGGGACACTAGGTATCGTCAAAGAGTCTCTAGAGACCCGCGGGCGGATGCGGCCCGGGAATCCAACAACGACGTAACGAGGAGCGAGCCGTGAGCGACGCGACGTTCGAGAAGTTCAAGAAGTGCGCCGTGGATGTGCTCCAGGTGCCGGAAGACAGGATCGTGCCGGAGGCGAGCTTCGCCGACGACCTCAACGCCGACAGCCTCGACCTTGTCGAGTTCGTGATGGCGCTCGAGGAGGCGTTCGCGATCACCGTCGACGAGACCGAGCTCGACGGGATCGACACGGTAGGCCAGGCCTACGAGCTCGTCGTCTCGAAGCTGTGATGGACCGGGGGCGGCGGCACCGCGTCGTCGTCACGGGCCTCGGCGTCATCGCCTCCTGCGGCATCGGCAAGGACGCGTTCTTCGCCGGCCTGTCCGGTCCCGCCGCCGAAGGCCCCCAACGGGTCGACGAGTTCGACCCGTCGGTCTGGTTCGACGCGAAAGAGGCACGGCAAACGGACCGCTTCGCTCAGCTATCCGTCGCTGCCGCCCAGCTCGCCCTCGACGACGCCGGTGAGCTCCTCGCCGATCCGACCCGCTGTGGCGTGATCTTCGGGACCGGGACGGGCGGGCTCGCCACGATCCAGGAACAGATCATTTTGTTGATCGCCAAGGGCCCGCAGCGGGTCTCGCCGCGGCTCGTACCGATGATGATGGGCAACGCCGGCGCTGCGGCGATCTCGATCCGCTTCGGCTGGCGAGGACCGTGCGAGACGGTCGTCACGGCGTGCGCCTCGGCAACCCACGCCATCAGCAACGCCTTCCGCCTCGTCGGTGACGGCCGTTGCGACGCCGTCATCACCGGCGGCGCCGAGGCCGCGATCACCGCCTCCGGCGGCCTCGACGCGATCGGCCTCGCCGCCTTCGCAAACATGACTGCACTGTCGACATCGGGCCACTCCCGTCCATTCGACCGGCGGCGCGACGGCTTCGTCATCGCCGAGGGCAGTGGCGCCCTCGTCCTCGAGGAGCTCGGACAGGCGCGTTCCCGGAACGCCCACATCTACGCCGAGATCCTCGGCGCCGCCTCGACCGCCGACGCCTACCACATCACCGCCCCCGCTCCCGGCGGCCAGGGCGCCGTCGCCTGCATGGAGCTCGCCCTCGAAGATGCCGGGATCTCGCCTTCCGAAGTCGCCTGCATCAACGGGCACGGCACGTCGACGCCGCTCAACGACCTCGCCGAGGCGGAAGCGATCAGCAAGGTCTTCGGCCGGCCGGGACCGCCGGTCACCTCGATCAAGGGAGTCACCGGCCACTCGCTCGGGGCCGCCGGCGCGCTCGAGGCCGTGGCGTCGATCCTCTCCATCGAACATGGCCTCATCCCGCCGACCGCGGGATTGGAGGAAGAGGATCCCGAGATCCACCTCGACATCGTCACCGGCGCCGCCCGCCCCTTCACCCCGGGTCCCGTGCTCTCGAACAGCTTCGGTTTCGGGGGACACAACGGATGCCTCGTGTTCGGCCCCCCCTCCCCCTGAGCACGCCCCCACCTCCTGTGGACCTGTCGGTCGGGGCCTTCTCGGACCATCCGCCGTGGCTCGTCGAACCCGACGACCTGCCCTGGCGGATCGGCCTCGATACCGTGCGCGAGCAAACGCGCGCCGCGGTGCCCGCTCTCGTACGGCGGCGGCGCTTCCCCCCGTGGCGGCGGATCGTGCGGGTCTCGGCGGTCCTCGGCTGGGCGCTCGCCGGCTGGGCGCTCGTCGACCGGCGCAGGCAGGCGGGGGAAGGGCGCTCCGGCCTGTCGCGCCGGTTGCGCCTCGCCTTCCAACTCCTCGGTCCGACCTACATCAAGCTCGGCCAGATCCTCTCCTCGGGCGAGGGGATCTTCCCGCCCGAGCTCGTCGGCGAGTTCAAGCTGCTCCGCGACCGGGTACCCGCAGAGTCCTTCGCGACGGTGCGCGAGTGCATCGAGACGGACCTCGGCTGTCCGCTCGAGGAGGTGTTCACTGAGTTCTCCCCCGAGCCCGTCGCCGCGGCCTCGATCGCGCAGGTGCACCGGGCGCGGCTCCACTCCGGCGAGGAGGTCGTCGTCAAGGTGCAACGCCCGCAGATCGCCGCCCGCGTGAGAAACGACCTCGCGGTGATGAGCTTCCTCGCTCCCCACCTCGTCGGACGGATCCCCGTCGCCGTCCTCGCCAACCCGCCGGCCCTCATCGAGCTCTTCGCCGAGACGATCGTCGAGGAACTCGACTTCCGTCTCGAGGCCGAGAGCATGCTCGACGTCGCCGCGGCCCTCGCTGCGACCGGCCAGCGCACGATCGTCGTGCCCCGGCCGCACCCCCGGCTCGTGACAAGGCGGGTCCTCGTGATGGAGCGCCTGGACGGCTTCACCTGGGACGACGTCGGGGGGATGAAGGACGCCGGGATCGCGACCGAGAAGGTGATGCGCGCCGTGATCGTCTCGTTCCTCGAGGGGGTGATGCTCTTCGGGGTCTTCCACGGCGACCTCCACGGGGGCAACCTCTTCGTCCTGACCGACGGGCGGGTGGCGCTGCTCGACTTCGGCATCACGGGGCGTCTCGACGAGGACCACCGCCGAGCTTTCCTCCGCCTCGTGATGTCAGCGACGATGAACGACGTCCGAAGCCAGGTCACGGCGCTGCGCGACCTCGGGGCGCTCGCGGCGGACGCCGACCTCGACGAGGTGATCGTCGACCTCGGCCTCGACGCGCCGCCCCAGGACCTCACGGAGATGAGCGCCGAGGAGCTGGCGCGCCAGATGCGCGAGCTCACGAAGCGGCTCCTCGCCCACGGGGCGAAGCTCCCCAAGGAGCTGATGCTTTTCGTGAAGAACATCCTCTTCCTCGACGGGGTGATCGCCGCCTTCGCCCCGGACGTCGACCTGCTCGGCGAGGTCGTCGAGGTCGCGGGCTACTTCGCCAGCCGCCACGGGGACAGGATCGCCCGCGAGATCGGGATCGACCCGGCCCAAGCCGGCACCGACCTCGACGCGGTGCGCGCCGCGATCGGCGTCTCGGCTGCGACCGAACGGATCAGCCACCGGGAGCTGCAGGCCCGGCGCGAGGCGGTCCGGCGGAAGTTCGGGCGTAATCGCTGAAAGAGCGGCCCCCGGTTCACCGTGTGGGGCGCGCCGCGACTCCAAGGCCGAGCACGACAATCGCGCCGGCAGCTAGCAGGCCGCCTGCGCCGGAGCCTTGCCCCACGCGGTCCTCGCCAGGCGGGCAGGGAGAAACCAGCACAGCGCGCCCGCCTACGAATGGCATGCCGCGCTCCACTCCCGCGTCGCCTGCGCCGCGTCCACGGGCAGGACCCGGGCAACGGCGTGTGCCAGGGCGCAGTTCCCGTCGTAGAGGGGCTGCATGCTTCGGCCATGCACGGTGACCACGACTTCCCTGTCGCAAGCCAAGCCGTCGGCCTCGAACGACACCGGCGAGCCCCGCGACGGGCGGATGCGGATCTTGTAGACAAGGTCGTTCTCAAAACAGCCGTAAGAACTGTCGGGACCAGCCCCTCTCGGGCCAAGAGGCACGCCGTTGAGCACACCGAGGAGCAGCTTCGCCTGGACGCGACCCAACGTGAAGGTCACCGGACCCGAGGAGGGAAATGCCAAGCCCCTCATCTCGGTGTAGCCGGTCACCTGGACGACGCCTGTCGTCGGGGCGAGCTCGGCTGCAGGTCGGCTCGACAACCAGATGGACGCGGCGTCGACTCTCAGCTCCGTGCGGTTACCGGTAACCGCCCCCAGTGCGTAAAGAAGCGAGGCCATGTAGTCGTGCGGCCCGGAAACCGCAAGCGAGTACCGAAGCGCGCCCGCGAAACAGCCCGGCGGGAGCTGCCGGCTCATGGTCATCGTCTTACTGGCATTGGCCGGCGCACGCGACTTCAGATAGGCCATGACCACGTCGGGCACTTCGTCGACCAAGTAGAAGCGGCGGAGGTCGATTATGCCTGTGAACTCGCCGGTGTTCGGGTCACCGCTGAGACCCGTCAGCGACCGGTCGCGGCAGCTCCCCATGTCCGTCGGCCGGGCACCGGGCGGGATGGTCGCCTCGGCGAGCACACGGAGCGCGAACACTCCGGCGGGGGACGCCGGCGCGCCGGCGGCGGAGGCGGCGCCACCTCCGCCTGCGATCGACCCGAGCAGCGCCACGATGGCGACGGCGATGGCCCCTCGCGTCCCGGCGAGCTTGCGGGCCACCGACGATCGAGATTCCCGGTTTCCTTCTGGTCCGTCCATCTGGCCACCATTCCGGGAGTCATCAGGACACGATCGTCCCAGCAACAAAGCGTAGTGAGAAGGCCTGGTTTCTACGGTGCGACAATCGGCCGGGTCGCCGGGATCCCTCGTGACTCTCACCGACGGGCCCGGCACTCGAGGGCCACAGCCGGCTTTGGCCCGGCGCGCCAGCCGAGCGCCGCGTCGAGGAGGTACCGGTTCGCTTGCCTTTCACGGGGTTTTCTCACCGCACCCGACCGGCCCGCTGGCTCCCTTCCCCCCGCACGAAACCAGCGCCGGCCGGAAGGCCGCATCCCAGCGAGACTGATCCCCTAGGCGATCCGCCGGCGGACCCGGGGCCAGACGCTGCGCCACAACCCGAGGACAATGAGGACGACGACGATGAACGACAGCACGCCGAACAAGATGTCGCCGAGATGGGCGATGAGCGCCTTCACGCCGTTCACGAAACTGGAGATCGCCTCATGCCAGGCGTGGCCGAAGCCGTTCGCTGTGCCGACGTGCGGCGGCCGAGGGACGACGAGGTCGACGGTGAGCGCCGAGTACCTCACCTGCGTCGCGATCGTCCGCTGCTCGCCCCGGATCTGCTCGATCTGGGACTGCACGTCCTCGATGGTGTTCTCGACCGAGAGCAGGTCTGAAACCTTGCCGGCCCGGCCGAGCAGCACCTCGAGCTGGCTGCGCTCGTCGACGAGCGCCGCAAGCTGCGCCCCGAGGTCGACGACCCGGGCGGTGACGTCGGTGTCCGAGGTCGCGAGGCTCTTCACCTTGGCGATCGCTTCGGCTTTGGAGATGAACGCCGAGAACGACCCTGCCGGCACCTTGGCGACGAGGGTGCCACCCGGGTTCGCACCGGTCTCGGCGAGGTCGGCGGCCGACACGTAGCCCCCGAACGCGCTGGCGAGGGCGTCGAGACGGGCGATGTCGCGGCGTAGCGCGAGCCGACTGACATCGAGCCGGAGCGTCCCGGTAGCGATGATGTCGCGCCCTTTCGCCGCCGCCGGGGAGGGGTGCTTGACGGGAAGGGCCCCGCCCGACGCCTCGGCGAACAAACCATTCCCCGCCGCCGTCGAGGAGACCGGGGCGACCGGCCCACCGGACGAGGTCATAAGGACGACGACGAGCGCCACGACGGCGGCCACGCTCGCGCCGGCGAGCACGAGCTCGCGGGGGCGGAACCGGCCCCGTGCGATCTTCGCCTTCTCGGCCGGCGGTGCCGCGGCAGCGAGGACCGCCGCCGGGCCCCGGGCGGGAATAGCGAATTCCCCTCCCGCCTCGTGCAACAGCGCCTCGAGCTCATCGTCGGTGATCATCGGGTCCCCTCTTTGGCTGCGAAGTTGTTGAGCGCGGCGTCGGCGCTGAGCAACCGGCGGGCCTCGTGCAGGCGGGACTTCACCGTTCCCGGGCGGCGGTGGATCGCCACGGCGATCTCCTTTTCCGACAGGCCCGCGTAGTAGCGAAGGACGACCGGGACCCGCAGCGCCTCGGGAAGGCGCGCCAGGGCGGCACGTACCGCGGCGGCGCGGTCCCCGGCCACGATGATCTCGTCGGGCCCAGCTGAAGGCTCGCGGATCGCCTCGAGCGACGATTGCGGCGCGCGCCGCCCACCTCCACCCCATTCCTTGCGGGCCCAGGAGTAACAGGAGTTGACGACAACGCGGTAGAGCCACGGGCGCGCCGATTCACCTTGGGGCATCGCGTCCCGGAAGCGCCACATCCGCAGGAAGGCCTCCTGAACCGCTTCTTCGGCCCCGTGCGCGTCGTTGAGCACAAGACAGGCGGTGCGGTACGCCGGCGCGTACCACGACGCCATCCACTGCTCGAGCTCTGGCGAGCCCGGCCTCACCCGGCGCACCGAGCCCGTCCTCGAGATCTCACGTATCTATGACTCCCCGGGTCGGCGTTCGGTTCGTTCCCGGCCCTGAGCTGGGGGCGAACCGGGCGTCACGACCTTAGGCGGGCGGCCCACGCGATTCGCCCCGCCCCGTCGAAGGATCGCCCCGCGAAAAGCAGGCCCATCGACACCTGCGAGCACATTCGGCACCCGCATACGCTCGAGCGCCCCGAGCACCGCGACAAGCCGGCCCGGACGACGGAGATGCTCGACCGGGGCACGAAGCTCGAGCGCTTCAGCTCCTGGCTCGCCGTGCAGACAACCTCGGGCGTTGGCACGATGGCCTGCGCCCACGTCTTCGCGTCATCGCCCGCGTGGCCTGGGGCGATCCTTCGAGGCGGGTGTGCTCCACCAGAGCGACGTTCCGCACTTTTTCACCAAGCCCGGGCTCACTTGATCGTCGCCTGGATCGCGCAGACGATCCTCCTGCTCGTGCTGTGCTCGATCGTCATCGGCGGCCAGAACACCGTCGCCGAAGCGAGCGACAAACGGGCCGAGGACACCCACAAAGACGCCGAGTCAATCCTCGCCGAGCCACTCGAGACCCAAAGCACCTCCGCAGGCTGGACGACCCGCTGATCGGCGCGCCCCGAGCGGCCCTCGCCAAAGGCGGAACCTGAGCGATCTTCGGCCGGAGTTCGCAGCATCAGCCGACGTCGGAGTCCTTGGCGCGCCGTCGTGCCGCCGCACTACCTTCGGGGTGTGGCCCCGGTCTCGCCGTTCGTGGATCTTGGTAACCGGTACCTGGTGACGACGGGTTCTGCCGCGCCAACACAGGCGGCGGGAGGCTGCCACCCGGCCCCGCCGTGTCCGGCAGCCGCCGACTGGGACCGGATTCGTTGACTCTCGAATTCGTCGGACTCCGCCGTCGCTACGGCGAGGTGCTCGCGCTCGACGACCTCTCGTTCTCCGTCCCCGCCGGCCAGGTCTTCGGTTTCCTCGGACCGAATGGTGCCGGCAAGACGACGGCGATGCGGGCGGTGTTCGGATTAGTCGAGCTCGACGCCGGGTCCGTTCGCTGGCGGGACGCCCCGATCGGGATCGCCGAGCGCCGCAGTTTCGGCTACATGCCGGAAGAGCGGGGCCTGTACCCGGGGATGCAGATCCGACACCAGCTCGAGTACCTCTGCGAGCTCCACGGGAAAAGCGCCGTTGACGCCCGCCGCGCGACGGCGCGCTGGCTCGAGCGCCTGGGGATCGCCGACCGGGGGCCGGACAAGCTCGAGTCGCTGTCGCACGGCAACCAGCAACGCGTCCAGCTCGCCGCGGCGCTCATCCACGAACCGGAGCTGCTCATCCTCGACGAGCCCTTCGCCGGCCTCGACCCGGTCGGCATCGACGAGGTCACGGCGATCCTCGCCGAACAGGCCCGGGACGGCTGGGGGGTGCTCTTCTCCAGCCACCAGCTCGACCTCGTCGAGGACATCTGCGAATCGGTGGCGATCATCGACCGTGGTCGGCTCGTCGCCGAGGGGAACCTCAACGAACTGGAACAGCGCGGCTCTCGTCGGCTCGTCGTCAAGGTCGAGGGCGACCGCGACGGCGCCTGGGCGCGGAAGATCCCCGGCATCACGATCTCGCGCACCGAGGCCGGCGAGTCGCGCCTCGTCCTCGAGGACTCGGTCGACAGCCAGGCGCTGCTCGCTCGAGCGATGGCGGCCGGTCCCGTGCTGCGCTTCGACTTCGAGCGGCGCCGGCTCTCCGAAGTGTTCCGGGAGGCGGTCCGGTGACCGCCTACCTCGTCGCACTCGCCGTCGTGCTCGTCGCCCTCCGCCTCTGGCGGCACCACTACGCCCGCCGGACGGTCGACGGCGGTGCCGAGGCCGACCGCCCGACGCGGCATCGGGGCGACGTCGAGCTCATCGCCCGGCGCGAGGTACACGAGCGCACAACGAGCCGCGTCTTCCGCGTCGGCACGGCGGTCGTCCTCCTCGGCGTCGCCGCGGCAGTCGTCGTCCCGGTCATCCACAAGGGCAAGACACCGGTCACCGCGGTCGGCGTCGTCGGTGCGACGACGCCCCTCGCCCGCGGGACACTACGAGCGGCCGGCGCCGGCCTCGGCGTCCCGGTCAGGATCACCCCGGAGCGCTCGCTCGGGTCCGCCGAGCGCGCGCTTAGGAGCGGACGGGTCGACCTCGTCCTCGTCGGCGGCCGCTACCTGCTCGTCGAGCAGGGCTTCGCGGCCTCCGACACCGACACGCTCGCGCTTTTCACCACCTCCGTCGCCCGCTACCTCGGCGCCGAGGCCGCACTGGAAAAGGCGGGCATCCCCACCTCCCGCGTCGCCGCGCTCACGAGTCCGGCACCCTTGGCCGTTTTAAGCCTCAAGCCCGCCCAGCACCGCAACGCCAACCTCGTGACGGCGCTCTACGTCCTCATCCTCACCTATGTCCTTTTGACCCAGTACGGAACGTGGGTGCTGATGGGGGTCGTCGAGGAGAAGTCGAGCCGCGTTGTCGAGGTGCTCTTGTCGGCCGTCTCGCCTTTGCGCCTGCTCGTCGGCAAGGTCGTCGGCATCGGCCTCGTCGCCCTGGCGCAGGCGGCGGTGATCGTCGTCTTCGCCCTGGCGCTCGCCGCCGCCGTCGGCTCGAACCTCGTCAAGGGCACCGCGGCGACACCGCTCGTCGTCGGGCTCGTCTGGCTCGTCCTCGGCTACGCCTTCTACTGCTGGCTCTTCGCCGGCATCGGATCGCTCGTCGAGCGCCAGGACCAGGTGCAGAGCGTCGCCTTCCCCGTCCAGCTGCCGCTGCTGTTCGGCTACATCATGTCGTTCACCGCGCTCGGGGCCTCGAGCCCCTCGCTCGTCAACGAGGTGCTCGCCTACCTGCCGCCGACGGCGCCTTTCTTGATGCCCGTGCTCTTCGCCCTCGGCCAGGTGACGTGGTGGCAGATCGTCATCTCGGGCTTGGCGACCGCCGCGGCAACGATCGGCATGGCGCGGCTCGCCGGCAAGATCTACCGGCGGGCGATCCTCCGCACCGGGCGGAGCGTCAAGCTGCGGGAGGTGCTCCGCTCCGAGCCACGGCCAGCCTCGTCCTGACCGCGGAAACGACGGGCGGATCCCGGCGAAGCCACCGGCTCAGGCGCTCGCCCTGCCGAGGACCTCGTCGACGGCGCCTGCGAGCACGTCGAGGCCCTCGCGCAAGAGCTCCTCGGAGATGACGAACGGCGGCAGCAGCCTGATGACGTTGTTCCAGGCCCCACAGGAGATCACGATCACCCCGGCTGAGTGGCACGCAGCGAGGATCTCCCGTGTCGACGCGGGATCTGGGTCCTTCGTCCCCGGACGGACGAGCTCGAGGGCGAACATCGCGCCCCGCCCGCGCACGTCGCCGATCCCCGGGTGGCGGCCGCGCAGTTCACTCAGCCGTGCGCTGAGCACGCCGCCAATGCGGCGCGCCGCCGCGGGCAGGTCGGCGGCGCGCATCGTCTCGACCGCAGCCAGCGCCGCGGCGCAGGCGATGGGGTTGCCCCCGTAGGTGCCACCGAGCCCACCGGGGTGCACGGCGCCCATCAGCTCGGTCCGGCCGGTGACGGCGGCGAGCGGCAGCCCGGCGGCGATCCCCTTCGCCGAGGCCACGAGGTCGGGCACGACCCCCTCGTGCTCGCAGGCGTACCAGTCCCCGCTGCGGCCGAAGCCGGACTGGATCTCGTCGGCGACAAAGACGACGCCGCGCTCGGAACACCAGCGGGCGAGGCCGGGCAGGAAGCCCGCGGCCGGCACGATGATGCCCCCCTCGCCCTGGATCGGCTCGACGACGAGGGCGGCGACGCTCGCCGACCCGACGAGCACCTCGATCGCGTCGATCGCCCGGCGCGCCGCCTCGGTCCCGCTCATCCCCTCGGGGTCGCGAAACGGGTAGGAGACCGGCACCCGGTAGACCTCGGGCGCGAAGGGACCGAAACCCGACTTATACGGCATCGTCTTCGCGGACATCGCCATCGTGAGGTTCGTCCGGCCGTGGTAGGCGTGGTCGAAGACGACGACGGCCGGCCGCCCCGTCGCCGCGCGGGCGATCTTCACGGCGTTCTCGACTGCCTCGGCGCCCGAGTTGAAAAGCGCCGACGTCTTGGCGTGGTCCCCGGGGGTGAGTGCGTTCAGCGCCTCGCAGACCGCGACGTACGCCTCGTAGGGGGCGACCATGAAACAGGTGTGGGTGAACGCCGCGACCTGGGCGCGCACCGCCTCGACGACCGCCGGCGCGGCGTGGCCGACGCCGGTGACGGCGATCCCCGAGGAAAGGTCGATGAAGCGGTTGCCGTCGACGTCCTCGACCACGGCGCCATACCCCGAGGCGACGTAAGCGGGGAATGAGGACGCGACCCCCGGCGCGACGGCGCGGCGCCGCCGGGCGTCGAGGGCGCGCGAGCGGGGCCCGGGGATCTCGCTCACGATCTCGCGCCGCTGACCTACCCCGGGAGAATGGCGCGCCCCGTCGTTGCCCACCTCGTTCCTCCTCCTCGGGTCATCTCCCCAGGTAGTGCATGACGTGCTTGAGGCGCGTGTAGTCCTCGAAGCCGTAGACCGAGAGGTCCTTGCCGTAACCGGAGGCCTTGAACCCGCCGTGGGGCATCTCGGCGACGAGCGGGATGTGCGTGTTCACCCACACCGCGCCGAACTCGAGTGCCTTCGTCATCCGCATCGCCCGTCCGTGGTCGCGCGTCCACACGCTCGAGGCCAGCCCGTAGCGCACCCCGTTCGCCCGCGCGATCGCCTCAGCCTCGTCGCCGAAGGTCTGCACGGTGATCACCGGGCCGAAGATCTCGTCCTGGATCATCTCGTCGGACTGTTCCAGCCCGTCGACGACCGTCGGCGCGAAGAGGTACCCCCGCCCGTCGACGCGGCCGCCGCCGACGAGCACCTCGGAGTGGCACGGGGCGCGCGCCAAGAACCCCTCGACGCGGGCCAGCTGGTCGGCGTTGTTGAGCGGCCCGTAGTCGGCGTCGAGGACCTCGATCCCCCCCACCTTCGTCGCGGCCGCCTCGTCGACGAGGGCGGCGACGAAGTCGTCGTGGACGCGCCGGCCGGCGAGCACCCGCGTCGCCGCCGTGCAGTCCTGTCCGGCGTTGAAATAGCCGGCGACGGCGATCCCGGCGGCCGCGGCGGCGACGTCGGCATCGTCGAAGACGACGACCGGCGCCTTGCCGCCAAGCTCGAGGTGGACACGCTTCAGCCCCGGCGCCGCGGCCGCGGCGACCTCGATTCCGGCGCGCACGCTGCCGGTAATCGAGACCATCGCCGGCACCTCGTGGGCGACGAGCAGGCGGCCGGTGTCCCGGTCGCCACAGACGACGTTGAACACCCCGGGAGGGAGGTGCTCGGCCATGAGCTCGGCGAGGTACAAAGTCGAGGCTGGCGTCGTCTCCGAGGGCTTGAGGACCATCGTGTTCCCCGCGGCGAGCGCCGGCGCCCACTTCCAGACAGCCATCATCGCCGGGTAGTTCCAGGGGGTGACCGCGGCGCAGACGCCGACCGGCTCCCGCCGCACGTAGGACGTGTGGTTCGCGAGGTACTCGCCGGCCGACCGCCCCTCGGAAAGTCGCGCCGCGGCCGCGAAGAAGCGGATCTGGTCGATTGTCGGCGGGATCTCCTCGGTCGTCGTCAGCGCCAGTGGCTTGCCGGTGTTCTCGCACTCGATCCGCAAGAGCTCGTCGGCGTGGGCGGCGACGCTGTCGGCGATGCGCAGGAGCGCAAGGCTCCGCTCCGCGGGGGTCGCGTCCCGCCACCCCGGGAAGGCGGCCGCCGCCGCGGCGAACGCCGCGTCGACGTCCGGGGCGCGCGACAGCGGTGCCCGGGCGTAGGCCTCCCCGGTCGAGGGGTTGACGACCGCCGTCGTCTCCCCGCTGCGGGCAGCGAGGTGGCGACCGCCGACGAAGTTCGCCAGCTCTTCCGGCGACGGCGTCCCAGACGGCACGGGCCCTCTCTTTCGGTCGGCAGGCGAGTGTATAACTGGCCGACCCGCCGTTTCGTGGCCGGGTTGGCGGGCGGGCGCGAATCGACGGGGGTGGAGATGGCGAAGACCACAGGCAACGGGCCCGAAGCGGTGGCCGAGGCGTCGGCGCCCCGCGCCCCGCTCGCACCCGGAACACGGGTTGTCGTCACCGGAGCGAGCGGCTTCATCGGCTCGGCGATCACCCGCGCTCTCGTCGCGCGCCAGGCCGACGTCGTCGCGGCGATCGAGCCGGGCGCCCCGCAGACGAACCTCGACGGGTTACCGGTCGAGCGGCTCGAAGCGGACGTGCGTGACGCCGCGGCGATGCGAGCGGCCGTTGCCGGGGCCCGCGTCGTTTTCCACGTCGCCGCGGTCTACCGCTTCTGGGCCCCGGACCCGGCGATCTTCTACCAGGTCAACGTCGACGGCACCCGCAACGTCCTCGAGGCGGCGCGGGCAGCCGGTTGCGAGCTCGTCGTCTACACGAGCTCCGTCGGCACCTTGGGGCTCGAGCGCGTCGCCGAGCGCGGACCCGCCGATGAGAGCTGCGCGCCGGCGATCGACCACCTCTTCGGCCTCTACAAGCAGTCGAAGTACGTCGCCGAGCACGAGGTGCTGCGCGCCGCGGCGAACGGCACGCCGGTCACGTTGGTGTTGCCGACGACGCCGCTCGGGCCCGGCGACCACACGCCGACCCCGACGGGGCGGATCGTCCTCGACTACCTGAACGGCCGGATGCCCGGCTGGTTCGACACCGCTTTGAATGTCGTCGACGTCGACGACCTCGCTACCGGGCACCTGCTCGCCGCCGAGCGCGGGGTGATCGGCCGGAGCTACATCGTCGGCGGGGAGAACCTCGAGCTGCGCGAGATCCTCGGCGAGCTCGCCCGCGCCACCGGCCTCGCCCCGCCGCGCTTTCGGGTCCCCCGCCCAGTCGCGCTCGGCGCGGCCTACGTGTCCGAGGTGCTCGAGGGAAGGCTGCTCCGGCGCGCCCCGCACGTCCCCCTCGAAGGGGCGCGCATGGCCTCAACCCGGATGGTGTTCAGCGACGCCCGAGCCCGCCGCGAGCTCGGCTACCGCTCCCGGCCCGCCGCCGAGGCGATCGAACGCTCGGCGCGCTGGTTCGCCGAGAACGGCTACGTCTCCGACCGACGTCTCGCAGCGATCCAGTGGACCTCGGAGCCGACCAAAGGGGCTGGGGTGAAATGCGTCTAGTGCCGACGCACCGATGGGCGCGTGAGGAGGAGGCACGGGTCGACCGCGCGTGCAACGGGTGTTGGGGACCGGGCTATGCGGCGGCTGGTGTGATGCTGACCTTGAAGCCGAGATCCTCAATCCTGCGTTGGAGCCGCCTCGCTTCGACCGCGGGATCGTGGC
>Ga0187877_1001452_pt1 | contig 24297 bp, 22 predicted proteins | sample June2016WEW_17_1_3_FD_132430 | JGI IMG/M metagenome (GOLD analysis project Ga0187877, IMG submission 132430) | Peatland microbial communities from SPRUCE experiment site at the Marcell Experimental Forest, Minnesota, USA - June2016WEW_17_100 | ecosystem: Environmental > Terrestrial > Soil >...
CGTTTCTTGAGTTTATTGCTTTCCATTTGCTGGAAATGACCTTGAAGCATGATGTTTTCTCTGCCTGTTAGGTCGCCGTCAACTGTTGTCTCTTGGCTTTGAACGCCAATTATTTTGCGTATCTCAGCAGCGTCACTAAAAATATCGTGTCCTGCCACGGTAACTGAACCAGAGGTCTTTCGAAGAAGTGTTGTCAAGATTTTGATGGTTGTGCTTTTTCCAGCGCCGTTTGGTCCCAAAAAACCGAAAAATTCCTGCTCTTTCACGCTAAAGGATATATCGTCAACGGCTTTTGTGCCATCAGAATAAATTTCAACAAGATTCTTTACCGTAATAATGTCTGACATAATCTTTCCATAACTAGTTCTTTGCATTTGAAAAAATAACCATATGTGATTGTCATCTTACAGCAACAGCAAGAAAGCGGAAAATACCAGCTTTGAATTTGCGAAGGCTGTTGAGGGACAGAATGATCGTTTTTTAGATGCTAATTACTTTTTTCGCAAAATATAAAAACAAAGAAACTTAAAGTGAATGATAACTGGAGAAAAGGCTCATGCACCGCAAAATAGGAATCATTGCATTAACTTCATTCATAATTTTCTTTTTAGTTGTTTCGACGTTAGGTAACGCTTTCGCTCGAACTAAACACTTTGGAGTTAACGGCGGTGACTTTTTCGTTTACAATGTTTCACTTGTAGGTGAACCAATCCCTGACTTTGGCATTTACTATGTAGGTTCTGCAACGTACCAAATTAGCATAAGTTACGTAATTGATGACTTTGCTGACCAACGAGTCACAATCTGGATGTTTTTTGATTATGCAAACGGCGTGAACAACACAGAACAGCGGCTATATGTTGAAACGTACCTTATCTCTCCAGACCTAAGTGTAAACGACAAAATAGATCAATATTCAACGATTGTGGTGGACCAGACAATACAAAAGAGCTATTTCAGTGGAAACAGGGAAACAAATCATGTTACATTCCCAGAAGAAAAAATAGAGAACTCTCCATACAGCATTAAGGAAGATACATATTTTGATAAAACAACAGGGATGTTCGTGGAATCAACCGTAAGCTATTATGAAAATGAAAACTCAGTGCCGGTGCTGACAGCAACCTATTCACTCAAAGAAACAAACGTTTGGACTGTCTTAGAGTCTTCATCAACCACCACGCCAAGCAATAGCACGGAACCTTCTCCATCAATCCCAGAGTTCCAACCAATCGTTGCCATCTCTTTCTTGATGGCTACGATAGTTTTTACAGCAACAGCAAGAAAGCGGAAAATACCAGCTTTGAATTTGCGAAGGCTGTTGAGTTTGTAAAGTTTTTCGGAAAAGGAAATAAACCCCGATGTAAATTTAAATCGCCATTGTACTCCAGTATAGCAAAATGCGGTCGTAGTCTAGTTTGGTCTAGGACATCAGCCTGCCACGCTGACGACCCGGGTTCAAATCTCGGCGACCGCACCACAATTCTGGTTCAAAACCACAAATCTTTTATGCCGAGCCCACACGCTGGAGACGTAACTACAATTAGCCGTCTGGAGTTGCAAAACTGGGGAATACGCATTAAGAGGTTTGCTAGGTTGTAGCTTGTCTGCGTCCTGATTGTGCTCAGCTCTAAGTTCAACAAACATGGAATAAGCAAACAGACCTATGTAGAACAGGCTTGGAACCGCAAGTAGGGTTGGAAGAGTAGATTCTTGGCCTCGACCAACCGCGAGCAAAGGTCCGAGAACCGCGCCTAACGGGATTATTAGAGCCCAGTTTTTGTTGTGCGGCTTAAAAAGAGTCTGCAGATCGCCCAGCTTGTACATGATCGGCAACGTTAAAAAGAAAAGGACAAGCTCCGCAATGACGTTAGTTAGGCTAGTTACGTCAATGTTTAGAGCTCCGAACCGGGCTTGAGACAGAGGCCAGAACAGCTGGACTCCTCCGGTGAAAAAATCGCCTATGAGAATGTGAGAAAGCAAAGCCGCGTAATACGGGATGGCTTGTTTGCGATAAACGATAAAAAACGGAATCATTAGCACGGTTATGGTGATTAATGAGTGTGTAGGTCCTCGGTGCATAAGGAAACGCATTAGCAGATCAACGTCTGGAAGAACTGAAGCTGCAAACAGAAGCGGCAGGTTCACTTTGACTTTGGCAAGTTTTGAAGAGCCTTTTCCCGTTATGTATCCCAAGGCAAAGTGGCCAATTGCGAACGTTTAAGAGACCTCTTGAGTACATCGCAGATGCGAAAGGAACCTATTAAAGCCAACTCTGCTATAATGGCATGTATGTATTTTTTTATTTCTCAATCTTGCAACTACTGATTATCCAGTTAAGGTTCTTAAGAAGAAAATGTTGGAGATTCATAGATAGAAGCTGTGAAATCTTTTTTGGTTTTTGGATGTTACGGTTTTGGAAATATGGCTTATATACTTTTGGGGCGTTTTGCTTGTTTTAGGCGAAGGGTTCCGTGCGGAAGCGTGGTTGGGGAGCTATTACTGTCGATATTTTAGAGGCAACTTTAACTCCTCAGAAAAAGACGAGAATAATGTATACGGCCAATTTGAATTATAATCGCTTTAACAAGTATTTTGTTGATTTTGTGAGAAAGGGTTTCATAGCAGAAGCGGACGATTCTGATGGGAAGCCCGAGTACAAGATTTCTGAGCGGGGTAGAACTTTTTTGGCTGCTCTTAGAAAGGCGCAGGATCTTGCTTCTTTCGAGGAATACTAAAGGTTTATGACCACCTCTTGGATTCTGCCGTTTATTCTTAGGGTTAACTCGAGGTCAATCTTGGTAGCGTTTTGGATAAGCGTGGATTGAATGTCGACTGTTGTTTCTGGCGGGATCATAACTGTGGCGACCGTAATTTTGGGTTCAGTTGCGGGTTCCTTTTCCTCTGGGATCAGCTCTTTCCATTCGGGTTTAATCTTGATTCTCTGAGTTTGGTCTTCATATTCGATTATGCCTTGTTTGGAGAGAAACTGTGAGAATTCAGTGAGTTTGTCTGCTGGAATTTCGATTTGTTTTGCTAACTCAGGTATGTTGTGCCATTCTCCGTCTTTTAGGATGGCGAAGAAATTTTCGATGTCCAAGGTTGTTCTGGATTGATGTATTGGTTAGGGTGTATTTAAGTCAAGCAGAACCTTTGGTAGGGCTTCATTTAGTTTGTGTTTCTGTATTTTTTGTTTGATGGATATAGAAAACCGAAGCGGATAAGCAGTATTTGTGAGCTGTATCTGAGGTGTATGCTCTTTGAGCAGTATTTTCAGAGCCTTACTTTTGGTTCTACATGTTTTATAACCTTTGCAGTACTATGCGTTAGATGCTATTTGAATCCGAGTCTGAGGGTGTTTATAGATTGTTGGAGAGAGGTGTTCGTTTGAAGTCAAACCGCCGGAACGGCTTTGATATTGCCCAAGATATCCTTCAAGTTTGTGTGCATGGCGCAAACAAGACTCACATTGTCTATGCTGCTAATTTAAATAGTAAGCGTATTAACAGTCACCTCGAATTTTGTGAGCGCATGAAGTTGCTGACTAAGCAATCCAACGGAGGGAACTTCGTCTACCATACTACCCCTGAAGGTGTACGTTTTTTGAGGAACTATTTCGGAGCTCCGCAGGGACAGAATGTGGCACAAATTAGGTAATTTAACAGCTTATTTCTACAGGTTTTAGACCCTCAAGTACCATAAAGGAATGATTTTTTTCTGGGCAGATTTCTTTTATTTTTGATCACTTCCATTTTGAAATGCGGCGGCTTGTAATTTTTCTTTCTAGAACTCTTTTCCATACCTAATGGTTCGTAGGGTTTTAAATATCGAATTGAAGTAAATAAGCGAATTTGCGGAAAGGAGAGGGCAAAGCGCTGCGCGCGCGCAAAGAAAATACAACATCTTAGCCCTAATTGTAGTATGCTTCATGGCAATATCCACACTTGTAGCTGCAGCTACATACTACTATGCAAGCTAGTGCGCGCCCTTGGTTTGTAGCTAAATGTCAACCATATCAAAGTTTGATGTTAGCTTGCAAAGTCACGATGACAAAAGAGAAGGGAGAAGGTCATGGGAGGTGAAAAAATGCAAAGAAAATACAAACTTTTAGCAATAATTGCGATATGTGCATTGGCAGCATCTACAGTCGCAGCATTAGGTCCCGCAATTGCATCTTGGATAGATAATAGTATAGCAAACGTAACAAGCAAGACAGCAACGGATACTTTCACTACAACAGTCACTGAAGTATCAACAAACGCGACAAGTGCATCACCAATTTCAGTAAGCGGTTTAGGAGTTTCATACGGAGATCCTAACACACCTTCAACAGTAGCAGTAACAACAAGTGGTTTTGTTCCGAACGACTATATGGAATTGCAAGTAGTGATACACAACACTGGCTCAGCAACATTACAATTTACACCTACCTATACATGGAGTTGCTACTTCGTTAAATCAGATGGTACTGACTATGCTTATCCTAACATTTACTCTAGCCACAATGATATAGCAACACAAAAGAATATAGTAACGCCAATGACATACTTAGGATTTAATGGTGTTGTCGGTGGAGGAGTTTCAGACACACTAACATTCACTGATGGAAATGATGCTAATAACTTAGCATTATTTGGTAACACAATGATTGGAGCATCTGCAACTGGCAATAACGTAAACTGGGAAGTCGGATGGGGAAGTGCTTCAACTTTTCCAACAACTTTAGCATCAGGAGCAACATTTACTTACAGCATCTACATTGGACTTGGAATTAACGTTCCATACGGTATTCCAAACATGTTCTTCAGCTTAAACATCCCGCTAACGACAGTGCAGTAAGAAATCTAAAACTAAAACTTAAACAATTTCCTTTTTTATTTTTCAATTAACTATCAGCTAACGCCCAATTCAAGTCCAAATTCAAGAAATGACGGTAACAAAAGGCGTTACATAAAAATAAGACGTTACATAAAAATAATAGGTGGTGTGCAACATTAAGGACTGGCAAAACAAAAAGGCTAAGTCAATAATAGTAGTGTCAATCATAGTAGCATCGTTGCTCATAGCTTTATTCACAACAACAAATGTGGTTAATTCCTGCGTTGCTAATACAGATAGTTTTACCACAACTATCATTGGAATAACGACAAATGTTGTTTATACACCAGTCACTATTAACGGATATTCTTTTACAATAAGCAATATACATAATTATCATCAATCTGATAATGGCGGTACAGTATCAATATCTGCCAGTAATTTCCTTCCGAATGACTATGTTCAATTTGCCGTAACCATAACTAATACGGGTACTGCCACTTTAACATTCCAGCCTTTTACCTATACTATAGGGTATCCTTCACCAACAACAACCGTAAGTAAATCGTGGACATTAGCTAACTTTGGAACTGACACCCTTAGTACATACCTCACACAGTTAGCTGGAAGTTCAAATTGGGTGATGGATTTTAGCTACACTAAAGCAGCAACATTACCAACAACATTAGCTCCAGGAGCAACATTTACCTATAATCTATATGTAGGACTTGGTAGCAACGTACCATACGGAATTCCAGGTTGTTACTTTAGCTTAAGCATTCCTCTAGCACCAGCGCGCACGCCAACACCTACGCCAACTCCATGTCCAACACCTACGCCTAAACCAACAGCAACTCCATGCCCAACACCTACGCCTAAACCAACAGCAACTCCATGCCCAACACCTACGCCTAAACCAACAGCAACTCCATGCCCAACACCTACGCCTAAACCAACAGCAACTCCATGTCCAACACCGACGCCTAAACCAACAGCAACTCCATGCCCAACACCGACGCCTAAACCAACAGCAACTCCATGTCCAACACCGACGCCTAAACCAACTCCAACACCGACACCAACACGGTGTCCAAAATAGCCTTGTCCTGTCCATAGCAAATTACCGTGCCGTTAAAATTGCCGTAGCAAAAATGCTCAATTTCCCTTTTTGAAATTGCCTTGAAAAAATGGGAAGGTTAAATAATTGATGTTACTTGTCAATGAGTTTATGAAGCAGACGTTATTGGCGAAGTTACTGCCAACGCCCAAACAAGCCATGGTGCTTTCTGAAACCATGACTGCTTTCAATGTTGCTTGTAACGAGCGCGCGCTTGTCTGCACACTCAAAGTATTATTTGAAGAATTGTGGCATGATGCAACAGGTATGAATGAAAGAATATGTGAGATTGAAACTGAAAACCCCGCCAAAAGCACACAACTAAAACACAAACAACGTATGAGAAGTTTCGCAAGATAATCGATACATTAACGTTATCACAGCCCTAATAGTGACAATCAATTGCTTTAGAAAGATACGCTAGTTAGGAGGAATAATGTTGAATCGAATAATTGGACTAGCAAAGAGTTTTGATAAGCTTATTGACAAAAGGAAAATGGTTTTAGCCGCCGTAACGCAGAACAGTAAACTTACGCCAGTCACCATTGAATACGAACCAGAGAAAATGGTAGTCTACAACCTTGCAGGAAATTTTCCGCCTTTTGTTCGTATTTGGATGGCTGGAGAGGCTGAAGGTTCTTTTGATCGTGTTAAGTGGCTGAAATTTAGCGATGACGAAATTAGTGAGCTGCAAGTATTTCGACTATTTGATCCACGTTTTATACTTCCCCGCGTCCAAACTTGGACGTAACTCACTAAATACGAGACCCCAACTACATTAATTACTGCTTGAGTGCCAGACAGAAGAAAAAGAAAGGGAAGTTTTGGAGCTATCCGATTCTCAGGTTGATGCGTGGTCTTTTTATGATGATGAAGGCTGCGAAGCATGCGGCCATGGAGAGGAGGGCGCCGTAGAGGTATTCGGGCACTACAAACGAGGGGCCGAAGTTGGCCGTGATAGTGCCATCACTGTAGACTAGGATGGCGACTGGGTTGCTTGTTTGATCGTAACCGCTGTTTTTGCCCGGCTTCACGTTCATAAAGGCTCTGTTTCCTGCTAAAGTGCCAGTCAAAACTTCCTCAGAGAACATGGACACGATAGAACGCGTAGTGCTAAGTTTCGGAATGAGCTTGGCGCTTGTGCCTATAGTTGGTTTAATATTGAATTACACGCTCTGGGGCATTCGATTAACACCCATAACCCTCAGCCTTCTCGCTCTAACAGTCGTCTTCGCAACAGCGGCAATAATCCGTGAGTCCCAAACAAAACAGAATCCAACCTAGCCAACACGCTTGACCAAGGCTCAAAGAAAAGAAACAACGACGAAACATGTTAAATCTCGATGAATTAACCTTGAAGGTGGTGAGAAACAGAATGAGTAAAGACCAAACAATAGGCGCGCTAATCCTTGTGGTCTGCGTCGTCGTCGCTGTCGGCTACGCCGTCGGACTTTTCCTCTACGGACCCCTCGTTAAACCCTGGCTTAATATCGGCGCCGCAAGCAACGTTCAATTTTGGCTAATCGCCATACCCGTTTTCATAGGCTTCGTCGCCATACTCGCCATCGGCGCCTGGATCGGCTACACCATGGCCTCAACGCCGCCACCAAAACCCATAGAAGAAATCACAATCGAAACCAAACAAGAAACAGAACAAAAATCCGAAGAATAACATTCTCGTAAATGCTGCGGCTGCAATGAAAGTATCGACAGCCATTCTGCCAGAAACTTGTACTGGCGGCTGCTCGATACCTACACGGGAGCATAAAAATTATTAGTTTAGCCCGTGCGTTTTTCTCTCCTACAAAAGCTGCCGGACATAGACAGAGAGAAACTTGAAAATGAGAAAAGAGAAGGAACTTCGTGCTACATTGCTCACGTGTAATATTATCGTAGTGTAGTCTTATCGTAATAATGAGGCAATGGATTAAATTTTAATCTTTTTCTCTCGTACACAATTTTACTCTAACACACGGCTAACACACACTACTGAAACTACTCTTACTACTCTTAACATCCTCTTTCCTTTTAATTTCTTAACTAACTATTACTCTAATACTCCACGATGATAGAAGTCGTAGCCCGTATCACGTGTATCACACATAAAAACAAAAATAAAAAACACACACAACAAAAAGACAAAGAGCAACGATATTTTATACCCCCTTAAATATTGTTTTCAAAGGAGCTGTGAAGTCTTCGTCTGTTGATTCTCCGTGTGAAATTTCGTCTGCTCACTTGGTAACTGCGTACATTGAGGGGGATAGGTTCTGTTAACTTATTGTCTCAGAGTTTTTTTTGTTAACTGTCGTCTGATATGGCTTTTTTAGGCGAATTACTACCACTTACAACCCTATTTGATTTGGCAAATTCTTCCTTTGCCTCCTCAACATATCGCTGATATTCTGTTTTAGCTTGAATCGCTGTTTGCTGATGATTAAATGCTGATTGAGCCAATTCTTTTTGAGAGTCAAGCGACTTTGGATAAACAATAACCACTTTTTTTGTGTCCTCATCGTTAAGCTCAGTTCGCCCAGTTTTTATTGGCTTCAGTTGAATAATAAGCTCTCCGCGTTCAGCCTTAATGCTCCATTCTAGCGTATCGTATTCGGTTAGTCCAAATTGCTTAACAATGCTGTAAGGCATGGTTGTTCTTAGAGATTCGCTTTTTGTTGCTGATTTATTTAGGAACGTTATTTCACCCATTAGGTTTAGGAAAGTTATTTCACTCATTAGGTTTACCTCTCGTTAGGTGTATCAAAGGTCAGGGGGAAAGTGATACACATGGTCACTATCGTAAATCTTAATATAACTGTTATTTTAGGATCGGCATATTTCTAAAATCGATATATGCCCAGAATTCTAATTTGGGTTCTGGTAACTTCACTTTGGGTTGGGTGGATTAAATTTTAATCCACCACCACCATTCAACTGATGGAATACTGAATACTGACGTGTAGGCTATATGCTGAAAGGTGAAGAAAACTACTGAAGGCAGAATAAGTACACGGAAGGTAAAACCGTTGAGTAAAGAATCTAACCATAAAATCAAAGCTACTCATGTTAAGAGGCTATTCATAAGGCATAATGTAGACTCAGAGCATGACATTGATAATCACGAGCTAATCTTAGAACAACAGGAGGACGAATAAGAGTTTAAAGTTATGGATAAAGGCTAAGATTCCACACTCCGCACTCAGGGTGTGTATCTTCATTACAAAGCTTTTGTCTTTGATAAGGTGGCACTAAAGAGTAACTGAGCTATTGTAAAGCCATCTCAAACAGTTTTTGTTGAACTGGAACAAGTCTATCATCACAAAGTTTACTCAATGTTTTTTCCAACATTCTAATTGTTCTCATATCAATTATTCCTTCATTGAGTTTCTTCAATATTTCGTCTGACTTATCTTGTGAATCGAAATTGAGTAAATGTTCTTTGAATGTCCCATTTACAAGTACTTCAACCATCTGGTCTACAATATTCTTGAATTCATCAATTATTGCGTTATCACGTGACCGTATGACATCCTCATGTTCTTCCAATAGATTAAACGCAATATAATTTCCCCTAAACTCCTCGAGTAAATTTCCCAATTCGATAAACTTATTTTCAACAATATTCGGTTCAATCTTAAAATGGAAATTCCCAAATATTGCGACCGTTTTAACGCTATTCAAGATATGAATAAGGTCTTTTGTTTTTTTTATTGTCACTATTTTTTGTTCAGCATCCATAACTTGAAATGATTCAGGAATAATTGTTAAGAACAAGCCAAGCCCTTTGGGATTGTCACGCATCTCCTTTAAAATATCCGCACGCAAAAGGTCTAAATTAGTTAAAACACCTACCCTTGTTGTCTGTTTGATTTTATCAATAGCTTCAATGATTGCTTTTGAAGCGTTTGCAAGCATCTTTTTGTTTTCGGAATTTTCTTTCGATAACCTTGTTTGCTCATTTGAGCTTTTTGCTTGTTGACGTGTATAGACAAGACTAAAAAGGGAAAGAATTAGGGCAATCAAACTAAACAAGAGTGTAATTATGATTGTTGTGTCCATTTTCATTCTTTCTTTTGTTTTAATATCTTCCGTTCTATATGAGTTTCTGAGGGTATAAGATTTTAGTTTCCACCGAGTATTAAACTAAATTTTCATTGATGATAAGTCTTAAATCTGAATAGCGTAGAAATGAGCTAACTGGGAATTAGCAGTTTTCCACCACACACAAGATTAAATTTTAATCCCAAAACCCAAACCCACCAACTGACGACTGACCACTCAGGTGCGAAAAAACCAGCAATTTTCAAAAGTTCAGTCTCAATTCAAAAAAAGTAGCGCGCGATGACCCCACAAATGGGAAAAGGTAGAACTGACTTTATCATCATTATTACAATAGTACAATTAATTTAAGTAAGGACAGCACAGAGTCTCCTTAGGTGCGAATATGGGTAACACATACAAAGACAAGAAAGGCTACCCAAGATGGAGCGATAGCGGGAGATTAGTGCATAGGGATGTAGCAAGGAATATGTATGGTCCTTTAGGGAATAGTGTTGTTCACCACAAAGATGAAGACAAGAGCAATTTCAGAAAGAGCAATTTGACTAAAATGAGTAGAAGTGACCATTCTTCGCTTGAGGCTAAGAAGCGTAGACCGTTCTGATACGGTTTTTTGCCCCTCATAGATTAGTTGTTTAATTTGCCGGGGGTAAGTTTTCTATTGTTTTTTACCCCTCATAGTATTATTTTAATTAATTAACAGGGGTAAGTTTTACTATATTTCTTACTCCTCATACCATTACCTAACTATTATTATTCTTCACTTACCTACCATACCTAATGTTATCCCATTAACCTGCCGTAATTTTGTGTGTGTGTGGGATTAAATTTTAATCGTGTGTGTACACCACGACGACGCGAACCTGCCTGAAAGAGCGGTGGCTTGAGCAGACGGCAGGGCATACCCTTTTCAGCAGAAGGATAAACAGGCTAGAATCCGCAGCAGAGGCTAGAATCAAAGGTAAATTAGGACGCGTATATACTTAAGAGTAAAAGGATATACTCGCAAGCGTTACTTGTGGCGCACGCTAACAGTTATTTTGAGACAATAATAGAAATTCCAAGAATGAAGGTAGGCAAAAGGCAGACTTTTGAGACGTTGATTAATGAAGAGGCTCTCTTATTGGCTAAGTATTTGAGAAGTGAAAGGCGAGACTGGTCTCCAAGAATCCCAAGCCTTTAGCTTCGTAGCTTCGCTTAAGACCAAATCAACCCGACAATACATTCTTAAGTGAAAGCGCGCGCAACGAGATTCACTTGGATTTCTTGAATTGCTCACAGATTGAGCGAGAGGGATCGGTTTGCCAGAGCAATTGTATTCTCGTTTTACAACGTTTACATTGTATCATAGCACCCTCAAGTTTTTCATAGCCAAACTCAGAGTAGCTTTTCGGGTTGTCCGGTGAAATAAGATTCCCGCACTTGGGGCAATCAAATGAGTTAGCGTCTCTTGAAACAGGAGAAGCTTTGATCTTACCTCCCCTTCTTAGCTCGTCTATTACTATCACGAAATCCAATATGGGTTGTTTCATAACTCACGCCTCAATGGTAACATAGCAAAGAAGGTTATTTTGGTTTTCTGAACATGACTTTGCAGTAGCGCTAAATAGAATAGATTAGCCAGTGACTTTCTGAGATTATTAATAATTTAGAAATGTAAAATGGAAAACATTGAAGAAACACGCTCTTTTTAGATAATAATGGTGGGATTGGTTTTATGTAGTTATCATGGGCTAGGGCGTTCTCTCAAGAAGCGCTCGCTGACCGTTTGCTCTGCTTTGTTTCTTGCGTATTCTTCTTTTATGATAAACAAGAAGATGTTTTCGTTTTGTTTGCTCATTGTATTCCCCACTCATCCATTGTATTAAGATATAATAAGCGATATTCTGAATCGCGATATATTGTGAAAATGGAGGTAAACCCGACAACCAAAGCAACAGGTAAAGCAAATTAACTTGCAAACCAAGGTTTGGGTTCGGGGCGGCTCCACCACAGTTCGATTTTTGGTTGGGACTTGAACCCGTTTGGGTTTAAATCCCGGTGACCGCACTTTAATTCATGGTTCAAAGGTTGGGTCATCTTCGAGCGCATGGATTCCGAGTACAGACCAAGATGGTTGTGAATGCGAAGAAGCGGATTATTACCATTTTTGACCATTTTCGGAACAACCATGCGCGTCGTTACCGGTTCTGACAGCCAAATTCACCTTCGACAATGTTAAGGATTCAAAATCTGTATTCATAATTTTTTGCAGAAAGGCTCCAACCCTTTCAAGTAAACACTGGCAATTTGAGTTTTGTCAAAGATTTTGTACCTCATTACTTTATTCTTTGACAAGAAAGTTTTCGAAATTTGGATTTTATCTAGGGTGCAGCATTTTCATACTTGAGTAAAGTAGTTTTTTACAGATTTTGTTTTTTGCAGCCAAGGAAACTTGACTTAGATGCTAGAATCAACGTCATGTGCGCGATTTGTTTTTCTTCTACTCTAAGAAAGCAGTGGTTTTGAAGCATCGTCTTCACGTGTTCGAAGCTCGAAACCTCAGCGTTTTGGAATGTTTGTTGTTTCCATCTTTCTATGAAGTCTCCCAAACTCAGCGGATCACTGGGGTGGTTAAGAAGTAAGGTTGGCGTTAGGATTGCCAATCTGCCGTTTTCTTTAAGGACTCTGCACCACTCTTGCAAATCCTCCTCAAAGTTTTTCTTCTTTGGTATGCTAGTCAGGAACAAGAGGTCTAGGTAATTGTCTCTTAACGAAAGATTGTCATACCAGCCTTCAAGGACTGTAGTGTTTTCAAAGTTTGGCTTTAGATATAACGTGCTGGGTTTGACAATATACGCTTTTGATTTTGGTACAATTTGGAGAATGAATTCTAGTGTTTTCTCATTCATCGGCGAGGCATCTGTGGCAACATATGCAACATTGGAGTGTTCTTTCAGTTCGTCCGTGGCTAACTTAGCGATTGTGCAAAAAACGTTGCTTTCGGGTGACAGAGTCATGAGGTGCTCGATATATGCTGAGTAGACTGTATGTATCGCGCTTAGTATAACCTCGTTTAGGTCATTTTTTCCTTTTTTCCCAATCTTGTAGAGTCTTTTCTTGGGTCCTTTTCTGCTATTTTCCCAGTGAGCTTCCAGTAGGCCTTCTGCGAGCATTTTGTTCAGGGGTCCTATATAGATTTCCGATTTCCACTTTCATACCTTGCACTGCAAGTTTTCTATGAACTTCGTATCCGTGGAATTCTTCGGTTCTGAACATTTCCAATATTCTTAATCTGAGGTCTGAAGTTTTCATTTTAATACTCCTCCAGTAATCTGACGAATTGACGCCTTTGGTCACAGCTTATTTGTAACTTGATTTTTCTTATCGTTGAGTTGTTATGCATGATTCCATGTCATGGTTACCTTTTTGCATTTTTACTATGTAATGAAATCGTGTATGAAAGCTATATGTAATATGGAATATTCCTAAAACTGGAATATTGTTTTATATACATTAATATTGTTTTATATACATTCACAGAAAGACAGCTATTTACTGCAGTCATTTCTGGGAAGGGGAAGGCAGAGAGAAATGAAGAAAACAATAGAGAAGTTAGTAACAGGTTTACTTCTAGTAATACTTATTGCTCAAGTCTCGAGTATTTTGCATCGCGGTCAACACGCTATAAAGGAGAACTGGTTGATATGACGAGACTTAAATCTAGAGCAGCAGTAATCCTGCTCATATCCATTATGTGTTTTGCATCAATCATGGCTCTGATACAAGTTAGAGCGAATCCGCCTCCACTTGGAGGCTGGACAAAAACGTACGGATATGCTGGAACTGAGCAAGCTACTTCTGTAGCACCTGCCACTGACGGTAGCGGGTACGTGTTCGCTGGGGAAACAAATTCATCTGATGTGCCGCTTTGGGGCGAATTTCCGGGGGGCAACGGTGATTTCTGGCTAGAAAAAGTTGATACAGCTGGTAATGTAATCTGGGCTTGGAGATATGGAGGAGAGTTTTTCGACTTCGCGAGGTCCGTTATAGCAACTAGCGATGGCGGCTACGCGTTGGTCGGCAGTACGAATTTACTCGGTGTAGGCAACCGTGCTTGGCTTGTCAAAACAGATGCAGACGGAAATTACTTGTGGGATCAAGTGTTTGGGGAATCAGGTTATCTTTTTGATGCTTATGCTGTGGTGCAGACTTACGACGGTGGCTATGCTATTGCAGGCGTCAGAAGGGCTGCTACAAATCCGCCTGGTCCAAATGATTTTTGGTTTGTAAAAACCGATCCTGATGGCTTTGAACAATTTAGTCAATATTACGATTTTGGGGGCGAGGAGGTTGCAACTTCGTTGGTGCAGTGCAGTGATCGGGGCTTTGCGCTAGCGGGCTATTCTAACAGTTTTAGTGTTAGCAATGATGCTTTGCTTATTAGAATAAATGCATTTGGCGACATGATGTGGAGCAATCATTATGGCGGGGGAAGCCCAGACCAGGTGAACTCAATTGTGCGTACCGCGGACGGTGGCTTCGCAATGGCTGGCAGTACTTCTTCTTATGGTGGGGGTGATGCTTGGCTCATAAAGGTCGACAATAATGGTGATCCTGAATTGGATCCAGCGTCGACGCACTACGGTAATCCAGCCAGTTTTGAATATGCGTCCTCCATTGTTGTAGCAAGAGACGGTGGTTTTGCATTAGCCTGTAGCAGTGGAGGCTTGCCTTATATACTGAAGATATCGGCGGATGGCACAGCTGAGTGGACCCAAAACTTCCCAGTCACCGGTTCGGACACTGCAAACGCTATAGCGCAGACCGGTGATGGCAGTTATATAATGGCTGGCAGGGCGGGGACGACAGCTTCCGATGCTTTCTTGGTTAAGACAGAGCCGGAAAGCTATACGCCGATAGAATATTCAATCACACAGGGAACGACCATTTCAAACTTTCCAGTGGAGCTAGTTCAAGGAGATGTCCCTGCAGAGACATTCTACAATTACATTCCATACAGCATTGAAACAACTACGCACCTTACAATTGTTCCCGACACAATTGGCGTAGGCCAAACCCTTCAAGGTTTGATACAGGTTGAGCCAGCTCCCCCTGAAGGCCAGGCTTTCCACGGTTTGAGAGTGCAAGTATGGGGACCCAACGAAACTTATCAAACACTTGGTCCCTACACAACTACGGTCGGTGCATACGCATCTGTATCTTTCAATTTCCAGCCTACCCAAACTGGCTATTATTATTTCTACGTCTCATATCCTGGTGAGTCATATGCAAACGGCACAACTTATTCAGGATACGAAAATTGGATGGAACCCGTTACAATTTTATCTCAATATGATCCCGTTACCCTTCCGTCTCCTCCGGAAGCCAATCCCTTACCCCCACCCGTGCTTGAAGGTGGCAGCGGTCATCTTCCAGTTCCGTTCAGCCTTTTTCCCTCGAGCAGCTTAATGTATCTTTATGAGGACCCGGCAGGGCAAATAAGCCTCATCATGCAACACGGCGCAGACAGTGAATCAAGCCCAGCGGCAACGGTGGAATTTGACATAACTGGGCTTCCGTTCAATTCGCACGTCGGGGATTACTGGCTCGTAAAAGATGACCCCGGCGAGGTTAACCTTGGCGCAGGCAATCATGAATTGACAGCGCTCTGGAACAAAGAGGCTTACGGTACGGATGGCGGCGTAATCAGTGGATTGGCTGGTGCATGGGACATCACTGTGAACCCCATCCAGATGACTGGACTCAGCGATTGGCAATTTATAATTGGGCCGCAAAGTGACGGATTAGATTATGTGGCGCTTGATCAATCTCAGCCTATTACCATAAGCGCACATTATCAGGCCACTTCGGGGGGCATTGCTGTCCAGAACATAGTTGAGGGCGTGCCTCCAGACTCGCCTTGGAGTTACACAATCAACGACACATTAGGCAACATAGTGCAGAGTTTCACTCTCCCTGCTGGTGGAAGTACTTCATTTCCCTCCTTAGGCGCAGGCAACTATTTGGTTGCCGAAACTACCAAGTTTGGCTACACCACAAGCATGACAATTAACGGCGCCGTCGTCGACAACTCTCAAGCAACCGTCTACTTAGCGCCGGGTGATGTTGCGTCCGTAAGTTTCATTAACTCCGCTATGCCTGCCTTTGCGACTCAGTATCTCGGTCAAGCTCCCCCAAGTGACCTGAACGTCCAACTCCCCGCGCTCAAACCCATTCCTGTTCAGTCAGCTTGGTCAGTCGACATCAGCGGCAACACAATACCCGACCTTGTACTTGGAAAACCCATGGCGGTACTCGTCAACTTAGCCGGCGTCTCTCTACAATCAACAGACCAAGTCACAGTCTCCGTAGCCTTCGAAGGAACAACTTACCCCAAAACCTTCAATGCAGTTGACTTAGGCATCGGCGCCATCGTGGGCTTCTCACCAATCGTGCCAGGCAGCACTGGAACCAAGTACATTACAGGCAGTTACCAGATTAATTCTGGGACCCCAATAGCCCTGACTCCGACAAGCGTGACCGTAAAAACCACAAACAGCCTATCCCTCTACTTCGCCTACCTGTCGGCGCCATCCAAATACGGCTCCGAGGATCAAGCAGCCTTCGACATGATGGCGCAGAACAGCGTCGCATTCCTAAATGCAACATACCCCATCAAAAACGCCACAGTCAACATAGTCTACAGCGGCAAAAGCATCACCGGAAGCACGAAATCTGGGACAACAGCCATGCAAGCAGACGCCGTAGCCGTAGCCGCCAAAGCCAAATCCGTTATGGGTACGGGTGCTGTAGGCGTTGCGATCGGACCCAACAACACTGGGCTCAGTGACTACTTCGCCTCTTTGGGAAAAGCGGGCGCGGCAGGCGTCAGTTTTGGTCCAAGCACAAAAGGAGTAGTAGTCTTAGACGGCTACTACACCGCCGCAGCCCATGAAGTGGCACACACCTACGGTCTGTACTGGGGAGTGCCGGAACAGTATCAAACAAATCCACCTAACGGAAAGACGGCAAGCGGAGTCTGGCCTACCAACGGTCAATGGAGAACAGGCTACTCGTTCATGGGGACCGCACCTTACAGGACACTTGGCTTCAGCTGGGTAGACGATGCCGCTACGTACCGCTATCTGTTTAATCACACAGCAACAAACGTAGCTGACCCTGAAATAGTTGTAGTCAGTGGCTTAATCTACAAGACGACTGGTGAGGTTGATTTCGTCTCGGGCGTTCCATGGTATCATTTTAACCAGGGAACAGCAGATACAGTGCCAGCTGGAGATTACGCTCTCAAATTCTTGGACGCAAGCGGCAACACGCTAAAAATAACCAGCTTTGAAGCCGATTTCTTCATGCAAATCGACCCTGGAACCAGCGTTGGCGCGGATCAAGTAGACACCAGCACTTACGGTATGGTACCCCTTGATGCTGCGTCGTTCGTTTTCGCAGCCGAATATCCAACCGGAACCGCTACAATTCAAGTGATAGACGTAACCAAGCCGGAAACCCCTTTAAAAGTGGTTACAGCGGATGAGTTAGTCCAAGTTGGCAACAGCGTGACTTTCACAGAAAATGGATTACCAACCGGAAAATCTTGGAGCGTAACATTTGGCGGTCTAACACAGTCTTCAACAACTAATACCATAACATTCACGGGCGTATCAACTGGAAGTTACTCATGGAATGCCTCAACTCCAATATCAGGAGGTACAGGAATCAGATACGTTACCTCGCTTTCATCCGGAACAATGAATGTACCTACTCAGGCATCTCAGAACGTAGCATATACTACCCAGTACCAAGTATCTTTTTGCGTTAGCCCCTTAAACGCGGGAACTGTTAGCCCCAGCAAGACCGCTTACTACGACAAAGGTTCTAAGGTCTCAATTTCTGCTACATCCTCAAGAGGCGATAAGTGTGATCATGGCGGTGATCATGGCCATTCTGCATATACATTCTGGAATTGGACTTCAAGCAACCCTTCCATAAGCTTCGCGAGCAGTACCTCGGCATCTACAACTGCAACCATTAACGGACCTGGAACAATTACAGCAAACTTCGCATATTCAGTTAGCGACAATGACGATGTTGAACTGACTGGAAGCAACAACGTGATAATTATCAACGGCGGCAACCACATCATTGATTGCAGGCATGCAACATCTACAACTGTCTTGAAGGTTGGTAGTGGCAACAACGTTATCTATCTTGGAGGCGGCGATAACATCGTCAAAGAAACGGCAGGCGGCAATGACAAAATAACCACAGGCAACGGCAATAACGACATCAACATAATTGCAAATGGCAACTACCAAATAACCACCGGCAGCGGAAACGACAAAATCCAAATCACAGGAAACGGCAACAGCATCATTAAAGCAGGAGACGGCAACAACATCGTCACAATCTCAGGTAACGGCAATAACCAGATAACAACTGGAAACGGTAAGGATGTGGTGGTTGCTGGAAACGGTAACAATAACATTCAAACTGGAGCTGGAGACGATAACATCACAGTCGGCACGGGCAACAACTACATTGACGGCGGAGCCGGATACGACGTTTGTGTACACGGAAACGGTCACAACACAATAGTGAACTGCGAGAAAAAGTGAAAAACGCAACAATAATCAGAAACACAGGCAACCAAGACAAAAAGGGGGTGAAAAACAAAAATGAAAAGAAGTTTCGTCTTAACAGGAGCCTTTGCACTACTATTAGTGATGTTAGCGTCCGTTGGCTTCGCGGCAGCTTGCCAAGTACGACCCCCGCCAGCACCCCATGTACCAATTGAATACTATCCGACCTTGGAGATTAAAAATAACGGAATGATTTGGTACTTCCAGACAATGGATGATACGTACGGAGCATTCAATGGCATGAAAGTAATCAAGAGTTCGATTGTAGCTTATTGCTGGGACAACGTTGGTAACTATTACTACCTTGACCCCGTTGCGATTGTGACGACCAAAAATTGGGTCATGCTCGTCTTCTCTCATAGAGCCCTCCCAAATGTTGAAATTGCCGGATCCACCGTGACAGGAGAATTAACTAACGGTGACACGTTCTTAGCTTCGGGTCCAGGCTGGACTTACGGTCATACTTAGGCAGCAAAGAGCAATCTTTGCCTCTCCCCACTTCCTTTCTAAGCAATAGTTACTGAAAAAATTTTATTTAAGGAGCCGCCTCAATATAACTATATCGGGGAAACTCAAAACTACACGGCATCAGGAATGCTTATGGGCGCAATTCAAGCAGAAACAGAATCCAGATGGCTCGAAGCAGCTAAATCCCATGAGCAAGAACTGAACTCCCAAACAAGCAAAGCCTCAGCAGCGAAGTCTTGGGAAAAAATAGGTTTCTGCTACAATCTAGCCTCCAGACAGGCGGACAGCGCTGAGGAATTCAAGAAACTCAGACAACTCGCCGTCGAAGCTTACGAAACGGCAGCCAGACTTTTCAGCAAAGAACTCACTCCGGAAACGGAGGGAAAAAGCGAGATGTGCCTCGCGCTATCCGAGTATGCTCGGTCTTGGCTAGCATCCAACTCCTCCGAGAAAAAGGAAGCACTTGACAGATGCCGTGCGCTTGGGCAAGGCGCTTCAGCGGTCTTCAAAAAATCAGGAGACAAGCTGAACTGTGCCAAAACCTGCATAATCTTGTCGCAGTGCCTCTACGACTTTGTGGTCATCACGTCAGAAGGAGAAGAAAAAATAAGAGTTGTCAAAGAGGGACTGGAAAGCGCATCAGAGGCAATCTCAGTTCTGTCTAATCTCGACGAGAAAGATGAGCTAGTCAACGCCTTTTCCGTCGCCAGTCTTCTCAGTTGGCACTTCGCGAACCTTAGCGAAAAAGAAGAAGAGAGAAAAGAATCTGCCAAACGATGCTTAGATTACGCTGAAAACGCGGTTGTTCTCTCGAAGCACACTGCTAACACTTATTCCAGCAGCATGTCAATGTGGGCGAAAGCACTGTCAACTTTTTACTTCGGAGAAAAACTTGAGGATTCCTTGGAATACACAAAAGAAATGTATCAGAAAGTATCCATCACTGGAGATAATTATTTTAAAGGTATAGCCTGCTATCTAGTCGCTTACATTAATAATTGGAGGGTTTTTAATGAGGAAGACACAGATAAGACAAGACAGATATGCAACGAGATCATCGAGTATTCCGAAGCAGCCATTCGGCATTTTCAATCGGTATGCCAAATTTCCAACATAGCAGAAGCATATTTATTTTATGTAGAAGCCTACTCTTCTCTTTCAAAAGAACCCTCAGTCAACCAAGCGGAAAAACTAAACTTTTCCAAGCAAGCAGTGAGAAACGGAGAAAAAGGGCTAGAGTACGCTGTTCGTTCAGGTTCCGTCGATGCGATATTTGACGCCCTGCACGCTTTAAGCAAAGCGTATCATTATAACGCAAAACTCGAAACAGAAAAAAACGAAAAAATTCAACTACTAAGAAAGGCTTTAACCAATAGGAAAGAATGCGACAAAATTGCCGAACAGTCGTTTGCAAACAACTTTTGGTTAATAGGCAACGGCTTAGTTTATGCCGCACAAATCGAAGCAGATTTGGCTGGACTAGAAGAAAACGAGAATACCAAGACCGCCCTTCTAAAAGACGCTCTCCACGACATAGAAAGCGGGGTATCCTACAGCAACAAATGGCTCACAACATGTTTTGTCCCATCACTTGTAGCGGTTGCAGCAAACTACGAAAACACATTAGGGGGAATGCTAACCGAACGCTACCTGCAAACTCACGAGAAAGAGAGCCTAACCAAAGCCAACAAAGCTTACACTGACGCAGCTGGCAAGTATAAAGAAGTGGGTTTGCCAAGCCGCGTTGCTGAATCCTACTGGAAAATCGCGAGTAACTTTGATGTCAGTAGCGATTACCAAGAAGCCGCAGAAAACTTCGAAAATGCCTTCGCCGGCTACAAGGCAGCCGCCACAAAAATTCACGAGTTCAACGATTTCTTCCTCGACTATGCATCCTACATGAAGGCTTGGAGCGAAATTGAAATGGCCAAGCGCGCACATAACGATGAGAAATACGAAACTGCCATGAATCACTACGAAAAATCCTCTCAACTGCTCAGACAATCTAAATCTTGGATGTACCTATCCCAAAACTTCTACGCATGGTCACTCCTAGAACAAGCAGAAGACCTGAGCAGAAAAGAAAACAGCAAAGAATCAATCGAAGCCTTCCAAGAAGCAATAAAATTCCTGCAAGAATCAAAACGAATTCTCAGCCTCAAACTGGAAGGAATAGAAAAGAAAGACGAAAAAGACTTGGTTGAAAGACTAATCGAAGTAACAGACACAAGAAACGAATACAGTTGTGGAAGAATCGCCATCGAAGAAGCCAAAGACCTAGACAAACAAGGCGACCACATCGCAAGCTCTGAGAAATACAACAAGGCAGCCACCATTTTCCAAAAAATATCAATAGTTGAAACTGGAGAAGCCGCAAAAGAAGCCAAACCCCTAGTTTATCTCTGCCAAGCATGGCAAAAAATGACCATGGCCGAAGCAACAAGCAACCCCACAATGTACAAAGAAGCAGCAGAACTATTCAGCCAAGCGAATCAACACTCATCCAAAGAATCCGCAAGCCTAATGGCGCTAGGACACAGCAGCTTTTGTAAAGCACTGGAAGCCGGAACAGAATTTGAAACCACCCAAACCATGGAAACGTACGAGAAAGCCACAAGACACATGGATGCCGCCGCAAACTACTACCTCAAAGCGGGATTCGAGACAACCTCAGACTATGCCAAGGCAACACAGCGCCTCTTCGACGCGTATGTTTTCATGGAAAGTGCAAAGCGTGATCGAGACCCTGCAAAACAGGCGCGGTTTTATTCAATGGCAGAAAAAGTGTTGGAAGTCGCAGCTGAATATTTCATTAAGGCAGGATATCATGACAAAACCGATCAGGTTCAGCGGTTTCTAAGGAAAGTCAAAGAGAAAAGAGAGTTGACTTTGTCATTGGGCGAAATCTTTCAAGCTCCCGCTATCACCACTTCAACCGCGACCTTTTCAACAATAAGCTCCAGCGAGAAAGCAGTAGGCTTAGAAAGATTCGAGAGCGCAGACATACAGGCCAAGCTCGTTCAACACGAAACCGACATCAAAGTCGGAGACACCGTAACAATTGAAATCCAAATCGTTAACGTCGGAAAAGAACCCGCTTCGCTTACCAAGATTGAGAACGTTATTCCAGCGGGATTTCAGTTGGTGGACAAACCTGACTACTGCAAATTGGAGAATGCCCACATCAATATTAACGGAAAGAGACTTAACCCTTTGAAGACTGAAGAAATAAAAATTGCTTTAAGACCGTTCAAGCAAGGTTCAATTGAGGTTAAACCCCGTATTGTATGCATTGACTGGGCTGGGCAGCAGATAATTTGCAGTCCGGAACCTTTGGCATACAATATTTCAGGCGCTGCTCTTCCAGGTCGCATCTCCACAGGATTTGCAGACTTGGATAATCTGCTGTTTGGCGGATTACCAGAGAACTATGCAGTCATACTGACTTCGCCATCATGTAATGAAAGAGAACAACTAATCAAGAGATTTCTTGATGTAGGTACAAAGAACGGTCAAACGACTTATTACATTGCCTCGGAGGTAGGGGATGTTGCAGATTTGGCAAAGGGTTTCCAATCGAATTTCAATCTTTTTGTCTGTAATCCTCGCTCAGAAGGGATGATCGAGAGCCTGCCCAATGTGTTTAAGCTTAAAGGAGTGGACTGTGTAACAGACCTCGACATAGCGCTTGTAAAGTCATTTCGCAACATGCCGGCTTCTCAGACAGGACCTAAGAGATTTTGCATAACAATAATATCAGATGTATTGCTGCAGCATCACGCAGTCATAACTCGGAAGTGGCTAAGCGGGCTCATTCCAGACCTAAAGTCAAAAGGTTTCACTACCTTAGCGGTGATCAACCCCGAAATGCATCCTCCCGAAGAAGTTCAAGCTATACTTGGGCTATTCGATGGAGAGATCAGAATCTCTGAAAAGGAAACAGAAAAGGGTTTGGAGAAGGTTCTGCGAATTAGAAAACTTTACAATCAACGGTATCTGGAAAACGAAATAGCACTCACAAGAGAAAAACTGGAGTGCTAAGCAGTTATGGCAAAAATTTTTCTGCTGCAGCTACTTTTAATGGGTGAAATGGAAAAGTACTGCAAATTGATTTTTTTCAGGTTAACCTTTCTCTAAAGAGAGTCATAGTTGGGTAGATTTCGATTCCAGTTTTGTCTATCGTGTAGGGCACAAGGTTGTTGTTGATGCTGACGCCTCTCATTTTTTCCACTTGAAGTCCTCTTGTTGTGGTGCCGCCTGCGCGCTAAGTTGAAGTAAAAAGCTTCGGTGCGGCATTTTTTTGGTTGGTCGCAAACGCTCAGTTAAACAGGTTCAAAAAGTCCAGTTCAACGGTTCAATGGAGATTTTGAACTTAATGTGTTACCGCAGCCGTTGCCTTAGGCAGCTTGGACTTTTTTGGAGTTTTGGTTGCCGATGGGGTTGCTGTTGAAGCTGCAAGAGTGGCTAATGTTACCAAAAGCGATGTTAAGTATTGGAAAAAACGCTTTGTTAAGGCTGGCGCATTGGTGCTTAGGGTGTCACAAGACCCTGATACATTCTGAAACGTGATTTTATCCAGGGGAGGCTTTATGATTATAAGCGTGTGAAAACAAATAGTATTGGGGAAACAGTTTGCAGTTTCAACGAATTGCTATTTACCTTCCACTTTTGGGATTAATTGTTTTGATCTTTGCTCTTTACTCGCCTCAGATTTTTGCTATGTATATTCCTGTTTTGTCCCAATTGAGTTTTATGGATAAGATTACTGTGCTTCTCACGTTTGCCCTTGCCTCTTTCGCCGCAGTTGAAGGTTATTCAACGTTCATGCGAGCTTCTATGGAAGCAAAATGGCATAAAATCGAAGATGCTAGAAACGAATTGGAAAAAGCTTATGGTCCCTTGTACACGTTACTAAACAAATTCACTTCCTCAAGCGATGATAAGATAGGTTTTTGGCTGGAATTTGACGAGAGAAAAAAAGTTGATGATATAATGGCAACATACCCTTTTATGTTTTCATCTCAAATCAATGATTTGTGGCAGCAAAAAATCCGCAAACTCGGGAGCCTGCTTGGAAATTCCGACGTCAAATCTGTTCATGAAATAAATCTGGATGTATACGTGGAACTTAGAAACCTGATCAACGCGGAGTATGCTCGCAAAGTCAACGAATATCATGAGCTCTTGAAGCACTAAAGAATA
>Ga0187877_1001463_pt1 | contig 24246 bp, 20 predicted proteins | sample June2016WEW_17_1_3_FD_132430 | JGI IMG/M metagenome (GOLD analysis project Ga0187877, IMG submission 132430) | Peatland microbial communities from SPRUCE experiment site at the Marcell Experimental Forest, Minnesota, USA - June2016WEW_17_100 | ecosystem: Environmental > Terrestrial > Soil >...
ACATTCATAGCTAGAGAGGAAGCAAATGGCTGAGAACGATCATGCCGGCCTGGATACTCACCAGGCGCAGGAACAACAAAATTTTGAAGAAGGATTTGTTGTTGAATGGGCCCTCAATCTTTTGCCTGTTCGAGATGGCCATTTGACCGAAGAAACAGAAGCGACGATTCTACGAGGATGTGCCGCTGCGCATTATCACAGTGCTAATATGGATGAACTGGTCTTTCAGTATCACGGAAACATCAATGAATTCTTGCCGTTTCTGTCCGAAATGTGGCATTGGAAGATTGTCTATGACAAGGAATCTCAAATCATCACGGCGGATGAAAACAAAAGTGTCTGCGTATGTCCCTTAGTTCAAAAGAATAAAGGGAGGGTTTCCACATCGTTGTGTCACTGTTCGGAAGGTTTTGCAGAAAGAATGTTTTCAGCGGTCACAGGGAGGAATGTACAAGCCAAGGTGATAAGATCAATTTTGAGGGGCGATAAGAGCTGTATCTACACGATACAGATTTTATAAGGGCATCCTCCAGTCAGGAAATATTTAATGCCAATCGTCAAGCATCAACTCGAACCGGTCCCATTCACCGCTGTTACTTTTGAGGATACGTTTTGGGCTCCTCGCATTGAGTTGAACCGAACAGTCACCATACCGCACATTTATCAACAATGCGAAGCCACAGGCCGTATCAGCGCCTTCGATTTGAATTTCCAACGACCTGTGCCGTCGCCGATTGTCTTGATCTTTGGGGATTCCGACCCGGCCAAGTGGATCGAGGCAGCCAGCTATTCGCTTGCCACTCATCCCGATCCTGTCCTGGACGCCTTGGTCAATCAGGTAGCCGATAAGATCATCCGCGCGCAGCAACCCGATGGTTATCTGAACACACATTTCATCGTTGCCCAGCCCGAAATGCGTTGGCGAAATTTGCGCGATTGGCATGAGATGTACTGCGCCGGCCACTTGATCGAAGGCGCGGTCGCACTTTACCAAGCCACCGGCAAGCGCACGCTGCTGGATGCGCTGTCCCGCTACGCCGATCATATTGATGCAATCTTTGGGCCTGAACCGGGCAAGAAGCACGGTTATTGCGGGCATCCGGAAATTGAGTTGGCGCTGGTAAAACTGTATCATGCCACAAATAACCTGCGTTACTTGAAACTGGCGACGTACTTTATTGACGAGCGAGGCGCCCTACCGCACTATTTCGACATTGAAGCGCAGGAGCGCGGCGAAGACCCTGCCAATTTCTGGGCCAAGACATATGAATATTGTCAGGCCCAAGTTCCACTCCGAGAGCAAACCAAAGTAGTTGGGCATGCGGTTCGAGCGATGTACCTGCTCAGCGCGGCGGCGGATCTGGCACACGAGAATAGCGATCCGAGCTTGTTGGAAACTTGCGAACGGCTGTGGGATAACTTGATCACCAAACGTATGTATCTGACGGGATCAATCGGACCCTCGCGCTATAACGAAGGGTTCACGCTGGACTATGATTTACCGGATGAAACGGCGTATGGCGAAACGTGCGCAACGATCGGGCTGATCCAATGGAATCACCGCCTGCTGCAGTTCACGGGTGAAAGCAAATATGCGGATGTCATCGAGCGTGGACTTTACAACGGTTTCCTGAGCGGAGTATCCCTGGAAGGGTCGCATTTTTTCTATGAGAACCCGTTGGCCAGCGCCGGAGAGCATCATCGCCAAAGCTGGTTCGAATGTCCCTGCTGCCCTCCGAACCTAGCACGCACGCTGGCAAGCCTGGGAGGATATTTTTACTCTACGGGGGCGAACGATGTGTGGGTGCATCTCTATGCACAGGGGAACGTCAAATTGAAAGTTAATGGTTCCTACGTGAGCCTCCGTCAAGAGACCAAGTATCCCTGGGATGGCCGCGTGAAGTTGCAGATTGACGTTGCCAACCCGCTGACTTTTACGATGCACCTCCGCGTGCCCGGTTGGTGTGAGCAATGGTCCCTTCGCGTCAATGGCGCTCCAGTTCCCGACCTGGAACCTCAGGCAAATGGGTATCTGGCGATCAAGCGCGAATGGCATCCCGGCGAGATCGTAGAATACAGGATGGAGATGCCTATACAGACGGTATGGGCCCACCCAGCAGTGCGCTATTTACAGAGGCATATAGCAATCCAGCGCGGCCCAATTGTTTATTGCCTGGAGGGGGTAGACCATGGGGCAATTGTCTTAGACCGGATTGCCATTGATCCGAAACATGTCCTCTCTAACGAGTTTGGAATAGAGTATCAGGATGACCTGCTTGGCGGTGTAAGTATCATACGTGGCAAAGGGGACGTCGTGGATGAGAACGGATGGGAGGGTAAGCTGTACCAGCATCGAGAACCAGCATCGAAATATATGGATATTATGGCAATTCCCTATTATGCCTGGGATAACCGTGCTTCTGGCGAGATGCGTGTTTGGATACCGGAGCGATAGATTACCTTGCGTTCTGATTACTCAGTGTTATATCAGAAAGGTAGTGGTTATCCGATAGAAGGAACCCAATTTGAAAATAAAAGTGATCCTTGGGCAATAACTTGCAAGGGAAGAGTCGTCCAAGAAGCACAATCGGTGTTTGCCACACCGAAGGAAGAAAAGGTTCCTATATCTCTAATGAAAAATGTTATCCGTCGACCAAACCCCTTGCAAATCGTTCCAAGCTGTGAGGAATGGGCGGGCCTCCTAACAAAGGTTCGCTCGACCGGGTTGTGCAGAGAAAAGGATATAAGCATACGTCCACCAAGTTGCACCCAAAAATAAATCCGTGGTCACTACTCTGCGTTCTGATCATCCTGGCTGGTTGCTCAACTGCAGCTCGGCCAGTTCAAACCGCCGCTGATACGGTCACGATCAATATGGGATCGACGCTTGGGGCACCCACCTACCAAGCCTCCGGTTTCATCTATGGCCTGTCCCCCGACGCTTCCTCCCCACCGCAAAACATGCTGAGCGACATCAAGGTCAAGTATCTGCGGGTGGGCGGAGCACAGCTCGGATGTCCGAACGGCGGCTGGATCAATAGCTTTAGTAACTACCAAACGCGCTGGAACACGGTAAAAGCCTATTACACCAAGGCCCAAGCGATCGGAGCTACCGTCATCATCCTGCTCCATGACCTCTGGGGAGCGGATCTTGTCTGCACGGTGAACACCTTCCCAGGGGACAATGGGGATTGGACGAACTACACCAATTTCATGACCCAGGTCATCAACGATGCCAAAGCCGCCGGGATGACGGGCTTGAATGTCCAATGGGACATCTGGAACGAGCCGGATTGCTGTGGGTTTTTCGGAAGCAGGTCCGAAAGCCAATATCTGGAGATGTGGAAACGTGGCTTCCAGCAGATTCGCGCTGCAATTTCGAATGCAGTGATTACCGGTCCCAGCTTCTCCCAACAGCCCAATGGGAATGCGTTTCCCTCATACCTCGATTACATCAAAGCGAACAACGTCATTCCCAACGTCATCAGCTGGCATGAGGAAAGGGGAGGCAACGATCCCACGAGCGACAAGTCGACCTTGGATACCATGCTGTCATCGCTCGGCATCTCGATTTCAGACGGCTACAATGTCAATGAATATGGGACTCGCAGCGAGCAAGATCCCGGCCATTCCGCCTGGTACCTGGCGCGCTTCACGCGGAACGGCATGGCCGGCCTGCGTGGTAACTGGGGCATGAACACTGGGTTGTGGGCTGGTATGGGCGACTTGGTGACGTCCAACGGCCAACCGCTAGGCCAGTGGTGGATCTACAAACGTTATGCAGATATTACCGGCCAACTGGTGAGCGTCACGCCCGGATCGCAAGTTGATGCTGTAGCCGGCACGGATACGAATGCGAAGAAGGCGATCATCGTGGTGGGCAACGAAGGCGGCGTCACCGGCTTGGTGAATGTGGTGATCCACAATATCCCTTCCTACCTGCAAAATAGCCGGAAGATTTATGTCCTTGTGGAACAGATGCCCACGGGCAATTCCTATGTGAGCGCACCGACGGTGGTTTCAAATTCTTCGATGACACTTAGCGAAAATTCGCTTACCGTCACGATCAATTGGAGCACTGCGACCGATGGCTACGCCATCACGTTGACTCCGGAGAAAAGCAGTGGATCCACAAAATAAAAAGTTGTTTACAAAGCAAGTGAAAAAAACGCCTTGAATCTAGCCCCCTCACGAGGGAAAGAAAATGCGCAGACGCCAGTCGTGGGCCAATCGGTTGAGGTGGAATGATTTGGCGATAGGCCGAACTGGGATAAAGATATGGAAGGTTTTATTGATGCAAATAGACATAGAAAGAAGCCGATTGAAACAGGCCGATCGGGTAGCTTCCTGATAATTTTATGAGAATGATCCTTAAATCCAGGAAGAAATTCTTATGGAATCTTATGACATCACATTTTTAGGACACATGTGTTTCGATGAAATTGTTCCATTTCGCGGCCCCAAGAGAATCGCTCCCGGCAGTGCCGTCCTTTGTGGTGCATTGGCGGCATCCCGGTCCGGAAAAAAAGTGGCCGTTATTGCCAAGCTGGCCGAAAAGGACCGGCATATTCTGAGAGCTTTGGAAGATGAGCGTGTGGACGTCATGATCATTCCCGCCAAGGAAACCACCTATTCCCGTGTTACTTATTTCAGCGAAGATCATGATGTGCGGCAGATTGTCCTTGAAAAAAGTGCTGGCCTTATTACGATCGATCAGGTACCGAAGGTGGAAACTCGCCGTCTGCATCTGGCCGGCATTTCAAACGAAGAATTCGACCTGGCGCTGGTGCGCCAATTGAAAAGCCGGGGCTATCCACTTTCGGTGGATATGCAAAGCTTTGTGCGCCATGTTGATCCCGTCACACGAGAGATTGCCTTTAAAGATGTCCCTGAGAAGCATGAGATCCTCAAGCTGGCGGACATGGTCAAACTGGATATGGTCGAGGCCCAGGCACTGACCGGGCTGGACAGGTTGGAAGAAGCCGCGCGAGTACTTGAAAGCTGGGGCGCTCATGAAATGGTGATCACTCAAAATCCCGGCATCTGGGCGTGGGCGGCAGGCCGGGGGTGGTCGGAGAAATTCACCAACAAGAGTGACATCGGCCGGACCGGGCGCGGCGACACCGCTTTCGCCGCTTACCTTGCCTATCGACTGGATCATGGCATCCCTACATCGCTCAAGTTCGCAGCGGCGCTGGTTTCAATAAAAATGGAGACACCTGGTCCCTTTCAGGGGACATTGGCGGACGTACTTACAAGAATGAAAACGAATGCTGAACAAATGCCACATAGGAGTAATTCATGAGTGACTTTCTTGAGAAATTCGAACCGACGGACGAGGCGTGGTTCATTGAAGAAGACGGGAAGGAGGCCAAGAAAAGGAAACTCTACGAAGCCCTTTTTACTATTTCTAACGCTTACGTGGGCATGCGCGGAATAAATGAAGATATGCCGACGCTTACCACGCCGGGTACTTTTATTGCTGGAGCTTTTGATAAGTCGGAGTGTGTGGCCGTGGAGATGGTGAATTTCCCCAACCCGATGGCTCTCTATCTGGTGATCGACGGTCAGAAGGTCGATCTGGATCACCATGCGACCAGCCACCGGAGACGATTGGATCTTAAGCATGGTGCACTATTCCGAGAAACAGTATTTGTAAAGGACGGCCGGGAGACGCGATTTAGAAGTATCCGGTTCGTTAGTATGCATGACCGGAATATAGCGATGTCAATCTCCGAGATCACCCCGCTCAATTGGACAGGAGAGCTAACCCTGGTAACCGAACTGGATGGTTCCGTCCACAACGCCTTTGGCAACTGGTTCCCGGAAGAGTGGCTCCGGCACTTGCATCTGGTTTCCATCAACGACAACTATGACCATGACACGATCATGATGGTGCAGACCAGAGATCGAGGACACTATTACTGCATCGCTTCCAGCTTTGATCTGCCAGGCGAGGCGGTGGCACGGCGCAAGAAGATATTTGGCGAACAGGTAAAGGAAGAAGTCACACTTCAGGTCCACCAGGGAACGCCAGTCAATGCCTTCAAATATATCTCGTTTGAGGATTCAAGGCATGTCGATGGAAAGGAATTGGTGAAGGCAACCACCCATGCCCTGAATCGCGCCAAGCTGCGGGGGAGCGACGATCTGTGGGATGCGCATCGGCAGAAGTGGGGGGAAAAATGGGCGGTTGCAGACATTCGAGTAAATGCACGGGACGATAGCAAGGAATTGAGCGCCAAGATCCGCTTCAATTTATATCATCTGATCATCCATGGGTCTGAGGGGGATTACCGGCACGGGATAGGGATCAAGGGCTTCACAGGTGAAATGTACCGGGGCCATTATTTCTGGGATACTGAGATGTATATGTTCCCGTTCTTTCTTTATACAAACCCCGTAATAGCCAGGAACCTGCTGGTCTTCCGGCACAGCTTGTTGGATCGGGCAAAGCAGAATGCCAAGGAGCGAGGGTATCGGGGGCTGGTTTTTTCCTGGGAATGTGATGAGCTTGGCAATGAAGGCATCAACCACGAAATGGACCGCGAGATGGGTGTGATGCGGCGCAGGGAGGTTCTGGATCAATACCATCTGAACCTGGCGGTGATGAATGCCGTATTCCGCTATTACGAAGCAACCGGCGATTTTGAATATATGGTTAACTATGGCGCTGATCTGGTCGTGGAAAATATGCGGTTCTGGGATAGCTTCCTGGTCTGGAATGCAGAGAAGGACCGTTTCGATGCCATTCAGGTGATGGGGCCGGATGAATATCACGCCAACATCAATAACAACTACTATACCAACTATCTACTGAAGGCCATAGCCCAGAAAACCACGGCATTCTTCAATTGGTGTGGCGAATATAACCAAAACGCTTATTACAAAATTACACGCCGGCTTTCTGTTACCACAGCAGAATTGGATCAGTGGCGCGAGATTTCTGAGAAGATCTGTCTCATGGAGCCAACGGATGGCGTCCTCGAACAGTTTGAAGGTTATTTCAAATTAGCCGACTATACCTTTACAAAGAGAAATGAATTCGGCATTCCCATGGTAGAGGAGCTGGAACCCTTGAAAGATCCGTCTCATCCGGTTTATACGCCAGATCTTGTTTCCTACCACGAGGCGTTAGTCAGAATGGCAAGCCGGATGCGAATTATCAAACAGGCCGATACGCTGATGCTTTTCTACCTATTCCCCTTCGACTTCCCGGCGGAGGTTATCAAGAACACTTTCTATTTCTATGAGGCGCGCACCTTGCACTATTCGTCTTTGTCGCCGGCCATCTACGCCATTTGCGCCGCCCGGTTCGATGACCACGAACTCGCCGGAAGGTATTTCAACCTTTCCCTGAATATGGATTTGCAGGATATCAAGAAGGAATCTGAAAATGCACTTCACACACCAACTTCCGGGGAGGTCTATTCGATCATTGTTCAGGGTTATGCAGGGGTATTTCCCCGAGGCGACCGGCTGGTAGTGGATCCGCATCTGCCTCCGGGCTGGAAGAGCATAGAATTCAAATATCGCTGGCGGGGAGTACTGCTCTCATTCGTAATTGGCAAAAATAAATTGAAAATAGCATCTAGCGGTCCAGGCCCGGTCCAGCTTACGATCAGGGGGGAGGCTGTGACGGTGATGCCCCAGGGAACCGTTATTATCAATGGGAAGGGTGCTATAACCATGATGGAACAGGCTAACAAAGAACCAGTTACAACAAGAAAGAGAATCGCCCAAGGAGCCCAATCGGTGCTTGCCGCACCACCTGAACGTACTTCCGAGAAAGGCTCCGGCTAACATCATAAATGGTTGAATGGCTTGAAATAATATGGGATGAGTGAATTTTCATCCATCCATGTCTGATATTGACATAAGAATAGATAAGCAAAAGGAAAATAATAAACTATGGTTGAGTTCGCTAAAAATCACAATGGCCTGTTTTGTTATCAAAATTATGAGATCCTGAGGATTGAACCTTGGGGACGCGATGGAATACGTGTTCGCGCCACCCGACTAAAGGCGATTAAACAAGACTGGATCAACGCCTTGCTCAATCAAGGTGAATACGCAGCTCAAATTGAAATAGCCGAATCAGTTGCAAGCCTTCGGAATGGGGCCATGATTGCCAACATTGATTCCCGAGGCGAGCTAACCTTTTTGAATGCCAATACCGGTCAGGAGTTACTTAAAGAAAAACCCCTTCATGATTTAACCCTCCCGGCCAGACACTATAAAGACCTCAAAGGCGAACTTTTTCACATCGACGTTTGCTTTAGGGCCTATGACAATGAGCACATCTACGGATTGGGCCAACACCAACATGGTCGATTGGATCAAAAAGGTTGTGTGATTGAACTTGTCCAACGGAACACTGAGGTCAGCATTCCTTTTTTACTTTCAAGCAGGGGCTATGGTTTTCTCTGGAATAATCCTGCCATCGGACGAGTGGAACTAGGTGCCAATGCGACCCGTTGGGTTGCCGAGGCGTCTCCACAGATCGATTACTGGATCACAACGGGCAATAACCCGGGTGAGATCCTGTCCAGTTATGCCGACGTGACCGGTCATGCTCCAATGCTCCCCGAATGGGCATCTGGTTTCTGGCAAAGCAAATTGCGTTATGCAAGCCAGGAGGAATTAGAGTCCATAGTCCAGGAATATCATCAGCGTGAATTGCCATTGTCGGTTATCGTGATTGACTTCTTCCACTGGACCAGACACGGTGAATGGCAGTTTGATCCCGAACGCTGGCCAGATCCCTCTGGAATGGTGAAAAACCTAGAGAAATTGGGTGTTAAAGTGATGGTCTCGGTATGGCCCACAATCAGCCGCTTAAGCGCCAATTTTAATGAGATGCGGGACAAAGGTTTTATTGTCCGCAATGCGCAAGGAACCCCTGCACAAATGTACTTTGTGGATAATCAGGCGGAAGGTGGAATTTACCTCCACTTCTATGATCCCACCCATCCAGAAGCCAGAGAATATATCTGGAAAAAGGTGATGGAAGGATATTACAAACATGGAATCAAAATATATTGGTTGGATGCTTGTGAGCCGGAAATGCTTCCCATGATGCCTGAGAATCTACGCTTCCATATTGGTGATGGTGAAGCGGTCGCCAATATCTATCCCCTGCAACACGTTCAAGCATTTTACGAAGGGATGAAGACAGAAGGCGAACAAGAAATCCTATTCCTATGTCGTTCTGCGTGGGCAGGTAGCCAACGCTTTGGAGCGGCAGTCTGGTCTGGAGATGTTCAATCCACCTTCGCAGCATTGCACGCTCAGGTGAAAGCGGGCTTGAATATGAGCATGAGCGGGATCCCGTGGTGGACCCATGACATTGGTGGTTTTCGGGGTGGAGACCCGGGATCGCCTTCCTTCCGGGAACTGGTTGTGCGCTGGTTCCAGTTTGGCACCTTTTGCCCTATCTTTCGGCTGCATGGCCATCGGTTGCCAGAAACCGCCTATTTCAATGGCGGGCCAAATGAGGTCTGGTCTTTTGGCGAGGAGGCATATCAGATTCTCAAACAATACCTGTTCATGCGGGAGCGTCTGCGGCCTTACATCATGGAGCAGATGCGGCAAGCGCATGAAACTGGCATCCCGCCCATGCGTCCTTTGTTTGTGGACTTTCCATCTGATGTTGAGTGTTATCGTGTGGAAGATGAATACATGTTTGGTCCAGACTTGTTAGTAGCACCTGTTCTGGAGGAAGGTGCCCGCTCAAGGAAGGTGTATCTGCCCGCTGATCGTTCCTGGAAAGATGCCTGGGGAGATGAGGTTTATACAGGCGGTCAATGGATACCTGTGGAAGCACCTTTGGAACATATCCCCCTTTTTATTCTAGGAAATGCCAAGCTCCCTATTCGAGAAATGCAGGTGTAGATCGTAAATATTCCTAACTGATGTTGTGATCGATAGGTTATGTCGACAGGTTATTGACACACTCTCTCTTTGGGGTATAATTTCGCCCGCTAAGGAAAAGTTTCTCCGGAACCTTCCAAGAAAGTAGTGCAACTGATTAGGCTTAAACCTGGTCATTGTATACACTTTAAGGCCGACTAGCTCAATGGTAGAGCAGCTGACTCTTAATCAGTTGGTTCGGGGTTCAAGTCCCCGGTCGGTCACCATAGCTGGCGGAGAACCACCCTGCAGCCCCCATATCTGGGGGCTGTTGCGTCTATATAGTCCATAAATTCCATACGTTTTTTCGCTATTTGCAGTAGATTTGCAGTAGTACGTTTTGCTGGGGGATGGACCTGGTCATTGGCTGCTTGCGCTTCGGGCGATGGTGACGGTTTTTGCCACTCACCATCGCCCGTTCGTATTTTTACGCATGCAAAAAGGATACAGCAATGACCATTCTCACGATTGCCAATCAAAAAGGTGGTGTGGGCAAGACCACCACCGCCGTCACCCTGGCTCACGGCCTGGCCGAAGCCGGGCAGCGCACCCTGCTAGTGGATCTCGACCCGCAGGGCCATGTCGCCTTCGCACTTGGAATCGCAAAAGCTCCGGGCTTTTATCGGCTGGTTGTGGACGAAGAGCCTCTCGCCAACGTGATCGTGCGTGCCAGAGAGCACCTGGACATCCTCCCGGGGGATAAGAAAACCGAAAAGGCCAAGCGGAGCGTGGTGATCTCCAACTTCCCCACCGAGATCCTCAGCCATATCTTCAAGCACGTCGATTACGAAGTGATCATCTTCGACATGGCTCCCTCCTTGGACGTGCTGCACATCTCGGCGCTCATGGCCAGCGATTGGGTGCTCATCCCTACCAAGCTGGACGCCATGGCCGTGGACGGCGTGAATGAAGTCCTGCGTTCGATGGCTGAGCTAGTTGAACGCGGCCATCGCCTTGGATACAGCATCCTGCCTACCTTCTTCGACCGCACAACGCGCGAGACGATGGTGCAGCTCAAGACACTGGTCGGGACTTTCAGGGAACATGTCTGGCCGCCTATCCCGCAGGATACGCGTGCCCGAGAGGCCCCGGCTTTTGGAAAAAGCCTGTGGGAGTACTGCCCTCACTCGCCTGCCGTGGTTGGATATGAAGGTGCGAGCGACAGCGGGTATGTCAGCACCCTGCGACGTACCATCGAGGTGCTGTATGCCCACTAACCATCAAAGGCAATCCCCCGTCGACCCATCCGTAGCAGAGATCCTCGACGACATGGAACACAAGCGGCGCCTATCCGCTTTGCCCAAAGTCAAACGGGACAAAGCCCGGAAAGATGCGGCGCGCCACAAGGTCGGACTGGATCTGCCTCCCGCCTTGCATGAGTCCCTCCGTGAGATCGCAGATCACGAGCACATCTCCATCTCCAGCCTGGCCGCCTTCTTTGCCCTGAGAGGTATCGACGAATACCAGGCTGGAAAGGTAGACCTGTCCCCCTTCAAGCGCCTGTCCCGGAGCGCCAGGTTTGACTATGTCCTCGATATTGCCGCAATGCTGGAGTGATGCCGGAGAACGCTACCGTTCTACGGAAGCCTATAGGCTACCGAACGGCCATTCCCTACGCTACCGTATAACGGTAGCCTATACGGTAGCGTATCCCTTTCCAGGAAGCCCTGTGGGACATTTTCCTGACGTTCATGGATAGTTTGGAGACACCCCTCCCGGAACCGGCATTTTCAGGTAGATCGACATGAGCCTCAACCCCGAACACGCCTGGCAATCTGCTCTCGACCAGCTCCAGATGGAGATGCCGAAAGCATCCTTTGATTCGTGGGTGCGGGATACGCAGTTTGTGTCCTATCAGGATGGCCTGTTCGCCATCGGAGTCCGAAACGCGAACATGCAGGAATGGCTGCAAAGCCGCCTGGCAAGCACGATCACGCGGATGCTGATGGGGATGATGAACCGGGAAGTCTCCGTCACTTTCGTCATCGATACACCAGCGTTTACCAAAAACGAAATTGATGGTGAGTCGGAACCTGAACTCGAAACAGCCGAAGTTCAAATCGTCCACAAGCTGCGCTACGACAAAGTTGTCATCCCCGAGAGGGTGGTCGCTCTGCCCGGTTACTTCAGCCGCCTTATCCCCGAGATCGGGGCGCGTAACGCCTGGCTTTATGTCGGTTGGCGGCAGGCGGTCTGGGACGGACAACGCCAGGACAACGGCTCACGGACTCGCCGCGTTCCGGTCCGGCAGATCATCCGTTTCTCAGGATTGAGCCGCCGGACTTTCTTCCGGGCGGTTGAGGACCCATCCACGTGGGAGGCGCTCTCCGGACTGGTGGAGCGAAGTGACGACGAACCGTGCTGGTCGCAAGGGAAGGACCGGCGAGCCCACCGCCTCCCCAACCGGTACACAGTCCACATGACCCTGCCCCTTTCCCGCACCGATGCGATCGCCGTACGGCACTGGTTGGCTGATCGTATGCAGGAGGGCGTGTCTCTGCCGGAAGCCTTGGTCAAGGCAAACCAGGTTCAGGATTTGACTGGAGAACTATTGCCGCCTGTCAGACTTCCCACACCAGACACAGCAACCTATCTCCCCCGAACCGTCATGGAAATTGTCGGTCAACTCGCCCATGTGGAAGGTGAATTATCTCCTGAGCTGCAGAAAACATCCGAAGCCCTGCATCACAAGATCATCTCCGCCTTCGGGACCATCCTCCTGACCCACTACTTTATCGAGGCTGTCATCCCGAAAGCCGGGCTGACCCCGGCCCAGGCCTGGCTGGTCGCCCTGCTGCGTGACCGCTGTTACGTCAACCGCGACACCGGCGAGGTTCGGGACGAAGTGCTCGTGCACGGCGGGTACACAAGTCTGGCCGTCTGGCTGGGGTTGGATCGTCCCAAGACCGCCTGGGAATGGATCCATGAGGATAGGTGCCCCGTAAGCTCATTCGTATGCGTCCTTCCCGGCCTGGATCGGGACGAAGCGGACTTCCTGCGCCTGCGTGTGCGGTTGGACGAACCCCTCTTCGATGGCATGAGTGACACCCCAAAAACGGCACAGGTGTCACCATTCGACGGCGCGGATGACACCATTACGAGTGGCGCGAATGGCACTCATAGGATGGCGGAAATGGCACCCATGGATGGCGCGTTGGGCACTCATTCGTGGCGCGAGTGGCACGGTTTAAAGCACTTAAACACCGACTCAAGCACCCAGGAAAGAATCACGACCACCACCCTGGACGCAACGGTGGAGGTGCCTGTTTCCTGGAATTTGAAAAGGATCCTTGTCCAATGCCATGTCCATCCCAGGGTCATGAACGACTTGGTGGCAAAAAACGCTTCAGTGCAGGCCTTTGTCTCCTGGCTTCTGTATACCTGCGGCCCCGCCGGGGAGGGGATTAAAAATCCTTTAGCCTACTCGCTGGCTTCCCTGCGAGAAGACCCGGCCCGAAGTGCAGGGAGTATTTATGACTGGCTCGCCGCCCTGCCTCCGGTGGAGTTGGTCCAGCTGATCCGCTGGTCGGTAAAACGGGCATCCAACAAGTACAGCCTGGCGGAGGAACCTTCTGGGAACGAGACGTGGGACAAAACGATGGGGGCATCTGAACATCATGCCATCCTTTTGGAGATCCTGCTCGGAGAGGGAAATGCCACCCGGCTGATGGTCGACGGAGAAAAAGCCAGGGCCAGGACCGAAGGTCCGCACACTGATAAATCCTTTTTACCTTGAGGAGTTTGAAAACCATGAACCGGATATTCCTGGTCGGTAACATCACCGGCGACATCTATTTTGACCACCTGCTCATCCATGGAAATAAACGGCCCTATTTGCGGCTGGTATTCATGTCCACCCGGCCATGTATTCTGAGAGGCATGCGCATCATTCTGTGGGACGAAAAAGCAGAGCTTTACTTCCCTTACCTTCAGCGTGGTTCCCAGATTGCCGTCGTCGGCATGCTCCAGTCTCGTCAATACAATAGCAAGATGGTCCACGAAATTGAAGCGACCAACCTGATCCTCCTGAGCAATATCCAATGGGAGGTTGGGGAAAAGGAACGCCAGAGACAAAATCTGCCGCTGCCCTCTGCTTCCGCCAACCATGTCTTTGTGGTTGGGACAGTCGGCGAGGACATTTACTTTGACTGGTTCGAACGGTCAAATGGAAGCGGGAGCTATGCTTTCCTCCGGCTCATGCTTTCAAACGAACAATACCTCGAAGGATTACGGGTGAATGTCCTGGGAACGCTGGCAGAACTGGCTTACCCCTACCTGAAAAATGGTTCAAAGATCGCTATCGACGGCCACCTTCAGACGCGCGACCGGGAGACCGGCAAGAAAGTGGTGGAAGTGGTCGCCGAGCATGTAGCCTTCCTGGAAAATATCAATTGGGCCGAGGGCGAAGCTGCCCAAAAGCCTCGGACTGAACAGATCCCTGGGCAAGTCGCAGAATGAAATACGATATCGAAATTCAAAAATCTTTCCTCACTCAAAAATTGCGCCGGGTTATCGCGCCGCTCGGGGTTTTATTGACCGTCATCGGTTTGACCCTCCTGGGTTATCAGATCTCCCCACAAAACGAAGACGGTAAACCCGTCCTTCTCTCCCCGCGAGTGGCGCAAATTGCCAACTACCAGCGCCAGGTGCGGACCTGGGCTTCCGAGCTGGGGCAAATCCAGGCTGGCTTGGATGCGCTTCTTTCCAGCTCCCCGGTGGATCTGTTGGCCCTGGACAGCCAGGTCAACCAATACTATGGCCAGCTCATCCGCCTGCACGAAGAAGTGGATGGCACCCAGGCCCCGCCGACCTTGACTGGCCTGCACAATGCGGTCGTCGATGCAATGAATGCCTGCTCGGACGCTGCATCAAGCACCGCGGCCTGGGTCAGCGCGCCGACCGGGTCTAATCAATCCCAGGCCCTAAATGCTCTACAAAAAGCATCCGAACTCCTCAAGGTTGTAGATCAGAATCCCTGGGTGTCGGTACAACCATGAGCGTTCTGGATATCCGCGTCCGAGAGCTGGAAGCCAGCGTAAAGGCGCACCGGGCCATGCTGGCATCCGAACACGAACGGGCCAGCCTGGCATTCCAACAGATCATCCGCATAGGACAGGAGCTCGGGGGAGAACAGTTCGACCAGCTTCTCAAGGGAGGCCAAAAGCTGGAGGACATTCCCCTGGATGAACTCGCCGGGGCGATCATCGGAATGGTAAAGAGCGGATCGGCATCAAGCGGCAACCACTTGGATGGACGACCGAACATAAAACTGGGCCGCCAGCTTGACGAACTTAAGCGGCAGGTGGATTTTCAAACCAAACGTGCTGTAGCAGCTGAAGAGGAAGTCACGTTGCTTAAGAAGCAGGCAGCCGCTTACGAAAGCAGCCTGGAGGAAGAACGAAAGAAAAACAAGGACCTCGAGTCGCTCGCCCCACCTCCCGCCCCAGTAGAACCGGCATTCAATTATGCTGAGTGGTTCGATGAATGGTCCAGGTCCAACAGTTTTGAACGCACTCGGGTGATCGTCGCCCTGATCGGTGACAGCGGCTATTCACGCAAATCCGATATCCAGAAACAACTTGAGATACGGGAGGGCACAAAACGACGCAGCGCCTATAAGTCCATCGAGCTGTGCGAAAAGCTGGAATTGCTCCGCTCAGAAAAAGGCCCTTCCACGACCGGACGCCCGGCGGATCTTGTATTTCTAACATCTCTGGGGGAATGGGTTTACACCAAGCTAATGGGGAAATCTCCCAAGCCCAACGAATTCTCGGCATTGCTCAAGGCACATAAATCCAACCATCACATCGCCCTGATCCTGAAAGCGGCTGACCTGTTCTCATTCCTTGGCTTCGACGTGGAACGAGAACCAGCCCAGATCAAGATCGTCGACAACCGGTATTACCAGCCCGATTTGATCGTCAAAAAGGGAGGGGAGACATATTACCTGGAAGTGGAAACCGGGGAATTTTTTGACCGCCCATCGTTGCTCCGTAAGTGGGAGAATGCCTCCATTGCTGGAGGCGGCCGGATCTGCGTGGTCACGCCGACCATTGCATCGATGACTACTTCCCAGAGTCAAATCCACGCCTGGGCAATAAACAATGGGAAGAAAGTGAAGATATTCCTGACCAATCTCGAAGCCCTGCACAGGCTCAAGAATGGCGACAGCCCCTGGGTCAGGATCAAGCAAAACGATGTTGCACAAATGCAGACTTGAGTGCACAAAGCCGTGAAAAAGCCTGCACAAATCCCTGATTCCTGCACATAGAGGGGATGTCTTGGCTCAAAATGATCTCGTTCGCATTTTGAATTTCACGAACTTTATTGCAGAACATAATTTCTATTTTTGAAAGTATAATACTTGAAAGTATCGACGAATGAGAACAAACCATGAAATTCATTGTCTCTCTCTTAGTCAAGGCATTGTTGATACTCCTTCTTGTCGTCGTGCTCACGCCCGTGGTGTACTTTGCCTGGCGAGCCGGCCAGCCGATGAGCATGCCGGAATTTCATAGGCTCACATATTACCAGTTACTGACCGAACGTCAGCAAGCATATGATGAACTGGCGCGATCTTATCAAGCCAACCATCCAAACGTAAGAGTCAAACCTGGCATTTGTTTCTACACCGAATTAGGGATTGATATTGTTGGAGCTTTGCCGAATTCCGTATTTTATACGTTGGCAGCCATATTTCCCATTCTTAAAAAATATGTGAACCCCCAGGATGCCAGACGGGGCTATATTCCCGATAACGTCTCGGTTATCAATTTTCTGCCCGCTTGGTGGGAGACATTTGAGAAGTTCATTTGGGGTCTAATCGAATATACTCCCCATGGGCCTGTATCATATTGCCGAATTCCCCCACCTTAAGTAGGTACCAAAAAGTTTCTTTCCCTTTTAAGATCGCATCTAGACCGTCGTTCGTGGGATCCGACCCCAATAGCGAGCCATCGTTCGCCTCATAAGAACGAGACAGAGCACATTCTTAGCAGCTGGTGATGGGCAGCAACAATCTCTAACAACCTATGCATTGTTGCGGGTGACGAAATCTCGAATCCCACCAATCATCAATGTGACTTGGTCTTTAGTGTACTCGGAGTATTTTCCGTGGGCTGCTTTGTTTCGAAGATCGAGCCAAGCTGTTACATTTTTCTGATCGAGCTTTGAAATTGTGTTGGCATGTCCCAAGTCGGAATTCATCAAGTCTGCTTTCATTGGTTGAATTCCTTTTGCGGTGATAACTTCGATGGGAATATTATTCTTTATACACAACTGTCGCAATTGAGCTTCAAGAGCACTACCTGCAATTACTGCGGCTGCGTCTTTGTAGCCTTCCTCCGAAAGATGCTCCGACATTTCCAAAAAATCGCCGAAAATCTCTCCGTGTATCAATTCAGAAGCAGATGATAAATACCCAGATTGAATATCAATGGTGAGTGATTCGACTACCCCAATAACCATACTTAGCTTATCAAAATCATGGGTCTTACGTGAAAGGATTTCTTGTATCTGCCTGCTGTATACTGATTCTCGGCCACTTACTCTTTCTATCGCGGCTGTTGACCGTGTTATTAAATTGAGAGCTGCCTCTTCTCCCAAGTCGGATAAATCGTCGTATTTAGATTTGCTGCCGAGTTCTTTGTAAGTTTCAACTACCGAATTCAACTGTTCGGCGAGTTGTTTAATCAAGTTAACGTCCATTTATTTTGTTCATCCTTGGGGAACGCCCTGTCTGGTTCTGCCCAATTGATGGGCTCAGCGGTATCGATGGGGCCGGCAAGACTCATTCCGATCATCGGGCCATTTCTGGCAAACCACTGCGGTCGTGAGCAGCGTAGCTGCTGTCTGCTGGAGCTGCGTCTGCCGGAGCCGATGTTAGGTATTTCCGAATTATCGTTGCATTGTCTCTGCAAGACACCTAATTACTTCTTTGCCGACCTGATAGGATGTTATGATTTCGTTGAATGTTACGGTTGAAGGTATTTGACCTTCATGAGCAAATTGGTTACGCCAAGTAATGACATTCCCATAAGAAGTCAAGGTACTAGTCCCCGAATTGCGAAGCTCCTTTTTTTCTGTTTCATCAAGCTTTTTTGTAAAACGCTTTACGTATTTATCACCAAAGTAACTAATGTATTCATCCCGTATTGTGTTTGTTTTTATCCTTCCGTTAATTCGGTCAAATGTTTTTCGTGTAAATTCTCCTAACACCTTGTGCTTTTTTTCTCCAAACTCAATAAAAATATCCTTTATAGCTAACTCATAAACTGTAACAGATGCAATAGCAACAAACCCTATATAACGTGATATTAGAAATGGGTCTTGTATCCCACCTACTATAACGTTTAAATGCGCGATCACGTCATCAGCAAGTTGGTAGTGATCTGTGTAAGCCATATTACTTACTCAGTAAAATCCTTTTTACAAGTTTAAATCTTTCTCGGACTGCGGCGGTATCTGTGGTTCCGATTGTAGTAAGCGTTTCAAACTTAGGAGCTGCTAGCAACTTATTGTATTTTGCTTTGAGGTCGTTCGGAATTTCGGTGTAATTTTGTATTAGTGTAGCTATGACTGAATCTAATGCCGATGTATTTAAACGTCCTCTTATGTGAAACGGCTTGGAGCCCAGAACATCAACAATCCGTTTCGTAATTACAGGAAAAAGTTGCTGAAACTTTTGAATATCTGAAGTATTGCCATCTCGGTTTTTCCGCATAGCCTCATTGAGATATTCCTTCATCGGTTTTTCATATTTTGAAAAACCATTAGAAAAGGCAAATATCCTCAAAACTAACTCTACATCCACTTGATGTTTGTTGAGATTTGGTTGCCCAAGAATTAATCGCCAATTCTCATCACGATTAAGATCCCGTAATACTTGAACGATCTTACCTCTGAAAACCACATTCCTAATTTCTTGAGATTTAAGGGGCGTACCGCCGGTGTTCAGACGTTCAAAAATATGATAGACACTTGTATTTTCACCAGCCGGTGATAGTTGCCGAACGTTCATAGCTCTTAACACAGTATTACGAAGTTTCCGTTGTTCAATAGCTGTAAGATCGTTAAAAGTTTTTTTGTAATAGATATTGCGTTTATCAAGCCCCTCTAAACGAAAAACCTGCCGTCGTCCTCGCAGGTTTTCGGACCCGAAGAATCCATCAAAGTAAAATATTATGCTCATAATCCGTTGCTGTCCGTCAATAACTAAATTCTTGTTCTCGTCGTCAATGTAAAAGAACACTGGTGGTACTGGCAAACCTAGAAGAAAGGATTCGATGAGCAACGAAGATTGTTTAATATTCCATACGAACTCCCGTTGGAATTCGGGAATAGTAATATCGCCATTTCCCCACATTTCAACAATGCCGGACAATGTATAGTCTGAGGGATAAGTAGCTATATCATAAATAACAAAAGCCTCATCTTCTTGGCTCTCATCGACTTCCACAGGCAGATCGTCTTCTTCAATTTGTGCCATATCATTACTCCATTTTTTAGACAAACGCTTAACTCGGGTGTTAACCTTTATCGATCGTTTAATTGGCTATAGATCATTAAAGCACCTAGCTCTCTAAATCATTTAGGCATTTAGGCGAACGGCTCCAGTACAGAAACTATAAAATAGGGTGATAAAAGCCCACTCGAGATTTCTTAAGTCCATGAATACTATAACATATTCCTCTGAAGAGGATCAATGGAAACCCCACATCTTTGACTATTAAATTCGGATATTGCCCTTATAAGAAGTAATCAACGGGAGTGTCATTTTTAAGTTCAAAGCAATCTGTGAGCGCGGATGGGAGATCAATAACTGCACGAATCATAAAAATCCTTACGAAGTTTAGTCAAACCCTTGACACAATAAGAACATCTGTGCTAATATCGTGGCGACAACTGAACACCGGTAATTGCACGTTAGAACCAGATGCCAACACTGGCGCTGGGAGGAATCCGTTAGAACCGGTCCTATAGGACGGGGCCTGGCAACAGACCCATCTAACCATCAATCCTCGCTCCAGTGTTTTGCTTTTCCGAGGTCTAACGTGAACATCGTCATCGACCCAAAAACCAGAAAAATACTAATCACAATAATGGTCATTGCCCTATTGATCATCGGCGTGGTCTCATTGCGGTCCCTCTTTGTCCCTCATTCACAAACTCGAACGACAAGCATTTCACTAGACGCCCAGGCAGCAGTAAATGCTGTGACTGCCTTCTACACCCTGGATGACACAGAGAGCCCTGATGCGTGGGTGATGCGGGTTTGTACCTTTACGACCGATGCGGGGTGCCGCGCGACTGGTAATTTTTACGCTCCCGTTGTGCTTGCGATGGTAGAGAAAAATCACATCCAATCGGACTGTACGGCTGTTCCTGTCCGCCTGGTAACCGAAGATGGTGATTCTCACATATGGGAGATAAGCGTGACAATGAATCATCCCTGGCAGGGGTTGAATACACCCAGGCAAGATGTATTCGTGGAAGTTGAAAAGGTAGATGGTAGCTGGCTCATGAACCGTATTCTCTTCCAGCAAGAAACCGGGAAGTTCATCACGCCCACACCATAGTTTGTGGAGTTTTCCCGTGCGCCTAAAATACCGGATCCTCTTCATCGCCATTATCCTTTGCTCGGTTTTCATCAATTGGGTCGCGTTTGCACAGGGAGAACAACCGCCCAAGACCGGCTCTTGGGGCGAGGTCGTAGACGACAGTGGAAATATCCGCTACGACAACCTGACCGACCTGGGCGTAATCCATGTCGATGCGAGCTGGATGCCCAGCGTCCCCTTCATCGACGGCCAGGCGACCTACCACCGCTACCTGACGCCCTCCGGAAATATCGTGGTGATGCCGTCTGCTTCCACATTGTTCTTTATGGCAGCTTCTCCCGACCAATCAGGATTCAGCCAGGCAAACTCAGCGCTGGGCAACGGCATCGGGGCACTGGAAACTATGCTCGCCGGCTATCTTACGCCTAAAGACCTAGCGTCCATGGGTTATACAGACCCAGATCAATTTTTCCAAGATGTCGTTAATGGCCAGGCGGATATCTGGTCGTTCGGCGGTCAGGATATGTTGAATTTTCTTATGGCTCTGGTGTCCTCCTCCCTCGCCGACCAGAACCTCTATACCATGCTCCTGCTCTATACCTCCGGCAACTGCGCGGCTGTTCCGGGGGGATGTCCGACCAGACTGAGCGGCCCAATCCCAACCCCTCCCCCGAGCCTCTGCCATCCTGCTTACATAGAAACCAGTTCCATTCAGGTAACAGGCGGTTCGGCAGACGGCGGGAAAATTGCGCCTCCCAGGCCTGTCGTCATCGGCCAGGACCCTGAACGGCGCGGTGTGGACCTGCAGGTCAAGGTCCTCATTCCGCCGGTGGCCTATCACTACTTTGAAGTGATCCGCCACCAGAACCTAGTTTGTGCCCAGGACCCTGCTGGCCAGGGAGCCGGCTGTGCGGACCATCCCAATGACCCGGATTGGAAGACTGTCGTGCACTCCTGGTACGAGTGCCGTGAGCACACCCAGGTCTACCCCGATCCCCTGGCCTCGGCGCGGGTTTCCATCAGCCTGACCCAAGCCTCACGCGTCTGGATCCTGACCGACCTGGCGCAGGCCTACCCCGGCGCTCACCTGCTCCACCCGGACTTCTCCTACTCATTTCCCGGGCCGGGGACTATATCCGGAGACCAGAGCGTCACCTGGTCCACGATCATCCCACGCATCCAGACGACTGACCCCGGCGACTATGACACGAACGTCCTGGTGCGGACAGCCGGCACGCCGGTGTCCGTACCGCGCCAGGTGACGGTCGACATCGGCCAGTTCACCGTGGAGCTGGTGCGTGTCACCCTGGTCCAGCAGCCATGACCTTTACCGACCTCCTGACCTCCATTCCGCTCTGGTTCGTCAACGGGCTGCTGGCCGTCCTGTATGCGCTTGCCGCTCACCTGGCTGAAGGCCTGGCGCTCCTTGCGGGTCTCGTGATCGCCTTCGGCGTCGACCCCTCCATCCAGGCGCGCGCCAGCCAGCGCCCCAGGCGCTACGAGCGCGGCGAGGTGCGGACTTCGGCGCCGACCGCATCGTACTTCACGCTTGGGATCCTCGCCATCTGGCTGGTCGTCTCGGTCACCTCGCAGTTCCCCATCCCGCTCCTGGGGGCCGGCATGTGGCTGGTCGGACTGGTCTCCATCCTGGTGGTCTCCGAAGAGCGCTTCAACCAGCTGTGGTGGGTCAAGACCGGCATCCTGGTCTACGCTGCCCTGGTCCTGCTCCTGCGCTTCGGGCTGCTGGCCCTGCAGGGTACGAGCCCAGCCGACTGGGCGGCGGTGGTCGGCTCCAGCGCCGATGCGCAGGTGGCCCTCGCCAGCACGCGCAGCAACGTCGCTTTGATCGGAATGTTGTTCGTCTTTGTGCTCTACCCGGTCGGGTTCGCCGCCATGCTCCTGAACCGCTTCATCCGCAATCCCAAGCCGCTCTACAACCTCTGGCTGGAAGCCGGGGATGTCCTGCGCAGGTTGCGCACCCGCACATAACTGAGCCTGAAGCCGGTAGGCCCGGCAGCCGTTTCGAAAAATGGCCATTCGCAGGTTCGAGTCCTGCCAGGCTCGCCTTTGTTTCTCAACCTTTATGAGGTTGGGCGACACTGCACGATCGCTGGAATTCTCTCAGCCATGCACGTTCACAGCATTTTCACGTTACCCGGTCGGAGCGATCCAGCCCGGGCGCAGGCACCAGAGGAGGCCTACCATGTCTGCATCCTTTCCACAGATGGCCTTTTGGGTCATCTTCCCCCTGGCGGGGCTGATCGTCTTGACCGGCTGGATCCTGATCGTCGTCAACGCCGTCAAGCGCCTCCGCTTCGGGAAAGTCCACGAGGGGAACGAACCCATAAGCTCCTCCGCCCCGGAGTACCGTGATCCCCTCCAGCCAGCCTGGAACCCGGTGGACACGGCCACCCAGGACGGCACCCACTACGTTCCTCTCCCCTGAAGAGTGTGGAGGCTGGACAACCAGCCTCCACCCCGGGAGTTCACTAGTCTTCGTTCGTCTTTATCCAAGGTCAAAATGCCATGTCCGCTTTCCATCTCTATTTCTTCTTCTCCGGTTTCTCGCTGGGCCTGCTATTCGGGCCGGTCATCCTCCATTTGCTTAAGGCGTGGTTCTCGAGCCCTCACGCCCGTCCGTAGCCGTTTGAGCAGGTAAGGAAAGCCTAGCCATGCCGGACCTTTTCTCATGGATCGACCAGCGCATGTCCTCCGCCCTGCAGACAGCTGAGGCCTACCTGCCGCGCCTGGAGCAGGCCCTGGCAGGGGCGAGGCTCGAGGTGCCGGCCGACCTGGAAGTCCTGGAAAACGGCCTGGTCTACGTCCCGGGCAGGGACGAGCTCGAGACCCTGTGGTTCCACGTGCTCGAACGCGAGGGCGGCCGGGTCTACGAGTCCTACCGCGCCGTGCACCTCATGCACCTGGCCGCGATCCCGCTGAACGTGCGCGGCGATCAGGGGGCCCTGGCCAAGATGCGCACCGTGCTGCGGGGCCTCTTCAACGCGCGGGTGGACATCGCCTACCTGGTGGCCGGCATCTACCATCCGGCGCGTCTCGGCATCGTCCAGTGCTACGGGGCGGTCGGGAGGGCCGAGTCGCAGGAGGAGGCAGCCGCCCTCGCTCTAAACGGCGCGGCCTCACTCGAAGCGGCCATGGCCGCCGCCTATCCCCAGGTGCGCTTCCGGGCGCTCGACACGGTCCTCTCGGAATGGATCAGCAAGGCCCTGCTCGAGATGCCGTACGGGGTCCTGGCGGTCGGACACCCGGACCCGCGCGAGAACGCCCGCGGCGGGCAGTCGGACCTGACCCCGCTGCTCACGGCCGCTAGGCACACACCCCAGGAATACACCCTGCAACAGAACGAACTCGTCATGCGCGGCATGGCCCAGATCGAAGAGGACTTCTTGCTGCAGGTCATCCTGACGCCCCTTTCCATGCAGAACGCCAGCCGGATGCTGGCGGGTCTGGCCGAATACACCTCCGCCTGGGCCGCCTGGCAGACCGGGAACCGCTCGTTCAATCTCGGCACTTCGCTGCCGCTGATGCTCTCGGGGGCCCTGGCAAGCAACGCCGGCACGGGGTTCACCCAGTCGCAGTCGCAGGGCCAAGCGGACGGCACTTCGCACGTCACGAGCCAGGCCCATACCGACGGGCAGGCAAGCTCCCACACCGAAGGCGTGGCCGTCACAGACGGCATCTCCCAAACCCACACGGACGGCACGGCCGTCACGGCCAGCCACTCCGAGGCCGAGAGCCACAGCGCCGGCAGCAACTG
>Ga0187877_1001478_pt1 | contig 24002 bp, 16 predicted proteins | sample June2016WEW_17_1_3_FD_132430 | JGI IMG/M metagenome (GOLD analysis project Ga0187877, IMG submission 132430) | Peatland microbial communities from SPRUCE experiment site at the Marcell Experimental Forest, Minnesota, USA - June2016WEW_17_100 | ecosystem: Environmental > Terrestrial > Soil >...
GCTATGCATTGTAAAAGTGCTAGAATGTCTGTCATGGGCTTCTCGGCATAAGTTGTTGGGTGAGACCTCAACTTTATCCGAAAAGCCCTATTTCGTCAGTTCATTTTTGGCGAAGGTATTGATTGATGACTTATATAAACATCTCCTGTCTTATGAATCTCATTGGATATTTCGTGGACATGCATCGGAAACTTGGATTCTAGAATCAACCTTGGAAAGAGCGCTAAAGCCAATTGGTTGGTTACCTGAAATGGCAAAGGTATGCGAGGAAGTAGCATTATTCAAATTTCAATCAAAAGCTCATCTTTACTTGTCACAAGAAATGTTACCAAAATCGACTTTAGGTTGGTTAGCGATGATGCAACATCATGGTATTCCTACTCGGTTACTCGACTTTACTGAGTCCCCTTTTATCGCATTATTCTTTGCATTCGATGATGCGAAGCCGACGCAATCAGATAATTGTGCAATTTGGGCGCTTGATTATCGTAGTCTTATGAAATCAGCTCTGGACTATATTAAAGGTAAAGGTGAGACATTAACACTATCATATGAAGATGTCCAAAAACAACAAGATAAATATTTCGAGGTTGTTATTGATAAACATTCCTATGATGTTCTTTGGACTACAGAACCAGGAATGTTGAATCTAAGGCTAGAAAGGCAACTAGGTAGTTTTTTGGTTTGTGGAAATATAGGAAAACAAATTGCGGAATTAATCCCAGAATTCTTAACCAGAAAAAGCTTGAAAAAGATAGTCATACCTATTAGATTATTTGGGGAAATTCACAACATGTTGATTCGAATGGGGATTAATCACTCTAAACTATTTCCAGATATTGATGGGCTGGGTAAAGATATCAAGGAAGAAATATTGTTTCGAACATATCAAGTACTTAGTGGGAAAACATCATCTCAAGCACCCGAATCTTAAAATAAAGCCTGTGTTTAATAAACAACCTATTAATAGGGGCTAGAAGCAGTGATAATTTTCAGATAGCAATAGAAATACAACTTGTGTTTGAAGTCATCTATGTTAAAATAAGACCAATGGACTATCTGAAAAGTCCTAAATATCTTGGGGGTTAAAGCGGTAAGGATGCCCGCGTAGCTCAGTTGGATAGAGTAATGGACTTCGAATCCAGAGGTCGCGAGTTCGAGCCTCGCCGCGGGCGCAGCGGACTAAGCGGTATTCCTTCCTACACAAGTATACCTGTGGAAAGGAATACCGCATATGTTCCCTGTCCAAATGCTTAGGATGCCCAAGCCGTGCTTCACGAACAGATGGTGATCTTAGCGCTATAAGGGAGATTTCTGGGCAACACCTCGAGCTGGTAACCTGACCATGGAACGGACGGTTTCCTAAACGAGAGACATTATGAATAAAATTCATATCCTCACCTGCCTATCGATACTTATATTTACTGGCTGTGCTCCATCGGCTTCGGCCATAGCAACCGCGATTGCAAAAACGCAGGCTGCCTGGACGCCGACCCCGACTTCGACGGTTACCGAAACCCCGATGCCTACCTCCACACCAAGTCCCACAAAGCTCCCCACCTCGATTCCCGTTGTGCTCTATTCGGAGGATTTTTCCAATAACCAAAGCGGCTGGCTGCAGGCAAACAGCAACGGGGTGAAGTTTCAATATTCGGGTGGTCAGTATGTAATTGATCGATCCATGGGCAATTTGATGAGCTGGGCCTGTGCCAAACGTTATTTTACGGATGCGGTTTTGACAGTAGACACAATCCATGTCTTGGGCGACGCTGCACAGACCGGCCTCGCAGTCATTTGGCGCTATCTGGATAACAACAACTTCTATGTGTTACAGCTGAATGGAGAAAACCACTTGGTGATCGCAAAGCTCGTCAAGGGCAAATTGCAGACGTTAGATGATGAGGTTTATAATCCCGCGATCAACAGCGGGCAACAAATAAATAAAATCGCGATTTCCTTTGAGGGTGGGACCTCCGCCATTTATTTCAACGGGTTGCTTTTGAAGAACATCCAGGATTCGGCGTTTACAGCTGGAGATATTTGCCTGGGGGCATTCTCCAGTACAACGAGTGCAGTCGAAGTCTCCTTCGACAACCTGGTGATTTATACCGTGGATAGTTGGACACCGCCCCAGTAATCCTGCTGAAGATCAAACTGGCCTCAGGGCGAAGGGTTGTCCACAGGAGGCGGTAGCGGTAATAAGGTCCCATCTACCTTTCGCAAGCCGAGTCGAAGCCCTCGACCTCGTTTTTTATTGGAATTCCCCCATCCTTTAAGCCCATTCCACTTTTTACAGATTGACCGCTGGACAGCTACCCATTCATTCAAGCGCTGGATCAATAGACGGCAGATTTGGATGCCGCGAGTTCGAGCCTCGCCGCGGGCGCACCGAACACGGGACTTTTTAACTGGTCGCGGGTTCTTTTTGTATCGGCAGCCAGATCGCAAAAACCGCCCCCTGTCCGCCTTCTCCATGGGCCACCTCGATCCGACCGTGGTGCTGCTCCACCACCTGTTTGACAATCGCCAGACCCAGGCCGGTCCCGGGAGCCGCCGATTCGTGCCCGGCCTTGCCCCGGTAAAAGCGCTCAAACAATCTCGGGATCTCTTCATCGTTGATCCCCAACCCGGTGTCCTGCACGCTGAAGCCCACCCAGGGCTGTTCACCGGTCTGTTCGGTCATTGTTCGCACCCACACCCGCCCTCCGGATGGGGTGTAGTTCAAAGCATTCGTCAGCAAATTGGATACCGCCTGAACGATCATGGGTTCGTCAAGCCAGACAGGAGGAAGGTCCGGAGAAAGCTCAGGGATGAGGGTCAGGCCGCGCTCTTCGGCCAGGGAGCGGCGATCCTCCACCAGGGTCTGGACCAGGGAATTCAGATCATGCGGCATCAAGTGAAGCGTCACCTGGCCGAGGTCGAGGCGGGAAAGGTTGAGCAGGTCTTCGATCAGATTGCGCAGGCGTTGGAGCTCGCGCCCGATCACGTTCAAGCGCTCTTCCGTCTTCACCGTCGGTTGAGCGCGCAGCATTTGGTAGTACAGGACCAGATTCGTAAGGGGGGTGCGCAGTTCATGATTGACGTTCGCGATGAACTCGGATTTCAAGCGGTCGGCCGCCTGGGCCTTCTGCAGCGCCTGCTGAAGTTCTGCCGTCCGCTCGGCCACGCGCCCTTCAAGTTCAGCGGCATGCCGTTCGGTCTGCTGGTTGAGGCGCATCCGGTGGATGGCGTTCCCCGCCATTTCGGTCAGGGTTACCAGCAGCCGCGCATCCTCGCCATCGAATTCGCGCGGCAGCTTGAGGGACACCAGGAGCACGCCGATTGTTTCCTGTTCCGAACGGATCGGAACGCACACCGCGCTCCACCCAACCGGGATGGAGGCGCGCATTTCGGGGGATGTGCGGACATCCTTATTGAGGTCAGAAGAGAAATAGATGTCGCCGATCGTGAAGACCGCACCTGGCACTCCCTCCCCCGGGCCGAGGTCGATGCTGGCAAGATTCGTGCACCAGCCTCGTCCGATCACCTGCCGGAGCTTATCACGATCATAATCGTACAACCAGATACCCCCCGTCTCCGCCTCGAGAGCACGCAGCGTCTCGTCGATTAGGTTGGGCAGCATCTCCTCGATCGACTGCGAGAGCCGGAGCGTAATCGAAACCCTATTCACAGCCTCCAACTCCGTCAAGCGTGCACGGGTCTCATCGAAAAGTCTGGCCCGCTCAGCAGCCGCGCCCACTTCGCGTCCGATGGTCTCAACCAGCGATATCTCCTCAGCCGTCCAATGGTGGATCTGTGAAGAGGCAACCGTTAAACCACCGATCCGCCTACTTTCCGTGGCCAGGGGGACGATGATGGAGGAGTGAATTTCGGTCGAATGCAACGTGGACGATAAGGGATGGGTGACCTGCTGGGACCAATCGTCGACAACCACATCCTGGTCGAGGGAGAGCTCACCCGAGAAGGCTGCATTGGCAAAAATGAAGCTCACCGGGGTGGAAATTCCACGCGCAGCCACCCGCTGCACGGCCCTGGGAGAGGAGTTCAACCAGATCACCCCCATTTGCAGGTCTAAGGCCTTAAGGGTTTCTTCCAGAACCGTGTCCAAGACAGTATCAATATCCGTTCCGACACGGGTGGCCGCGGTGATGATGGTGTTCAAGGCTGCCTGGCGCAACGAGCGGCGGCGCGTCTCGTCGAACAAGTGGGCATTCTCGATTGCCAGGGCCGCCTGGTTCGCCAGTGTGGTCAAGATGCGTTCATCATGGGCGTTGAAGGCGTCCAGTTCCACACTTTCCACGTTGATACAGCCGATCGTTTTTCCTCCGACCTTCAGAGGCACGCACAGCTCTGAGCGCGTTCCAGGGTAGGCCTGCACATAATACGGGTTTTGGGAGACGTCCCCAGCTCGGATAGGGCGGCCGGTCTTGCATACCCGTACCACAATGCCCTGCGTTGGCTCCAGATTGTTCAGGCGGTCAAATTCACCCGCCAGGGCGTCACCGGTCAGGCTTTTGTCGTGCAGTGCCAGTAATACCGGTCCCCGTTCCTCCAGATCAACGACCCAGATCGAGGCGATCCAATCGAACTGGGTCGCCAGAGCGTCGATGATCCGCTGGGCGGCGGCTTGGCGGTTCCGAATATGGGCGCCGGCCAGGCTGGCCTGGTATAAAAGCTCCAGTTCGACCAGGCGATCCTGGGTTTCATCGAAGATGCGCGCATTATGCACCGCACTGGCAGCCGCACTCGCAAAAAAAGCCAACAGATTGACATCTTCCTGCGAATAGGTCCGGGTAGAATTCCCATTGGATTCAATCGGTTCAAAAAGGGTGACCACCCCAAGCAGTTCACCGCTGTACTGCATGGGCACGGCAACCATCGCGGAAATCGTTTCCGTACTAAACTTCTTGGAATGCTGCTTCCACTTCCGGTAGTCGTTCACGACCAGCGGTTTTAGCGATTGTGCGACCTGGCCAGAAACCCCCTCGCCGATCATCACCCGGCTGCCCACGAGGGACTTCTCGCCGTGCGCGACGACCAGTTCCAGGTCCTTGCGTTCCGGATTAAAGAGGAGGATGTTACCGGCAGGCGACCGCAGCAAGGAAGCTGCCCGATCAACGATGGTCTGGAGTAGGACAGGAATATCATGCTGGGTGGCCAGCTCACGCGTGGTCTCGAATAAGGCAGACATCTCGTCCGCACGTCTCTGGATGCGAACCTCGTTCTCCCGCAGGGCATCTTCCACACGCTTGCGGTCGATGGCCATGGCCACTTGGGAGGAAACGAATTCCAGGATGCGTTGTTCGCGCTCCCCATACGCAGCCGGGTCATCATAGGATTGGACCACCACCGCCCCGATGACCTCGCCATCGTCGATCAGAGGCACCCCCAGCCAGATCTGCGAGGGGGTTCCGAGCAGCTTAATCTCACCTTTTTCCTCCAACATGCGGTGAGTCTCAAGATCGCACAGCAGAGATTTCCCGGTCCTCAAGATGTAGTCGGTCAGGCCTTTTTCCGGTTTTATGGAGCCGACGGGATGGTCGTATTCATCCACATAGTAGGGAAAGCTAATCAGGTCTTTTTCTTTATCATAGAGGGCGATATAGAAATTCCTGGCTGTAACAACCTCCGAGATGATCGCGTGCAAGGCGGGGAGTAGGTCGTCCAGACCCTTGGATCGATCGGTCGCCTGCGCGATACGATAGACCGCGTCCTGCAGTAATTCTGCCCGCTTGCGCTCGGTGACATCGGAGGCTGTGCCCATGACAGCCGGTCTACCGTTGTATTCGATCGGGCCGGAAGTCAGATCGATCCAACGTTCTTCGCCCTGCTTCGTAACCAGCTTGAACTCTTCCCGGGAGGATTGGATATCGCCGCGTTGGAGCCGGGTGTTCAGCCGGCGTAACGTGCTGGCGAGGCCCGCTGGAACCAGGTTTGTATAATTCATCGCCAGCAGTTCCTTGCGGGAATATCCGGTTAAATGCTCTGCCGCCAGGTTCACATAACGGAAGTGAGTGCCTTGCAGGATGAAAATACCTGAGGCTGCCCCCTCGGCCATGATGTGGAATTTTGCATCTGTATCAGCAATTGCCTGTTCCCCCCTTTTGGGGGGACTGGCTTTTTTGGTTTTAGGCACCATAGTTCTCAACCTGAAAATAATATAGAAGTAGTATAGCATGAGAAAAATAGCACGACCCTGACAATGTCATAAGAATATCCCGCCCTTGTTTTAGCAACCCCGCTGGGCCCCCGGATGGTCGACCATCAACCTCGGAATAGCGCATTTAGACGCTCCAATTTCTCCACAGAACGAATCGGCTATATAATCGATGAAGATCAGGCCATGCATCAGGAGGACGAATGACTGAGGTTCGCGAGTTCGCTGCCAAGGTGATCGAAAACGTCGAAAAAGTCATCGTCGGCAAACACGACACGATCGAGCTGCTGATGGTCGCCCTGTTGTGCGAAGGGCATGTCTTGATCGAGGATGTCCCAGGTATTGGTAAGACCATGCTGGCCCGCTCGCTGGCCGTCAGTCTGGGGGGCAATTTCAAGCGCTTGCAGTGCACACCGGACCTCCTACCGAATGATGTTACCGGCGTGTCGGTCTACAATCAAAAAACCGCCCAATTCGACTTCAAGCCAGGGCCTATTTTTGTTAATATTCTGCTCGCCGATGAGATCAATCGCGCCACCCCGCGCACGCAGTCCGCGCTGCTGGAAGCGATGCAGGAACAGCAGGTGACCACGGACGGGGTGACCCGCATGCTGCCGCGCCCTTTCCTCGTATTGGCGACCCAGAATCCGATCGAATATGAAGGAACATTTCCCCTGGCCGAGGCCCAGGTAGACCGGTTCCTGATGCGCCTATCCATCGGCTATCCGTCCGTGGAAGATGAAAAAAAGATGCTGACCCGTTTGGAACGGGAACACCCGATCACCAAACTGGAAGCAGTGGTCGATGGAAGCCAGCTCCTGGAATTTCAACGCCAGGCCTGGGAGGTCCATATGGACGATTCCCTCAGAGATTACATTCTGCGGTTGGTTACAGCTACACGCAATTCACCGGACCTTGCCCTGGGTGCCAGCCCGCGTGCCAGCTTGGCTTTGTTCAAAGCCTCTCAAGCCCTGGCATTCCTGCGCGGACGCGATCACGTGCTGCCGGATGACATTAAAGCCCTGGTCATCCCCACCCTGCTCCATCGCCTGATCATCAGGCCGGAATCAGAATTGCGCCATCGCACGGCCCGTACCATATTGGAAGACATCCTTCAGGCAACCCTGCTTGATCTGGGGAGCGTCTAACCCTAACCATGCCGGCCGAATTGCTGCTGCCGCTGCTCCTGATGCTGCTGCTCGCCGCGTTCGTGCGCAGCGGTTTTGCTCTCACAGTCCTTTATCTTCTCCTGGGAGCCTATCTTCTCGGCTGGTTCCTCAGTCAACAGGCCAGGAAGAAAATCAACTACCGCCGCACTCTCGATACACGGGCTTTTACAGGAGAAGATATCCCGGTCCAATTGGATGTCGAAAACAACAGCTGGCTGCCGGTTCCCTGGCTGCACCTGTACGAGAGCCTTCCGGTCGAGCTGGCTGCAGGTCTGAAAGTCAGACGTGTGGTCAGCCTGCTGCCGCACAGCCATGCAGCCATCAGCTACAGCTTGCACGCCACGAAACGAGGCTTTTATCCCGTTGGACCGCTTTTTACGGCATTCGGAGACACCCTCGGTCTGGTCGAAATCCAGGAGTTTATGGTACCGGCTGACCATTTGACGGTCTACCCAAAAATCATCCCCCTGACACATACCGCACTCCCCTCTCAATCTCCTCAGGGGTCTCTCCGTCATCATCAACCCATTTTTGAGGACCCGACGCGCCTCCTGAGAAAGCGCGATTACACCTCTGGCGATTCTCTGCGCCACGTGGATTGGAAGGCGACCGCTGTTGTGGGTCGCCTGCAGGTCAAGCAATATGAGCCATCCATCGCCCTGGAGACGATGATATTTTTAAACCTGAACACTGCCGAGTACCTCGCCCGGTATGTCTACGATTCGTCCGAACTGGCGATCGTTATCGCGGCTTCCCTTGCGAATTGGATCACATCCAAGAAGCAGGCCGTTGGGTTGATCGCCAACGGCAGCGACCCGGCCAGCGAAGACCGCTCCTACAGGCCACTACCTTCCCGCAAGGGACAAGAGCATCTGATGCAGATCCTGGATGTCCTGGCCCGTGTCCAGATCGGGGAGCGGACTCCTCTGATCGAAATTCTGCGCAACGAGAGCCCGCGTCTGCCGTGGGGGACGACCCTGATTATCATCACCGGTCAGGTGAATGATGCTTTCTTCGATGAACTCTTCCAGATTGAACGCAGGGGTCAGAACGTGGTGCTGATCCTTGCCGGATACATTGGAAATGCTTCGCGTGTTCGGGAACAGGCGAGCAGTCTAGGGATCCAGGTCCATCTCTTTCAGACGGAAAAAGACCTTGACGCCTGGAGGCTCTAGATGCTGAGCGAACGGGAAGCCCTTTTGCAAAAAGAGCGTCGCCCGCTGCAGGCCAGCTACGTCATCGCCTACTTCATGATCCTATGCTTTGCCATCACCACCATCTGGCTAATCGCCTGGCTGCTGCCTTGGTGGGACTCGACCAGAATGGCCCTTGTCTGCCTGTTGGTATCCCTTGAAGCATTCCTTGCGTCCAGACTGGTCCTGCAGGTCTCTATTTTTCGAGCCCAGGCCATTTATTTCAGGATCACAGAATGGCTGACGATCCTGGTTTTCCTCAAGGTCTTTACAGAACTACGCCCAGGGGTGGATCACTTCCTGCAGAATGTCAGCCTGTGGAAGCAGGATTTTATTACATATTTCTTCACTCCCGATTATCTGCTCAATATCTTCCTAATCTTCCTCCTTTGGCAAACATGTACCGGTTTTGCCGTGGACCTCTGGAAACTGGAGATCTATCAGAGCCGGCGGGAGCGAGAAGGGGAAGGAGGCAGGGCAGTCCTGCGTTTTCTCCTGCGGAGGTATCTGGTGGTCGGCACACTCATGGTCGTCGCTACAGCGACTATGGTCCAGGACCTGTTTGGGCTTCACCGTGTCCCGGACCTGCCGTGGTTATTTCCGGTTATTGCCCTCTATTTCCTGCTCGGGTTGGTCTTCCTCAGCCTGACCTATTTCTTCTTCCTGCGAACGGAGTGGAACTTCGAAGAGGCCCTGGTTCAGAAGAACCTGACAGGCCGTTGGCTTTTCTACAGCAGCCTCATCCTGGGGGGCTTGATCGTCATCGCCCTTGTGCTGCCGACCTACGACTCGATCGGTCTACTGGCGGTCGTCCGCTATGTGGTCGAGTTTGCGGTTTCGATTATTGCTTTCCTGGCAGCCGCAATTTTTTGGCTGATGGGTTCTTTGATCAGTGGTCTAGCCAGACTGCTCGGATGGAACAAACTGGCATCCCCGGCGAGCGTAGCTCCATCCGCCCCCCTTCAATTTAACCCGCCAACCTCAGGTGGGGCGAGCGGACTCGCTCTGGGCTTATCCTTCTTCCTGTGGGCATTCTTCCTCGTCCTGATGGGCATTGCAGTCCGGCAATATCTGCGTGCCAACCAGAAGCTCGCCCAGGAGGTGAAACGATGGATATCCTGGCACTGGCTGGCAACGGCGTGGATCAAGGTCAAGGAGCTGTTCCAAAAAACAAGTCTGGAGGTCGCCACCTCCGTCCGCAGCGGGATTCAGCGTCTGCGCTCCTCTCGTGCCTCCTCCCCACTCCAGGCCGGCTGGGACATTGGGAAGGTCTTGCGCTTGAATCCTCGCCAGCGCATTATTTTCTACTACCTGACTCTCCTTCGGCGGGCTGAAGAGGCCGGGACTCCCCGCCAGAAATGGCAAACCCCCTCAGAATACGGCCGCACCCTTTCGGCACGCCTGTCGGAGGGAAAAGAAAGCATTGGAGAAATCACGACTTCCTTCCAGGAAGCACGCTACAGCCGCCATGAGGTAACCCAGGAAAAGGCAGACAGGGTCAAATCCATCTGGGAACATCTTCTGCGAATTTTGCGGGATAGGCGTGGACGTGACTAGTCAGCCTGATCCAGGAACTTCCGGATGTCGACAAAGCGCTGATCCCAGGTGCTGCCGACCCACAGATTCCGAGGATATCCGATACAATGGATGTATAAGGACCGACTGGTGTGATCATGTCATTGACTACGCGCAGTCGCCGGAATCAATCAAGGGAGGCACCATGGTTCGAAGTATTGCTGCCCTGGTCATCTTGATCGGCCTGACCGCCTGCGGGGAATCTCCCCTTCCCCTAAATTTCTCCACACTCGCCGTCCCCCCTTCCGCGACCCCCGCCATCCTTTCACCGACCCCCAACATCCTCCCGCTGGCAACCACCGTCGAGGCCATGACGCCCACTCAGACCTCCACTCCGCTGACCGAAACCTGGACACCTACCCCGCCCTCCCCGACCGCCTCCTTCCTTCCAGTCACGCTGACCCCCACCCTGACATGGCTTAGCACCACCACCGTTCCCGCGAACCTGAGTGTACAAATTGCAGACTGCCAGGCCGGCTTCGACATATCCCATGGAATGGGAGAGGTCACTAATGCCTTCGCCTTGATCCGCAACTACGGCAAGACTGATCTCACCCAGGTGTGTGCAACGCTCTCTGCCAGCGATGAAGGCCGGCCTCACCCGGACAAGACGAAATGTGTCCCTTCCCTGCCCGCAGGCTTCCAGGTCGTCTTCAAGCTGACGGTGGACAGCAGCTTCGGAAAGGGGACATCGATCGCGGTGAATGTGACTTCGCAGGAAAAGGTTACCACCGTAGCTACCCAGACCAGTTGTCGTGACCTTGACCTTCCAGGCTGGTCGCCGGACGATGCAGGGGTCGTCCAGCCCATCCCGTGATTTCGAGGTTGGCTCAAGCCGTGGATGGAAAGGGACCCGGGCTTGCGGGTGGCCACCGGCATCTTCGCTAGAAACCAGTTATAATCGAATTAATCATGAAGAACCGGCCGAAAATACTTCTGCCGGTGGGTAGGAAAGAGAGTTTACATGCCTGAAGAACAGATCGACATCCTTGCCAGACACAAGATCGCCGTCCTGATCGACGGAGATAATGCCCAGGCTTCCCTGCTTCAGCAGATGATGGTCGAGGCCGGCAGATATGGACTGGTAACCGTCCGACGGATCTACGGGGACTGGACCACCAATTCGATGAACTCCTGGAAGGACATCTTGAATTACTATGCCATCCAGCCTGTTCAGCAGTTCCGCTATACGATCGGCAAGAACGCCACCGACAGTGCCATGATCATCGATGCCATGGACCTGTTGCATTCAGGGGTAGTGGACGGGTTCTGCCTGGTTTCCAGCGACAGCGACTACACCCGTCTGGCGACCCGGTTGCGGGAGGCCGGTGTGCATGTCATGGGGATCGGTGAAAAGAAGACCCCCCGTCCTTTCGTGAACGCCTGCGATGTATTCGTCTACACCGAGAACCTGACCCCCAAACCCAAACCCACGCGGGTTTCGACGCCCCAGACCGCCGAAAGCCGGAAGAAGAAAGAACCGGAAGCGATGCCGATGCTGCGCCAGGCATACGAGATGGCAGTCCAGGAGGACGGCTGGGCGCGTTTGGACCACATGGGCAACGCCCTTTACCAGCTCGACCCCGGTTTCGACCCCCGTACTTACGGCCACCGGCAGCTCTCCCGCCTGATCGCAAATTACAAGACCTTTTTCGAGATGCGCACGCAGGAGATCGACGGCTCGACACTATTTTACGTTAAAATGAAGGAATAACCGGGCTTAAAACTCCGAGATATGGCTGACCGGGTTTCTCGTAGAAACCCGGTTTTGATTCTTCCCGAGTTCTTCATACACGGCAAGGATCTGGCCGGCGATCTTGTCCCAGCTGTAAGCGCGGGCCTCGCTGGCTGCATTCAATCCCAGCTTCCGACGCAGGCCGGGATCGCCCAGGATCGCGGTCAGGCGCTCGCACAAGGCCTGATCATCACTCTCCGGGACCGTGTAGCCGGTGACACCATCCTGCACCAAGAAGGCCAGGCCTCCGACCTGCGAGGCGACCACGGGTGTCCCACAGGCCATCGCCTCAAGCGCCACCATGCCAAATGATTCATAATGCGATGGCATCACCAGGACATCCACGGCCGAGTAGTAATACGGCAGGGTGTCCTGGCTGCGCTTGCCGAGAAAGGCGACCATTTTGCCGACCGTCAGATCCGTACACATCTTTTGGAGGCGGGCCATCTCGGCATCCATATCTTCAGGAGCTGCATCCGGATCTCCGCCGATCACCACCAGCTGCATCGGCTCTTTCAAATCCCGCAGGCGCAGGCAGGCCACCGCCCGCAGCAGCGTATCCAGGCCTTTGAGCGGTTCGATGCGCCCGACGAACAGGATGATGCGGTCATCAGGTGCGCGACCGATGAACAGGCGGGCTTCGTCCACCGGGATTGGATAGAACTGGCTGAGATCGACACCCGGTGGGATCACCCGTGTCTTGCTCACATCCACTTTATACAGCCATTCCAGCTGGGCTTGCTCGGCCAGCGTGGGGACGATGATCCGGTCAGCGCGGGCGATGACCCGACGCTCCCCCTTCAGGCGATCAGGCCCCTCCCGTTCTTCCGGACTGCGCGCCACGCGGTTCTTCATCTCCCCCAGGGTGTGGAACATGTGGACGATGGGTGCCCCACCCCATGCTTCCGAAAGCGTCTCAGCTGCCAGCCCCGACATCCAATAATGACTGTGAATCAGGTCATATTGAATCCCTTTTTCGGAGGCAAACTGCTTGATGCCCTCCACAAACGAGGGGATGTATTTAGGGAGTTCCTGCTTGGGCAGGGGGGTCTCGGGACCGGCAGGCACATGCACGACCCGGTTTCCAAACCCCAGGTCATGGAGCACATGGGGCACATGCTCATCCTGGGAGCGCGTGAAGACATCCACGTGGACCCCCATCCGGCCGAGCTGCTTGGTCAGGTCGCGCACGTAGACGTTCATCCCGCCGGTGTCCTTGCCCCCGAGGGTCGCCAGCGGACAGGTATGGTAGGAGAGCATTGCGATGCGAAGCATGGCAGGCGGCCTCGTGCAGGAGTATAACACGCCGGCTTTCCCGAAAGGTCCCCTTATTTCCAATCTTCAGCCTCGGCCGGATCCATGCATGGGCGGTATTGAAGACCCGCCGGATCGTTGTGTTCGCACGACACCGGAAGGTCATGCTTGCGCAATCCGCGGCTGTCGGGGTATAATCCCCGCCGCTAAGCCACCGTAGCTCAGTCGGTAGAGCAGACGTTTCGTAAACGCCAGGTCAAGGGTTCGAATCCCTTCGGTGGCTCCAGAAGAAAGCAGGACTGTCCAAGGATGCTGCGGACAGTCCTGCTTTTCGTCGCTCTCTAACCCGTTCCGGTTGACCTGGATGCGACAGAACCAGCCGAAATCGTGGGTGTGTTGACCTGATGAACGGAAGGTTACCTTTGCAGGCTAATCCGCTCAATCCCTACCAGTCAAAAATGGTGTCCATCTCTTCATCGGGAACATCAAAGACGACATTGTGCGGTGGCAGGGGTTCACGAGTCATCCACTCCGGGATGCGGTCATGCGCCTTGGTGAACCCAGCCCCGCGGTTGAACTCCAACTCGAGCTTGATCGTCTGTTTGCCGAGAACCTGCAGGATGTCCGTCCCCACTCCCCACCCATAGCGGGCATTGATCAGGTCCCGGATCGTCTCCGGCGGTGCTACCGCAAAACCGAAAGCCGCGAAGATGCAGGCCCCAAGCGTATCGTATCCAGCCATACTGATCTGTTTGGCGCGGGAAAGGGCTACCTGACCTTTCGGGTCGAGATGGTTGATCTTGTCTCGGATGGTCTGGCCACAGGTGTGATCTGCTCCCTGCGGGGTGGTTGCTAAGGTCACACCCGTCCCCTTGAGCGCTCGCGGCTCATAAGCGGACATGGCCTGGCCTTTCACCACCGGCACATGCTCGATCCCCAGGATCTTCCCGGTCCAGGCTGCCCCGCTGCCGAGGATGCGGCCCAGGGGAGTGTTGCGGCGGATCTCATCCACCAGCTCCAGGGCGCGCACTTCATCCCCCCAGTTCATCATCCCGGCCTCAGCCGCGACTCCCAGGGCGGCTCCCATTTCGATCGAGTCCAATCCGATATCGTTGGCCTGCCAGTTCAGGCGTGCAATGCTGTCCAGGCTGCCGATGCCCAGGTTGGGTCCCAGCAAACCGACCGTCTCGAATTCGAGTGGGCCGACGATCGTCTTACCGTCTTGATCGGCGAACACGTTTGAACAGCGGATCACACAGCCAGACATGCAGGCATGGGTGGGATTCCCCTCCCCACCCCGGCTCAGGATCAGCGCCCGCATGTTTTCACCGCCGATCTGTTCGGCCTGCTCGAAGACGCCGGACGAAAAATTACGCGTCGGCAGGCCGCCGAAACCGTTGGCCAGCGGGACCATCGCGGGGGTCCCATATTCGCTGTAGATCTTGGTTTGCGGGTGTTCCATCAGGAATTTATTGTAGATCTTCTGGGTCGCCCGGAAGGCCTCCAGGTTGGCGATGGGTGGCTTCTGCCCATCGCTGGCATCAAAGACGATCGCTTTCAACCCCTTGGAGCCCATCAGGGCTCCGAGACCTCCACGCGCCGCTAGGCGTGAAGGCGTCCCATCCTTATCAAGGTTGCAGATGCCGGCGGACACCATTTTCATCTCCCCGCCCGGGCCGATCAACGAGATGGCAACTTTATCGCCATAGCGCGCCACAAGCCGTTTGGCCGAATCATACGCCCCAAGGCCGGCCAGGTCATCGGCCGGATCGAAACGCGCCCCCTGAGAGCTCAAGTGGAGAACGGACCACCCGGGATCCTTTGGCCAGCCTTCCAGGATGAGCGCTTTGATGCCCATCGAGGTGAGATGCAAGCCAGTCGAGCCACCGGCGTTCGACTCCTTGACGCCACCCGTCAGCGGGCTTTTACCCCCCAGGGAGATGCGGTCCAGGGAGGAGAGCATGTGACCGACCAGCAAACCTGGCGCAAAAATCAGCTTGTTCTTCGGGCCGAGCGGCTCGCAGGTCGGTACGACCTCATCCACCAGGATGCGGGCGATCAGACCGCGCCCACCCAGGCGTTCCCAGGTGGGAGGGACGGGTTCCAACTTCAAAGTGCGCTCATGAATATCTACGCGCCAGACTTGGGAATGGTAAGGTTTGGGATTCGAGCTGGGCATCTTTGTATTCTCCAGTCCGGTTTAACCGAGTAAACGCACGGCCGCTCCCCGGATGATACGGGTGTGCACATCGACATCATCGGGGATGACATCCGCCTCGATGAGGGCCATTTTAGGAAAGGGTGTCGAGAGGATACCACGATTCAGGGCGAACAAGTGCATGGAGCGGTTCAGCTCGCCCTTGAGGCGGGATGGCCTCCAGGTCCCGGGAGAAGCATGGCCGGTCATCGCGCTGGTATCCATCAGACAGAGGAGTGGTCACCAGAACGTGCGACCTGAATGGATCAGGTGGATTTTTCGAGGGCCTTGCCGAATATGCCCAAAGCATCGTTGATCTGCTGCTCGCTGACCACCAGAGGCGGGATCCAGCGGATGACATTGTCATAAGTTCCGCAAGTTAGAAGAAGCAGGCCGCGCTCTTCACATTCATGGACCACCTTTTTGACCAACGCCTTATCGGCGGGTTTGTGGTTGACCGTGAACTCGGTGCCGATCATCAACCCCAGGCCGCGCACATCCCCGAGCACCGCATACTGCTCCTGGAGCTTGGCCAGGCCGGTCATGAGCTGGATTCCCCGTCTGGCCGCGTTGCCGGGCATATCCTCCTCGCGCATCGCCCGAATGGTGGCGACGCCAGCTGCGCAGGCGACGACATTCGCGCCGAAGGTCCCACCGTGTGAACCGGTCATCCATTTTTTCATCAGCTCCGTCCGGCTGAAAACTCCCGACAGGGGCAAACCAGAGGCAATACCCTTGGCGACCGTCATGATATCCGGGACGACGCCGGAGTGTTCCTGGGCAAACCATTTGCCCGTCCTGCCAAAACCGGACTGGACCTCATCCATGATGAGCAGGATGCCATTGCGGTCACAGAAGGTCCGTAGACCCTTCAGGAAGGCAGCCGGAGGAACGACGTAACCACCCTCGCCTAGGACCGGTTCGATCAGGACGGCCGCTGTTTCGGAGGGCGCGGTCAGAGAAAGCATCATTTCCTCGAGCGCTCCCAGACAGTATTCGGTGGTCTTCTCCTCAGACATACCCAGCTTGTAGGCATACGGATACGGGGCGACGAAGATGCCGGCCGGCAGAGGCTGGTAGCCGGACCGGTAGATCGTTTTGGAGGTGGTCAGGGCCATGGTCTCGGAGGTGCGTCCGTGGAAGCTGCCCTGAAAGACGATCACGTTCGGTTTGCCGGTCGCAGCGCGCGCCAGCTTGACCGCACCCTCGATCGCCTCCGCCCCGGAATTGCTGAAGAAAAAGCTGTCGATGGACGGATGGACGATCATGCGCAACTCGGCAATCAGCTTCAGCAGTGGCTGGTGGATCACGATATTGGTCTGAGCGTGCAGGAAAAGGCCGGCCTGCTCGCGAATGGCTTCAACCACCTTCGGGTGGCAGTGACCGGTATTCGTCACCCCGATCCCACAGGTAAAATCAAGATATTTCCTGCCATCCATGGCATAAATGTAGCAGCCCTCAGCACGTTCGGCCTCGATCGAGAAGATGCGCGACCAGACGGGGGATATGTGGGAGAAGTTCTCGTCGTAGAGTTTGGTCATAAGATTCACCTTTTGTGAGAATTGAGCCGGGAGGCAGTGCAGGCCTCCCGGAAAGAGATTATCCGGGAAGATATTCTGCAGCCCACCCGATATCCAGCTTCTCAAGGGTTGCCGGCATCGGAATGCCATCGGCCGTGAATCCGGCCTGGCGGTAGTACTCGTCCAGGGCTGCCTCCATCTCCTCGTGCGTGAGTGCCACCCCCGAGGTTGGACCGACCCCTGCCAGAGGTTTGAAGAATTTTGAAGGCAGACGGTCGTCTTTGCGGCTCATGCCCTCGCGGGCGTTAAACGTCCGCATCAGGTTCAGGCGGCGCATGCCCACTTCCATCAGCTCGTCCACGCTGACATCCCAGCCGGTCACCGCCTTGACCATCGCGGCCGTATCCTTCGGACCGTACAGGCACCAGGTCGGGCCGTACACAAACTGGCAAACCGTCAGCGTATCCATCATGCTGTAAAAGACCTCGGTCAGGTATGCAAAACGCACTTTCTCGGGACCGAGACTACGCGACGGCTGCGGAGCGCCCAACCCCATTTCCCTCAGGCGATTCAGATTGAACTCCGCCACTCCTTCTTCATAGTAAGGGTCATGCTCGCTGGACTGGTGATCCGCTCCAAAGGGGTTGACCGCATAGATCAAAGCGAGCGAGCGTTTGGCCTGGGGCATATGTGCCGGGGCTTCCTCGTTTTTTACCGTGGTCAGGCATTCTTCGGCGCCCTTGCCCCACACCTGGGCCGCCCGTGCCGAGCCTTCCGCCAGGATCGGGCCGAGTTTGCCGGTCTTGGTGACGATCTGCTGCAGGACCTCCAGCATGGCGTCTGCATTCCCGAAACGCAGGTCAATGCCTCCGGTGTCCTTCTTGGTGATGATGCCCTTCTCATAACACTCCATGGCAAAGGCAATAGTCGCCCCGCAGGTGATCGTGTCCACCCCATGGATATCACAGATCTGGTGGGCATGGGCGATCGCCGCCAGGTTACTGATCCCGCAGGATGGGCCAAAAAGTGCGATGGTTTCATATTCCGGTCCGCCGTAAAGCGGATTAGCAGTGTATTGGCCCTCTTTGATCTCCACCACTCGCTTGCAGCGTACCACGCAGGCAAAACAGGTGGCCCTTTCCTTCAGGATGGTCTCAGCCATCTTTTCACCGCTGACGGATTCGGCTTGGTCAAATTGGCCTTCCGTGTAGTTGCGGACCGGCAGGGTGCCGATCGTGTTCTGAAACATGACCACGCTGGCCGTACCGAACCTGGCCAAGGTATCCATGTCGGGGTTGGTTTTGATGGACGGTGGACCCGCCCGGTTCAGCGCTGCGAGCGCTTTCTGGTCGGCAACGGCTGGCTTGGCCTTGCCGCGCACCACGATCGCTTTCAACTGCTTACTGGCCATGACCAGGCCCATGCCGGTGCGCCCATTCTGGCGGTTGGTCATATTGACAATGGTCGAAAAGCGCACACCTTTTTCGGCGGCGGGACCGATCTGCATCACCTCGGCCTTTGGATCGCCGACCTCTGCCTTCAACTGGGCATCCACCTCCCCGGTGGTCTTGCCGAGGAGATGCGCGGCGTTGTGCAGCCTGGCCTCGCCATTCAGGATGGTCAGATAAACCCACTTGGGGGACCTGCCTTTCAGCACAAGGCCGTCGTAACCGGCAAACTTGAACTCCGCTGGAAAGAAGCCGCCGGCCTGCGAATCGCCGATGGCGCCGCTCATCGGCGACTTAGCATTCACATTGATCCGGCTCTGACCGGAGATCGCCGCCCCTGTGACCACGCTGTCGAAGATGGTCAGCACATTTTCAGGTGCGAGCGGATCCACGCCTTTGGGGGTTTCACGCAGGATATAGTAAAGGCCCATCGCGGATCCACCCATGTATTTGCGGTAGAAGGCGTCCGGGGGTTTCTCGACCTCCATCCTGCCGGTGGTCAGGTCAATATGCAGGATCTTTCCTTGGTAACCGTATGACATGGCAACCTCCTTGGCCAGAGAAAATGAACCGACCGCAGCTCGCGTGACGTGTGATCGATTGCATCAATCCTGCAGGCCGATCTAAACCTGCAGGATCCCCCTTCTCAATCGAACTACATTTCCTGAAGGCCGAACGGGAAGCCGTAATCGGCCATCTTGTTCATGAAGGGCAGCGGGTCGAACGCCTCCGGCCCGAGGACGCCTGTCCCTTTCCACTCGCCGTGTTCCAACAGGTCCCAGCCGATGACCGCATTGAAAGCCGTCTGTGCCACGACCGCCTGACAACCCCACTTCTGCATGCACTCCGCGTTATCGGCCACCTGGTACACGTAGACCTGACGGGGCTTGCCGTCTTTCATGCCCTTGACCCAGGTCCCGGCGCTGGTCTTGCCGAACATGCGGTCCCCCAGGTGGGCCGGATCGGGCAGGCAGGCCGCCACCACATCGCGGGGCGCGATTTTGACCCCTTTCACCTGGATCGGTTCCTTGTTGTCCAGCCCGAGCATGTGCAAGGTCTTCAGGACACTGATGAACTGGTCCCCCAGTCCGTATTTGAAGGTGACGCGCTTGGTCTTGACCCAGCGCGGGATCAGCAGGACCTCCTCGTGCTCGACGTTGACGACCTCCACCTTACCGATGCCTCCGGGGAACTCGAACACTTCCGGCTCGGAGAAGGGCGGGGTGGTGAACCAGCCCTTGTCCTTTTCCCAGATCACGGGCGGGTTCAGGCACTCCTCGATCGTGGTCCAGATCGAGAAGTTGGGTGCGAACTCGTAGCCCTTGACCTCGATGTTGGCGCCGTCCCGGATGCCAATCTCTTCGATTGCGTCAAAGAGGTGGTCCTGGGCGTAGCGGGCGAAGATGTCCGCCATGCCAGGTTCCACCCCGAGGCCCACCAGGCACAGGAGGCCCTTCGCCTCCCACTGTTTGGCGCGTTCGAACTGGTAATCCCCCAGCTTGACGCCGCACTTTTCGAAGGGTTTCTCCGGATGAGGCGTCGAAAGGGTCATGGCCATGTCCATGTAATTGCAGCCGACCTGGTAGGCGGCCTCGAAGATCGGGACATTGAAGCTCGGGTCGCAGGCGTTCATGATCAAGTCTACTTTGTATTTCTTTGCCAGCTTTTCAATCTGCTCCTGTTTGCGGGCATCGATGAACTCCACCGGGAAACGTTTGGCATCCCCCAGCTTCCCCTGGACCTCCTTGGCGCGCTCCAGGTTGTAGTCCGCCAGGACGACCTGCTTGACCCACTCGCGCGGCTCGGCAATGTGCGCGATGGCTTCCCCGACACCCCCCACTCCGACCAGTAGTACTTTCATGATGCCTCTCCTTTTTACCCAGTCTTGTTACAACCACACTTGATCCACTCATCCCCAAGGCCGATATCGCTCCCAGGGAGCCCGCCTGGACGGGATCCAAGAAGAATTTCAGTTTTCAACCGGATCTGACCGGCCCGACCGCCCAGGTGAGGCGCGGTCAGACCGGTTCCGACGATCGATTAGATCGGCTTAGTGCGCCTTAAAATCTGTCCACAAGCTGTCATACAGGCTGGTCGCATTCCCGACATCGACGATCGGTTTCGCATTTGCCAGGAAAGCGTCAGAGGGGTTCGTGCCAGGGAAGGCCATGTACGACGCATAGAACGTCGGGTCAGCGGTCTCCATATAAGTTATCGCCGCGGCATTCGGGTTGGAATACGGGAATTCCTCGGAGATCAGCATGCTCTGCGCAGGGTCCAGGATAAAATTGAGGAACTCCAAGGCCGCATCCTTGTGGGGCGCGCCCTTCGGGATCGCTAAATTGTCGAACCAGATTCCACAACCCTCGGTTGGGCAGATATACACCACGTTCGGGTCTGATTGAAAAGCCAGGGAGGCGTTCCCGTTGTAGACCAGCCCGGCCCAGGCCTCCCCACTGATGATCGAAGTCTCCGGGGTATCGCTGTCGAACTTGAGGATGTTCGGTTTCAAGGCGATCAGTTTCTGTTCAGCCTGCTGGAGCTGGGCAGTATCGGTCGTGTTTCGGTCGTACCCCAGCACCTGCAGAGCCATTCCGATGACCTCGCGTTCATCGTCAAGCATGACCAGCCGATTTTTAAACCTGGGATCCCACAGGTCGGAATAGCTCTTCGGCTCAAAAGGAACCTTGGTTTTATCATAAACCAGGGCGGTCGTCCCCCACTGGTAGGGGATCGTGTATTTATTCCCGGGGTCATAGTCCCGGTTGATGAAGCGTTTATCCAAGTTGCTGAAATTGGGGATCTTGGTCATGTCCAGGGGATCGAGCATCCCTTGCTTGACCATGATCGCGACCGTATAGTCGCTCGGGATGACCACATCATACCCCGAGGCTCCCGCCTGCAGTTTCGCCAGCATCTCTTCGTTGGAGGAATAAGTATCGTAATTCACCTTGATCCCGTATTTCGCAGTGAAATTATCCAGCAGCTTCTGGGGAATGTAGTCCGACCAGCCATAAAGGTTCATCACCTTGGAACCAGACTGCGATGTTCCACAGGCCGATAAAACCATCACCAGTAAGGCGACGACGGTGATCAAACGATAGAGCTTCATATATTTTTCTCCTTTCCTGATTTGGCGTTATGCCCTGCGGCTCTGGGCAATCTGGCCAATGGCTAAGATCACGAACACGATCGCCACCCACAACGCCGATAACGCATTGATCTCGGGTGTGACCACAAACCGCACCATCGAATACACCCTCAGGGGGAGGGTGGTCGAGCCGGGTCCAGCCGTGAAATAGGTGATGACATAATCGTCGAGCGATAGCGTCAAGGCCAGCATCGCCCCGGATAGCACACCCGGCATGATCGTCGGGAGGGTCACCCGCCAGAAGGTCGTCAATTCATTGGCACCCAGGTCCATGGCTGCTTCGTCGATGGCGTTGTCGTAACCATGCAGGCGCGCCCGGACGACCAAGGCCACAAAAGGGATGTCGAAAGCGATGTGGGACAGGGTGATCGTGACCAACCCCAAGGTAAACTTGATCAGCACGAAAAACACCAGCAGGGAAATCCCCATGACTACTTCCGGAATGACGATCGGGATATACATCAAGGTCTCGGAGGTGCTGTACAGGGGGAAGTGGTAACGCTGCATGGCCAGGGCTGCCATCGTCCCGATCACGGTGGAGACCAGGGTCGCGATCGCCGCGATCATCAAGGTATTCCGGGTGGCCAGTAAAATCTCCTGATCCTGGAACAGGACCTTGTACCAGGCCAGGGTGAAGCCTTCCCAGTGGATGTTCAACTTCTGCGAATTGAACGAGAAGATGATCAGCACCAGAATCGGAACATAAATAAACAGGTACGCCAGGAAGGTATAGATGCGCAGCCACAGAGCCGGTTTTTTCTCGCTCATATGAGCAGCTCCTCTCCGAAACCGGCCTTGCGTGTGTAGTACAGGGTGAACACCATCGTCAGGAGCATCAGGATCATGGAGGCCGCCGCACCAAAGGGCCAATCACGGGCGGTCAGGAACTGGTTCTGGATAACGTTACCGATCAAGATCGTCTTGGCGCCACCCAGCAGATTCGAGACCACGAACATGCCCATGGCTGGGATGAAGGTCAGGATCGTTCCTGCGATCATCCCCGGGACGCTGAGCGGCAGGGTGACCCGCAGGAAGGCTCTCCAGGGTGGCGCGCCCAGGTCGGCTGCGGCTTCCAGCAGGGAATTTTCGACCTTTTCCAGCGAAGTGTACAGCGGCAGCACCATGAACGGCAGGAATTCGTAGACCATGCCGATCATCACTGCGGTCGGCGTATAAAGTAGGCCTAAAGGAGCGCTGGTGATATGCAACCCCATCAGGATCGAATCCAGGAACCCCCCGTCGCGCAAGATCATCATCCAGGCATAGATCCGGATGATGAAGTTCGTCCAGAAAGGCAGCAGGATCAGAAAGAGCAGGAGGGATCGTGTGCGGGCCGAGGCGCGCGCCAGGTAGTAGGCCACCGGATAACCGAGCAACAAACATAATACGGTGGTCCCCACGCCGACACCTAACGAGAAGATCATGATCTTCCCGTAAATGGCGTCGAACAGCCGGGCATAGTTCCCGGGGTTGAATTTAAAAACGACCTGGCCGTATTCACCGCGTGACAGGAAACTCAACCCCGCCACCAGCAACAGGGGGAGGACGATCAGCAAGAATAAATAGATGTTCGCCGGAGCAATCAGGAACAAGCCCTGGGCGACCCGGTTCTCACGCAAGGCTCGTCCCAGCGAGAATTTCTTCACCGGGCTTTCGGGTGTCAGGGCGGTCGTCATGACACATCCTCCGGGAGTACCAGGGTGTTCTCGATCGGGATGTAGATCCGCACCGCGTCCCCGGCAGTATAGTAGGCATCCGGGTCAAGGGTGGAGATCGCGTTCTGCTCCCAGGCCCGCATGCGCAGGCCGCCTCCCAGGTCCAGGACCACGCGCGTATCCGATCCGATATAGGCCGTGGTCACGACCTTCCCATGCAGCTGGTTCTCCGTGCCCTGTAGCTCCTTGACCTTCTTTTTATCCTCATCCACCAGGCGCACCTTTTCCGGCCGGATCGAGACCGCAACCGCCTGTCCGACCGAGAGATCACCCTGCCCGATCCCGGATATCTCTTGATTCAAGGAGTTCAGCAGAACGGTGACCCGATCCTTCGTCAGTGCCTTGATGGTTCCGGTCAAGAAGTTCGTCTCGCCGATAAAGTCCGCCACAAAACGGCAGTTCGGGCGCTCGTAGATCTCGACCGCTCCACCGATCTGCAAGGTCCTGCCCTTACTCATCACCGCGATCCGGTTGGACATGGTCAGGGCTTCTTCCTGGTCGTGGGTCACGTAGATAAAGGTGATGCCCACCTGCTCTTGCAGCGCTTTGAGCTCCAGCTGCATTTCCTTGCGCAGCTTCAGGTCAAGCGCGCCGAGCGGTTCGTCGAGCAGGAGCACCTCGGGCCGTTTGACCAGGGCGCGGGCCAGTGCAATCCGCTGCTGCTGGCCGCCGGAAAGCTGTTTGGGCGTGCGGCGTCCCATGCTGCCCAGCTTGACCATCTCCAAGGCCTCACCCACACGGCGGTTGATCTCGGCTTTGGGCACTTTTTCCATCTCGAGCCCAAAGGCGATGTTCTGGAAAACGTTCATATGCTGGAACAAGGCATAGCTCTGGAACACGGTGTTGACCGGCCGCAGATAAGGCGGTATACGGCCCATCACTTTGCCA
>Ga0187877_1001493_pt1 | contig 23843 bp, 11 predicted proteins | sample June2016WEW_17_1_3_FD_132430 | JGI IMG/M metagenome (GOLD analysis project Ga0187877, IMG submission 132430) | Peatland microbial communities from SPRUCE experiment site at the Marcell Experimental Forest, Minnesota, USA - June2016WEW_17_100 | ecosystem: Environmental > Terrestrial > Soil >...
CGCCGGCTGCTGCCACGGAAGCTGCGCACACGTCTGGAACTACGAGACCGCCACCGCCCACATCTTCCCGAGCTTCGCCCGCTCGCTGCGCGGCTCCGCCTTCGGCTACCAGCTCGACAACGCTGGCGGCATCCGTTTCCGCGAGCGCCTTCCCCACCACGGCGACAGCTTCGGCTGGGCCGCCGCCGATGGCCAGATGGGTCAGATAAGGATGGACAGTCCGACCGGAACGGGCGGCGCAGAGCCGGTTTGGCGCCGAGCGCGATTGCAGACTGCTCCTCAGCATCGTAGGTATTCTCACGAGATCCCGGAATTGCACATTGATCCCGCACTCTCGGCTGATGACGGTGATGACTGCGAAGACGAGGAAAACTCCCGGTCAGGTCCAGCCGCCATCAACGATATAGCTCTGGTTCGTGATGGCTGCACTGTCATCGGCTGCCAGGAAAAGGACCAGCCTGGCGACGTCCTCCGGCGCCAGGCTTCGGTTCAATGCCTGCGCCGCCAAAATCTCCGCCATGTACTCCGGGGTGAACCATAAGCGCCGCTGCCGCTCGGTCAGGATCGCTCCGGGCAGGACGCTGTTCACCCTAATGTTGGCGGGACCGAGTTCGTGCGCCAGGGTCCTCGTCAACCCGACGATTGCTGCCTTGGAGGCGACATAGGCCGGCAGGCCCGTCGACGGAATCATCCAGGCAATCGAGCTCATATTGATGATGGAACCGCCGCCAGCCTCCGTCATTCGTGGCACGACCGCCTGGATCGCGAAGAAGTGGTGGCGCAGGTTTACCGCCATTCTTTCGTCCCAGTACTCCGGCGTCACATCGGCGAACTTGTGACGATCGTCGTTGGCGGCATTATTCACCAGCACGCGAACAGCGCCCCGTCGTGCTTCGATCTCCCCAATCGCCGAGCGCAATTCCGCGATGTCGGTTAGATCGCAGCGCAGGAACAGCGGCGGGCAAGAGCAGCGCGTCGAGAGATGCTTCACTAATTCCTCAGAACACTCGACGGCGATATCGAGGAAGGCGACTTTCGCTCCCTGCAGCGCGAATTGTTCCACCATGGAGGCGCCGATGCCGGAGCCTCCCCCGGTGATTAACACCACTCGCTCACGCAGGCTGGGATACAAGGCAAAGCGATCTGTCTGGCTCATTTCTCATGAAGCTCCGTCGTCACTCCGCTGCCACCACCATCTGGTCCTGCTGCCCCAGACCCTGAAAGATCAAGGGCAGCCGCTTCCCAGGACGTAGGTAGACCGGCTTCTGGCCCAACCCCACGCCGGGGGGTGTCCCACCGAAGATGATATCTCCCAATTGCAGGCTCGTGAAGCGGCTCAGGTAGCGCAATCAGGGAAGCCGGTCAGTCACGAGTGACCGGGACCGCCGACAGTACCGCCGCGTCAGGCCGACAACCCGGAAGCTTCCGATAACGCAAAATCCCATGATGTACGGTCTCACCTTCTTTCTCGAGATGCTCCCGGCGGACCTGCCGAGCGGGATCGTCCCGGGCATTGGCGCCTTCCAAGCCGCCAGCGCCGCCGTCAAAATGAGCCCTGCTTACGGGTATGACACCAACGCCGTCATTCTAACCATGGCCGACTGGCCAGGGAGAGTCGACACCAATGAGAAGCTGATGGCCACGGGAAGCACCCTGGTGTTTTGCACCATGGGCCTGAACTATCCGAGCCTGTTCGCGCAACTCCAGCGCTACTACGCGGTGGATACGCCGGTGGCCGTGGTGACCAACGCCGGCGACCTGGCCGGGCAGGCCGTGATTCGCAGCACGGTGGGGCGATTCCTGCAGGAAGTCGACTGCCGGAATCTCCCTCCGGATAGGCATATGTTGCTGGTTGGCAAATTCCTTCGAGTGGGACAGGCGCGCAAGGACAATCTGGTTCCCCGGGCCACCCCCGCCGAAGCACAGCAGTGAACCCGCCACCCTTCCCCCGGAATCGGCGTATCGCATTGCAAAATCCACGGTTCGGGCACGCTGAGGTGGCCTGAGCGGTGTAACACCCCTTGACAGATCACGCAAACCCTTGTCCAGGCGAGGCTTAGCTATCGGCCGGAGGGGTCGCCTGGCGTTATGCAATATAATACGCAGCCGACGCCCCGCTTTAGCCTTGCTCTCCAGCGGCGCTCGTGATATGCCGACCAGAGCAGATAAAAACGTGGATTTTAGAATCTTGGGAGGTTAAGTCAATGCAAGCGATTACGCGGAGCTTGCGGTGTTTTGCTGCCGCGGCGTCCATTTCAATCGTTGTCTTCGTCTGTTTTCTGCTGCTGGCTGTACCGCCAGCCGCTTTCTCGCAGAGCGTTACTGGACAGATTTCCGGAACCGTCGCCGATCCGGCCGGCGCCGTTGTCGTCGGCGCCAAAGTTCAGTTAACCCACGATCTTTCGCAGCAGGTCCGCGATTTCACGACGGAAACTAATGGAGGCTTCATCTTCACGGGCCTGGTGCCGGGCGCTTACAGCCTGCGTGTTGTGCAGCCCGGCTTCAAGGCCTACGACCAGAAGGCGATCATCGTCGCCGCGCAGGAGAGGGTGGACCTGCATGAGATCCGGTTGGAGGTCGGCGACGTCACCACCTCGGTGGAGGTCAACGCCTCTACGGTGCACGTGGCCACCGACAGCTCCGACCGGTCGATCGCCATCAACCTGCACCAGATCGACGATACGCCGACGCGGGGCCGTAACCCGGTAAGCATCATCATGACGCTGCCCGGCGTTCAGTCCTTGCCCCAGTCGTACGACTATCGTGGCTGGAACGGCGGCGGTATCCCGGGCGTCAACGGCGGGCAACAGGGCCAGATCATCCTCAACTTCGACGGCGCCGCCAGCCAGGACTCGGGCAACCTCAACCCCGGCTACATCAACCCGAGTGTGGACGCCATCGGCGAGGTCAAGCTGCTGGTTACCAACTACACGGCGGAGTACGGTGGACGCACGGCCGGGCAGTTGACCCTGACCACCAAGAACGGCACGCCCCAGTTCCACGGCACCGGCTACTGGTACTACCGGCACGAATCGCTGGACGCCAACGAGTTTTTCAACAACAAGACCAACGTGGTGAGACCCCGGTACCGCTACCAGAATCCGGGCTTCACCATCGGCGGCCCGCTGATCATCCCGGGCACGCGGTTCAACAAGTCGCGGCAGAAGCTGTTCTTCTTTTTCTCGTTCGACAAGCTGTTCAACAATACCGTCAGCTTCAACACGTACACCATGCCCTCGGCGCTGGAGCGTACCGGCGATTTTTCCAAGACCGTGACCACTGCCGGCGTGCAGGTTCCGATCTACGACCCGACGACGGGGAACGTGTTCCCAGGCAACGTCATCCCCGCCAGCCGCATCAGCCCGCAGGGACAGGCCATGCTGAACCTATTCCCGCTGCCGGATCCGCTGGGTCTGGCGCTGGACCCGACGGGCAACCGCGGGTACAACTTCCGGTACCCCCAGCAGCAGTTGCGGCCACTGGATGACAAGATTCTCCGGATAGACTATAACTTTTCGCCGAAAGTGGTGACCTACGCCCGCCTGCTGCAGGACTATCAGGCGCAGAACGGCTACAACACCACGGTGGGACCTCCGGGCGGGGCCTGGGGGCAGTTCCCGGATAGCTATCACGTGCAGTCGGCGGGCGCCCTCGGCACCCTGGTCTACACGTTCACCCCAACCCTAATCAACGAACTCAGTTGGGGCATCAACCGCGGCAAGCAGGGCGTCGGTCCGCTGGACGACACCAGCAGCAACAAGAATACCGGCGGTGTCAGGACCTACGCACAGAGCCTGCTGCCAATCAAAGACTCTAACGGCAACGCGCTCACCCTGCCGCGCATCAACCAGACCAGCAACATCCTGGGCCTGCTCCCGGCGGTGAGCTTCGGCACCCCCAGCACCGGTTTCAGCCAGCAGTCTTCCGGCCAGGGCGTTACGGCCGCGCCGACCTTCAGTCTGGACAGCCGCTGGCCCTTCACTGGGACCGACCAGTTGCAGACCCTGCAAGACAAAGTAACCTGGGTCACGGGGTCGCACGCCCTAAAGGCCGGTTTCTATTACGAGCGCATGGCGCGCAACGTGAGTGTATACTCCGTTTACAACGCCGCCGGAACCTACTACTTCGCCTCCGACCGCGCCAATCCCTTTGACACCAACTATCCTTACTCCAACGCCCTGCTGGGCAGCATCTTCGCCTACGGCGACGACAACACGAAGCTGGTGAACCATGCGCACTACTCGCAGTTTGAGTGGTACGTGCAGGACACCTGGAGGGCCGCTCGCCGGCTGACGTTCGACTACGGCCTGCGGTTCTACCGGGTGGGCGACCTGAACTCGGTGGGCAACCACCTGGGCCTGTTCAGCACTTCCGCGTACGATCCCACCAAGGCCGGCCAGTTGCTCTACCCGGCCTGCTCGACCGCGGTGACCACCACCACCTGCCCGACGGCCAACCGGATCGCCATCAACCCGGTTACCGGCGCGACCTTCCCGTACGTGCGGCAGGGCACATTCGACACCGCGTCCTACAGCACCTATCCGTGGACCGGCATCAAGTTTTACGACACCCATTTTTTCAACGTCCCCCCGATTCGCGTCGGACCGCGCCTCGGCTTCGCCTGGGATGTGTTCGGCGACGGCAAGACCGCCATACGCGGCGGTTTCGGCATCGTAGTGGGCCGCAACTGGAACGTGGACTGGATCGGCGCGCTCAGTGCCGGCCAGGGCCCGTTGATGGTGCCGCCCTACTTCCTGTCCCCCACCGCCGTCTACACCAACTTCCAGACCCTGGCGGGTTCCCAGTCGTACTACACGCCCCAAAACCTCATCGGCGGCAATCCCAACGAGATTCCGCAGTCCACCTACAACTGGAGCTTCGGCATTCAGCGGGAACTGACCCGCGGTCTGATTGCCGACATCTCCTACGTCGGCAACGCGCTGAAGAACGGTTATGGCCAGACGTACGACAGCAACGCAGTCGCGCCGCTGACCACCTGGAAACCCTCCGGATGCGCCAGCCCGATCGTGGTCAGCGGCATTTCGGCCGGCTGCCCGCAGTCGCAGTTCATCGACCCGACCAGCAACCCGGCCAACCCCGGCTACTACTCCACCAACCTGATCCGGAACATAGTCGGCTACAAGTCCATCGGCAACGTCATCGACTATACCGAGGGTTACACCAACAACTACAACGCGCTACAGATGCAGTTGAACCGGCGCACCGGCCACATCCAGTGGAACCTTAACTACACCTTCTCGCGAACCATCGTCTTCAACAACGCGAGCACACAGGGGACATCAGCATACTTGCAGTTTGTCAACGCCAACCTGATGAAGAACGTGGCCAATCGCCGGCACGCGATCAACTTCAACATGGGCTACGACTTCCCGCAGGCAAGCCAGCACTTCACCAGCGATCTCGGCAAATCATTCAGCAAGGTCGTGCTGGATGGCTGGCACCTGAACGGCAACGGCGCCATCTACGCCGGTTCGCCGTATACCGTGTCTTGCAGCGCGGCGAACCAGCCCTCGCAGTACTGGACGGGCACGCCGACGGCCTACATGCCGTTCCGTTGCCAGATGGGAGGCAACATCTACCTTTCCAGCGGCCTCCCCTCGGCGACGGAAGACCCGCGGCTGCAAGTGCCGCTGAACGCCGCCAACTTCGTGCTTCCGCCAGCGAACTCGGAGGGCATCGGCAACACGCCAATGACCCTGTTCTACGGTCCCTGGCTGTGGGACCTGGACCTCTCGCTGGCCAAGATGACCCGCATGTTCAAGGAGAAGGCGACCCTCGAACTGCGCGTCGAGACCTTCAATGTGCTGAACCACTTCAACCCGAGCAACCCGAACACCTCGCTCACCTGGAACTTCACGACCGGGGCGCAGACGAATGCGGCCTTCGGCACCATCCAGAGCGCGCAGGTGCAAGCGCGCCACTTGGTGCTTTCGATGAGGATCCGTTTCTGACGGCAGACCGTCTGCCGTGTAGTCGGTTATTCCTGGCCTTGGGGGGACACTCCCCCCAAGGCCATTCTGTTGATTGACTCGGAGTTGAGGTGTCTCCATGAAACGACGAACATTCATCTGGAGTTGCGCTACTGGTGCGTTGACTCTGATCGTTGACAATCCGCTTTCCGCCCAGGCCGCCAACGCAGGGGCCCTGGAGGAGACATTCCGGCGCCCGCCGGCATCCGCCGGGCCGTACACCTGGTGGCACTGGATGAACGGGAACATCACTGCGGACGGAATCACGCGCGACCTCGAGGCCATGAAGCGCGTGGGCGTGGCGGGCTTCCAGATCTTCCAGGTAGACGATGGAATCGTCGCCGGCCCGGTGAAGTACGGCACTCCGGAGCACCTCCGGATCCTGCAACACGCCGCCAGCGAGGCCGACCGGCTGGGGCTGGAGTTCGACATGCACAACTGTCCGGGCTGGTCGTCGACCGGAGGTCCGTGGATTACGCCGGAGCTCTCCATGCAGCAACTGGTGTGGAGCGAGACTTTCGTCGCCGGTGGGCAAACCGTGAGCGCCGTGCTGCCGCAGCCGTACACCAAGCGCGGCTACTACCGCGATGCGTTCGTCATGGCGTTCCCCTCGCTCCCTGGCGAGAGCCGGGCCATGCGGGATCTGCTGCGCGCCGCCACCTCGAGCAGCGGCCCGGTGGACATGAAGCTGTTGACCGATGGCGACCTGGCGGAGGGAGTCGAGGTTCGGCCGGCCGGAGCGGGCCAACCAGCCTATCTCCAATTGGAGTTTTCCGAGCCCTTTGAAGCGCGCTCGATTGCGGTATATACCGCCGCCGGCGGACTGGGCGGCGGACCCGGCCCCGGCGGTCGTGGGATGGGCGGCGGACCCATCTCGCTCGAAGCCTCCGACGATGGCGCTCAGTTCCGCAAGATATGCGATTTGAATGCGGCCGCGGGCCGCGGGATTGAAGCCCCCGCGGTGGCCAGTTTTCCCGCGGTCCGGGCCAAGTATTTCCGGCTGGCTTCCAACCAGGCGCGCCGGTTCTCCGAACTCCAGCTTTCCGGCGCCGCGCGTATCTCCGACTGGCCCATGAAGGGCGGCTTCGCCAGCCGCGGCGGGCCGGGCGGGACCATGATGGAGGCGCCCGCAACTACGCCTCAGGCGCCCGGCGAACCGGCCATCGATCCCGCCTCGGTTCTCGATATCAGCCAGTACATGGGCCGCGACGGCCGTCTGAACTGGGAAGCGCCCCCCGGAAACTGGACGATTCTCCGCATGGGACACACCTCGGTGGGGATTGAAAACCATCCCGCGCCGGCCGGCGGCGGCGGCCTGGAGTGCGACAAGTACAGTCGGGAGGCCATGGACTTCCACTTCGACCAGTTCTTCGGCAAACTGCTCCCGGCAATGGCCCCGCTGATCGCCAAACACAAGGCGGGGTCAGTCATCGATAGCTACGAAGTCGGCATGCAGACCTGGACTCCTGCCTACCCGCGGGAGTTCCAGCGGTGCCGCGGCTACGATCTCCGCAACTACCTGCCGGCGCTGACCGGCCGCGTGGTCGAGAGCGCCGACATCTCGGACCGTTTCCTGTGGGACATCCGGCGGACCAACGCCGACCTGATGGCCGACAATTATTACGGCCGCTTTGCGGAACTGTGCCGCCAGCATGGCATGATCTCCTACACCGAACCTTACGACGGCGGACCCTTCGAGCAGATGCAGGCCGGCTCGCGCGTGGATATCCCCATGGGCGAGTTCTGGATCCGCCGCCCCGACCAGGCAGCCGTCCGGCGCATCAAGCTGCCAGCATCCATCGCGCACCTCAACGCTAAAGCGGTAGTGGGCGCGGAGGCCTACACCGGGGGCGGCGCGCTTTCGCGCTGGCTGGAATTCCCTTACTCCATGAAGGCGCAAGGCGACTGGATGTACACCAAGGGGCTGAACCGCTTCATCTTCCACCGCTACGCGCAACAGCCCCACCCCGACGCCGTACCCGGCATGACCATGGGGCCGCACGGATGGCATTTCGACCGCACCAACACCTGGTTCAATCAGGGTGCGGCCTGGTTGCAATACGTGTCGCGCTGCCAGCAGACGCTCCAGCAGGGACTCTTCGTGGCCGACCTGCTCTACTTCACCGGCGAGAACGCTCCTTTGGCCACGCCCCAGCCGAGCGATCTGAGCCTCGCACTCCCGCCGGGCCACGACTACGACACCGCCAACGCGGAGCCGCTGCTGGCTCGCATGAAGGTCGAGGACGGGCGCATCGTTCTGCCCGACGGCATGAGCTACAAAGTGATGGTGCTCCCCAGGGACACGACTATGACCCTGCCGGTGCTCCGCAAGATTCGGGACATGGTGGAGCAGGGCATGTGCCTGGTAGGCGCCAAACCGCAACACTCCCCCACGCTGGGCGGGTATCCGGCCACCGAAGCGGAGGCGCGCGGCATCGCCAACCAGGTCTGGGGCAACCTGAACGGCGCAACCGCCACGGAACGGGCGTTCGGCAAGGGGAGGGTGTTTTGGCCCCAACCGTTGCGGGCGATTCTGGACAAGCTCAACGTCAAGCCCGATTTCGAGTACACGGCCCGCTCGACCGATCCGGCCGTGAATTACATCCACAAGCGCGTGGGCGAGGCCGACGTGTACTTCGTGGCCAACCGGCAGCGCCGTTCCGAAGACTTGGTCTGCACGTTCCGCGTGGACGGCAAACGGCCTGAGCTGTGGAACGCCGCGACCGGCGAGGTCACGCCCGTGGGCATCTACCAGGCCGTGGACGGACGCATACGCATGCCCCTGCGGCTCGATCCATCCGGATCGGTATTCGTGGTGTTCCGCGCACCGGCGGCGCATCGGCTCCAGGCCGTGGTGAAGGACGGCACTACGGTTGCTGGAACCGAGCCCTTCCCGACGCCTGCATCCGGGCTGCATCGCGCGGTGACCAACAATTTCACCGTGAGCCTCTGGGTCAAGCCGGAATGCGACGTTTTGCCCGCCACCAGCTTCGTATTCTATGCGCCCGAGGGCGATGTGGTTTACGGCGGCGGGCACGCTTCCTGTGCGTTGTCGGCGGGCCGCAATGGTCTCAGCGTCTACGAGCGGACAAGGGGCCGGATGCCGTCGGTGCTGGCGGTCGAAATGCCGCTCGCCGGCTGGACGCACGTGGCCCTGGTCTATAGGGACGGCGTGCCATCGCTGTACGTGAACGGCAAACTCGCTCGCCAGGGTACGAAATCCAGCGCAACTATCCACCCGGGCGCAGGCGAGCCGGCCGGAACGGAGATTCTGTACTTCGAAGGGGAACAGACCAAGGCGGAAGTGTTCGCCGAAGTGCTGGGCGACGATCGCATCCGGAAATTGGCGGCTGCCGGCGTTCCCCAGCCGGAGGATCCGCCACCCGTCGAGTTGGCCGGCGGCGGAAAAGCCGAGCTGCTCTTCTGGCAGGAGGGCAGCTACTCGCTGCGCGACAGCGCGGACCAGACCTCGCCAGTGCAGGTTTCGGGTATAGGCAAGCCGGTGGAGATCGCGGGGCCGTGGCGGGTCGGTTTTCCGCCGAACCTGGGGGCCCCCGCGCAAGTCACGCTTCCGCAGTTGATCTCGCTCCATCAGCACCCCGAATCTGGCGTGAAGTATTTCTCGGGCACGGCAACCTATACCAAGAGGTTCACCGTCGCGGCCAGTGCCGTGGCGGGCGGCAAGCGGGTGTACCTCGACCTGGGACGGGTGGAGGTGCTTGCCGAGGTGAAGGTGAACGGCAAGGACCTCGGTACACTCTGGAAGCCGCCTTTCCGAGTGGACGTCACGGATGCCGTCCATGCAGGGAACAACGACCTGGAAGTCCGGGTCACCAACCTCTGGCCCAACCGGCTCATTGGCGACGAACAACTGCCGCCGGAGAACGAATATGGCCCGAATGGCGGAATCCTGAAGATGCCGGACTGGTATACCCAAGGCAAGCCGAAGCCACCCGGCGGGCGGATCACTTTCACCACGTGGAAGCATTTTGACAAGGATTCCCCGCTACTGGCATCGGGTCTGTTGGGGCCGGTACGGCTGCGGATGGCTGTGCGACGTCCGCTGGAAAGCTGAGGTCTCTGTTTCAGATCGGATTTGGCAGGGAGCGCAGGGATGGCCAGCGAGTCAACTGGAAGTCGCTATCTAGTGCAAACGATCGTCCACGCCACGCGGATCTTGCGGGTCTTCGCGTCCGACGCCGAAGAGCTGGGTCTCCGTGATGTCGTTCACAGGACTGGGTTCGACCGGAACATGTGTTTCCGGCTGCTTTACACCCTGCGACTGTGTGGCTTCCTGGACAAGGTCGGTGAGAATCGATATCGATTAGTCTATGCGAGCCGTAACCTCCGGCGAACCGCCCGATGGAAACGGGCTTGGGGCGTCATCGGCACTCGAGATGCAAGGACGCGAAAGGTTGAATCCGGATGAAGTCGACAAGATGGAGAGCCTGGCTGGCTGTTGCCCTGCTGGGCGCCGGCACGACGGCTTTGCTGTGTCAATCGGCGAACACGAACCCGCCCGTCGTCACGGGAAATGCGAAGGTGGACCGTCTTCTCAGCGAAATGACTTTGGAGGAGAAGATCAATTTGCTGCACGGGGGAACGGAGGCTTCGCCCAGCGGCATCGGCCAGGCCGGCGCCTGGCCGGGACTGCCGCGGCTGAACATCCCCTCCCTTCGGCTGGTGGACGGGCCGCCCGGAATATCGGTGCAGATCTGGTCCACGGGGATGACTTGCACTATGGGCCTGGCAGCCACCTGGAGCCGTGAAGACGCCAGGAGGAACGGTGTCGTGATCGGCCGTGACGCCAAATCGCTCGGGCAGGACGTGGTGCTGGAGCCGTTCATCAACATGGTGCGCGATTTCGAATTCGGACGCGCCTACAACACCTTTGGCGAGGATCCGTTCCTCACCGGGCAGATTGCCGCCGCGCAGATCCAGGGAACGCAAAGCCAAGGAATCATGTCGCAGGCCAAGCATTTCATCGGCTACGACGGCGCCAACGATGTCTACATCGATCCGCAAACGCTGCGGGAAATCTACATGGCGCCGTTCGTGGACGCCTCCCACGCTGGCGTTTCTTCAATGATGTGCTCCTATAACAAGATTAACGGTCTGCAGGCTTGCGACAACAACGAAATCCAGAACATCGTCTTCCGCGGCGAAGAGGGCTTCCGCGGGTTCAGCACGTCCGATTGGGGCGCCACTCATGGAACGCTGAACATCGCCAACGGTCTCGACATGGAAATGCCCGCCGGCACATTCACGGCGGCGGTGCCGGGACAGGGCGGCGGACGAGGCAGGGGCGGGGAGCAGGGCGGCGCTGCTCCAACAGGTCCGGTTCCCGCTGCCGGTGGTATGCCGGCGGCTGGACCGGGTGGAGCGGCGGCAGCCAATCCGGGCGGGATGGCGGGTGGCCGTGGCGGTGTCATGCCTGAGGAACAAGGGCCGGGCGGACGTGGCGGAGGCGGTGGGCGCGGGCGCGGCGGCGATCCGCCGGCTTACGGCATGCTCAAGGCCATTCAGGATGGCCTGATCCACGACGCGCAGATCAATCTGGCGCTCGGCCGGGTCCTCGCGCAGATGGACAGGTTCGGGCTGCTCGATCAGGCTCCCAAACACAACATCACCGAAATCGACTACGCTTACAATGCCCCCGTAGTGCAGAAGACCGCCGAAGACGCTGCTACCCTGCTAAAGAACCAGGACCATGTGTTGCCGCTGGCAGCGGCCGACCTGGATTCGGCGGCGTTCATCGGGCCTACCGGTGGCCTCCTGGTATCCATCGGGATCTCCGGAGAGAAGGCCATGGGGCTTCCGGACCACCAGGTGGGGCCGGTTCCCTCGCTCGAAAAGATTACCGGCAAGAAACTGCACTATGCCGTCGCCAACGATTTCGACGGCCAACCGATTCCGGCAACGGCCTTCTCGAATTTGCAGCGCACTAACGCCGCGGACAGCCAAACGCAAAGCGATTCGGAATTGAACTTCACCGTGTCGAACGGCAAGGCGCTGCCGGCGGGGACTTCGTATACCTGGAGAGGCACGCTGAACATTCCCACGGACGGCGCCTACATGCTGGCTCTCGAAACCCGCGGAAACACCGGGCAGGTCGATGTGGATGGCAATCGCGTGGTCGGTGGTGGCGGCGGACGCGGAGGGCCTGGCGGCGGGCGCGGAGGGCAGGGCGGTCCACCGCTCACTTCGCTCCCAGGTCTGAAGGGACAGCATCCGATTTCCGGCAACGTCGTGCCCACGGCGGACCACCTCAACAACCAGCGTGCGCGAATGGAACTCAAGGCGGGCCCGCATCAGTTGACCGTAACCACCACCGGCGAACCGAACGGTTTCCCGGTCCAGGTGCGTCTGGCATGGGTGACCCCGGAGCAAGAGAAAGCCAACCGCGCAGCAGCCATCGCCGCTGCCAGGCAGGCCAAGAAGGCGGTGGTATTCGCATGGGCCCGCCAGTCGCCCGCAGCTTTCGTTTTGCCTGGCGATCAGAATGGCCTCATTGCCGAGGTCGCGGCGGTGAACCCGAATACGGTAGTGGTCCTGAACACCACTTTGCCGGTAGCCATGCCTTGGCTCGACAAAGTCAAAGGCGTGCTGGAGATGTGGTATCCCGGCGATGAAGGCGGGCCGGCCACCGCCGGCGTTTTGCTCGGCAAAGCCAATCCGGCTGGCCGTCTGCCCGTCACCTGGCCGCGGGAACTGAAGCAGATGGTCGCGCAGGACCCGCAAGGCCATCCCGAGCGCACCAACGGCGGCGTCGACGGCAAGACCACCTATTCCGAAGGCATTTTCATGGGGTACCGTTGGTTCGACAGGCAAGACCTCGAGCCGGCCTTCCCGTTCGGCTACGGTCTTTCCTACACCACGTTCCAATACTCCGGACTGAGAATTATGCCGTCCAAGGATGGGGGCTTGGACGTGAGTTTCACCATAAAGAACACCGGCAAGGTGGCGGGCGACGAAGTGCCCCAGGTCTATCTGGGGGCGCCCAGGAACCCGCCAGCCGGTGCACAATTCGCGGTGCGGGCGCTGGCGCAATTCGACCGCGTGAGCATTCCGGCCGGTCAGTCCAAGAGCGTCGCGCTGCATGTGGAACCGCGGCGATTGCAGTACTGGTCGACTCCATCCGGAAGTTGGCAGATAGCCACCGGCAGCCGCACGGTGTACCTCGGCGCATCCTCGCGCGATATGCGTCTGCAGGCGGACACGGTGATCGGTCAATGACATCACAACGGAGGCACAGGCCCTCGCCCCTGCCTCCCTTAAAAGGAGCAAACTAAAACCATGGGAATCATCGGAAGCACAAGACGACTCGGCCTCGCCGCCGCCGTCGGCGCCCTGTTAGGGGCGTGGATCATTTCGGCGCAGAATTCGGGCGACGCCCTCGAACGCGGATTTCAGAACCCTCCGGACAGCGCGAAGCCGCGTGTCTGGTGGCACTGGATGAACGGCAACATCACCAAAGAAGGAATCAAACTCGACCTCGAATGGATGAAGCGGGTGGGAATCGGCGGCTTCCAGAATTTCGACGCCGCCTTGAACACGCCTCAGATTGTCGAAAAGCGGCTGGTCTATATGACGCCGGAGTGGAAGGATGCCTTCCGCTATGCCGCCACGCTGGCCGACCAGTTAGGGCTGGAGATGGCTATCGCGGGCTCGCCCGGATGGAGCGAGAGCGGCGGACCGTGGGTGCCGCCCTCCCAGGGAATGAAGAAATACGTGTGGGCCGCGATCCGCGTGGAAGGCGGCCGTCCCTTCAGCGGGACGCTGCCCAAACCGCCTTCCGCTACGGGACCGTTCCAGAACATGACCGGCGGGCGCGGCATGGCGGCGAACGGTGAGACCTCTCCGCCTCCCAAGGAATTTTACGCCGACGCCGCGGTGGTGGCCTGGCGCGTGCCCGCGAGCGACGTGCCGACGGCGCGGCTGCAGCCCAAGGTAACGTCCAGCGGCGGTGCCTTCGACCTCGCCGCGCTTACGGACGGCGACCTGGTAAAGGCCAGTCTTCTGCCGGCGGCTCCAGTCGGTGAGAAATCGTGGATCCAATTCGAGTTCGCCGCGCCCCAGACCATTCGCGCCCTCACCATTGCATTGAGCGGTGGCGGAGGGCGAGGCGGCAGGGGCGGCGGGAATAGCGGCCAGGTCCTCGAATCCAGCGGCGACGGCCGGCAGTTCTCCGACGTCGTGGCGATCCCGCTTGGCGGGGCCGCGGAGCACACCCTCGCGTTCGCGCCGGTGACGGCCAAATTCTTCCGCGTCAGTTTCACCACGCAGCCGCCGCCAGCGGGCCGGGCCGGTATGGGCGGCATGCCGGGAACGGGCGGCGGCCGCGCGCCGGCAGCGCCCGCCGGAGTGCAAATCGCCGAGCTGGTGCTGCAAACCGGAGCGCGCGTGAACCGGTTCGAAGAAAAAGCCGCCTTCGTGACCGCGCCCGACCTCTACGGCTTTGCGACCCCGCCTGTCCCGGCTCAGGATGCCGTCCACAAGGGAGATGTGATTGACCTGACTTCGAAAATGCGCCCGGACGGCACGCTCGACTGGACGCCCCCGGCGGGAAGCTGGATGGTGCTTCGCCTGGGCTATTCCTTGCTCGGCATTACCAACCACCCGGCTTCGCCCGAGGCCACCGGGCTGGAGGTGGACAAGCTCAACCGCACCTACGTAAAGGCTTATCTCGACAATTATCTGAACCAATACAAGGACACGGTCGGCCCGCTGATGGGCAAGCGCGGCCTCCAGTACGTCGTGACTGATAGTTGGGAAGCCGGCGCCGAGAACTGGACCGACGACATGATCGCGGAGTTCACCAAGCGCCGCGGCTATGATCCGCATCCCTGGCTGCCGGTCCTCACGGGCCGCGTGGTGGAGAGCGCCGAGGCCAGCGACCGCTTCCTGTGGGACTTCCGCAGGACCATCGCCGACCTGACGGCCGAGAATCACTACGACCAGATCACGGCGTCGCTCAAAGAGCGAGGGATGGGCCGTTACAGCGAATCGCACGAATCGGGCCGGGCCATTATCGCCGATGGCATGGAAGTCAAACGTAATGCCGCGGTTCCCATGAGCGCCATGTGGACCCAACTGCCGGGCGTCGATAACGAGCAGTACGGCTACAACGCCGATATCCGCGAATCCGCCTCCGTGGCGCACATCTACGGCCAGAACCTGGTCGCCGCCGAATCTCTGACCGGCAGCTTCGGCGCGTGGTCCTGGTCGCCCGAGACGTTGAAGCCCACCGCCGACAAGGAACTGGCGATGGGCCTCAATCGCTTCGTGATCCACACCTCGGTTCACCAACCCGTTTCGGATAAGATACCCGGGCTCGGTCTGGGGCCGTTCGGCCAATGGTTCACACGCCACGAGACTTGGGCGGAGCTGGCCAAGCCCTGGACTACCTATCTTGCCCGCAGCTCCTACATGCTCCAGCAGGGTAAGTTCGCGGCCGACGTCATCTATTTTTACGGCGAGGACTCCAACATCACGGCGGAATTCGCGAGCAAATCGCCGGACGTGCCCGCTGGGTATAATTTCGATTACGTCAACGCCGACGCGCTGAAGAACCGTCTTTCGGTGGAGAATGGCCGAATTGTGACGGCCACCGGAATGAGCTATCGCGTTCTGGCTCTCGATCCTTACAGCCGGCACATGTCCCTGCCAGTCCTGAAGAAGATCCGCGATCTGGTGAATGCCGGGGCGGTGGTGGTGGGACCCAAACCTGTCGATAGCCCCAGCCTGAGCGACAATCAGGCGGAGTTCCAGACCGTCGCCGAGCAGGTCTTTGGCTCGGGCACCGGCGAGCACACCTACGGCAAGGGGAAGGTCTACGCCGGCCAGACGCTGGCCCAGGCGCTGCCTGTTCTCGAAGTAGCGCCGGACTTCGAGTTCACCCAGCCGCAACCCGATACCAACCTGCTGTTCGTACACCGCAAGCTGGCCGATGGCGAAGTTTACTGGGTCGACAGCCGCAACAAACGCGCCGAGACCGTGGACGCGACTTTCCGCGTGGCCGGCAAGGCTCCCGAGCTTTGGCACGCCGACACCGGGAAGATCGAGCCCGCTTCTTACCGCATTGCCAACGGACGCACCGTCGTGCCGTTGCGCATGGATCCCTACGAGGCCGTGTTCGTGGTGTTCCGCAAGCCGGCCGCCACGCCTTCACGGACGCTGCCGGAGCCGGTCGAGACCCAGATCGCGGCCGTGCAAGGGCCATGGGACGTCAGCTTCCAGCCCAATCGCGGCGCGCCCGCGAAGATCAGCCTCGACAACCTGAGTTCGTGGTCGGAAAACGCCGATACCGGCGTGAAGTATTTCTCCGGCACGGGAACCTACTCGAAGACCATCCAGGCTCCCGCCGATTGGTTCAATACCGGCGCGCAACTGTGGCTGGACCTCGGCGATGTCAAGAACTTGGCGGAGGTTTCGGTCAACGGCGAGCCCCTCGGCATCGTTTGGAAGCCGCCGTTCCGGGTGGATGTAACCGGCGCATTGAAGCCGGGCGCGAACACCATGGAAATCAAAGTGACCAACCTGTGGGTCAACCGGTTAATCGGCGACCAGCAACCCGACGTCACGAAGAAGTACACGTACACGGCGCAGCAGTTCTACCGGGCCGACTCGCCCCTGTTGCCCTCCGGGCTTCTGGGACCGGTGAAGATCGTACGGTCCGCGAGCCGCTAACGAAGTCGTGCCCTATACGCTGTCGGAAGAAAGCCAAATCCTGGCGGCGTGCGACCGGATCGGGGGCGGGAAATATTACCGGAGCACCGGGCGTTACGAGCAGCTTCGTGCGCGGGCAATGATTCTGCTGCTTCGCCATACCGCGCTTCGCGTATCCGACGTCTGCACACTTCGCAAAGATGCTGTGTCCTGGGACCCGGGGAAGAATACCTGGCGAGTTTTTCTGTACACCCAAAAGACGGGCGATCCGGTGTTCCTTCCGATCCCCGAGAGTCTGACGTTACGAGCGCGATTGAGACTCGCTCTATTATCCCCGTCCCGGTGTAGATAGGCGCTGTTTCTCGCTTGAACTGGGAATCATGCTTAAGATAAAACGTTAAGATCTGAAGGCGCCATGAGAAAGTTACGTGTGTTCGAGTCGATCTCTGTCGACGGCTACTTCACCGGCGCCAACGGCGATATGAGTTGGGCGCACGCCGGTCGCGAGGACGCCGAGTTCGCCGGCTGGGTCGGCGGGAACGCGAGTTCGGGCGGCGAGCTGCTGTTCGGGCGCAAGACCTACCAGATGATGGAGGCATTCTGGCCGACGCCGATGGCAGCACAGCAGATGCCAGCAGTCGCGAAGGGCATGAACGCCGCGAGAAAGTACGTCGCGTCGAGGACGATCCAACCGACGTGGAACAACACGCACCTTTTGAAGGGAGACTTAGTGAAGGTGGTGGAGAGCCTCAAAGCGAGCGACGGCCCGGACATTACAGTGCTCGGCAGCGGCAGCGTGGCTGCACAACTCGGCGAGGCGGGCCTGGTCGACGAATACCAGTTCGTGATCATCCCAGTTGCGCTCGGGGGTGGATGCACGGTGTTCACGAAAGGTCGCAAGCTGCGGCTCCTCCACCAGCGTGCTTTCCGCTGCGGTAACGTCGTAGTCGCGTATGCAACGTAGGGACACGCGCGGCGAGCACGGCGGGCGGAGCGAGCTGGTCTCAGGCCCCGCGGGCTTCGCCGTCCACATGCGGGATGGCGGGCGAAAGACGGGCTTACTGTAGATCGAGGAGCATTCCGTCGCGCCATCCAAGAGGGGCCGCCTGCTGCTCCCGGACCGCCCAGAACGCTTTGGTGCGGCACCACCGCCATGAACGCCCGCGCCTTCCGCGGCAAGATGCCTTCAAATCTTCTTCGCGGCCGGACCCGCAAAGTTCGGACGCCAGAAGAACACCTTGCCTGCGCGGACCGCAGGCGTTGAGAGCGCATATCAATAAGCGCTGCACCCGGCGGGCAGTCGCGAATCGCAGTCGCCCGCGCGGGCGCCCCGTGTGCTACCATGCGCCCTCGGAGCAATCTTGAACGATACTACCCTGCCTTCCGGAACGGACGGGCGCCTGCCCGCCTTCCACATCGAAGCCGACTCGATTCCCGAAGCCTACTATCTGGCGCTGGCAGCGGTGCATTTCAATGGCTACACGCTGCGCACACAGTATGACCGCCGGAACGCGGACGGCACGTACCTGGACCCGCCGGGCAAGGACGCGCGCGTCTCCATCCGCATCCGGGACCCGTTCGCACAGCCGCGCTATCCCGTGCTCAGCTATTGCGAGCGCGGCAAGTACATCGCCGAGTTCCTTGGCGCCAAGGACCACCTGGTGGTCCCGTACCGCGAGCTGCTGCGGAAGGTACGCGCTGGCGAGGAGTTCGAAGCTACCGAGTGGCCCTACTGCTACCATCAGCGGCTGGCGGCCTATCCGCGCGCGGATGGCAGCACAATGGACCAGCTCGAGCTGATTCTGGACAAGCTGGCGCACGACCCGATTACGCGCCGTGCCGTGGCCACCACGCGCGTGCCCGAGATCGACCTTTTCATGGTGTCCGACATGCCCTGCCTCGGCGAGGTGCAGTTACGGGCCATCGAAGATCCGGGCGGGCGGCTGGTGCTGCACATGCACGCGATGTGGCGCAGCCGCGACTTGTTCAAGGCGTGGGGCGACAATATGATCGGCATCACAAACCTGCAGGCGCGGCTGGCGGCACGCCTGGCGGCCAAGACCGGCCGCGAGGTGCTGGTGGGGCCATACAGCGAGTCAAACGGCTCGCTTCACATTTACGGCCAGGACTACAGCACGAAGGGAATGGACAAGTTCTTCACGCGCCTTCCGGATTGCGAATCTTTCGTGCGCCGCGCGCGCACCAGTGAATTCGTCCGCGACGCCGAGGTGATCCCCCAACTCCAGGACCTGCTGAAGGAAAGCACGTGGCGCTTCCCGCCGGAAGCCGTGAGGCTGATTGAAGACATGATTGAGGACTACCGCGCGGGGCGGTTTGTGCCGTAAGGCGGCCTCCTGGCCAACCCGTGCGTGTGCACTGTCCCTGCGAAACGGGCATTCTGAAAACTGGGGTTCGAGCGCGCCTCCAGTTCAAACTCGCCGGCCTCGCCAAGCGCTCGGATGCGCCTGACGAGCGCGGTTCCGGCCACTCGTTGGCGGCCAGATTGTGTTGCTGCGGTTCATCCACGCCGTAGTATTTGTCTGGCCGGGCGGGCACCGCGCCGGCCAGGCAGACAGATGGCGACTACTCGCGGGCAACACTCTATTCATGCCGCAAGGCTTGAATCGGGTCGATCATGCTGGCGCGCCGCGCGGGCACGAGAGCCGCGCCCGCGGCTACCGCCGCCAGAGTGATTGACGCAACCGCCGCCGTGCCAAAGTCGGCGGCCACCACGCCGAAGAGTTGTGACGACACGTACCGGCTCAGTAAGTAAGCGCACGGGATTCCCAGCGCGAGCCCGATTCCCAGCAGGCCGAACGCGTCTTTCATGACCATCCAGAGCAGGGCGCCCTGCCGCGCCCCGAGTGCCATGCGCAAGCCGATCTCCCTCGTCCGGCGCGCCACCGTCAAGGCCATCACGCCGTAGAGACCGACGGCCGCCAGGAGCGTCGCCAACACTCCAAAAGCCGCCGAGAGCGCCGCGGTCAAACGCTCGGTGCCGAGCGTTTCGTCGAGTTGGTCCTCAAGCGTCTTCATCTCATAGATCGGCATCGTCGCGTCCAGTTCCCGGACCTTTCGGCGCAGCGCGGCAAACACGCGGCCGGAATCGGCGGACGTGCGCACGTAGAACGCCGTACCGACTGGCTGATTCATTTGGGGGAACGAAAAGAAAACCTGGCGGCGCACCCCTTCCCGTGGACCATCGTATAGCGAGTCCTCGACCACGCCCACGATCTCGATGCCCGCGATCTCGAGGTCGGGCCTCGACCGCGGGCCGACGTCCAATGTGATGCGCCGTCCGATGGGACTCCGGTTTCCGAAGAAATGGCTGGCGAATTTGCGGTTGACGATGGCCACCTTGGGCCGGCCATCGACATCGCCGTCCTCGAAGTCGCGGCCTTCCAGTAACGGCACCCCCATGGTTCGCCAGTAGCCGGACGAGAGGCCGTTGACCCAAGTCTGGGTATCGGGATCTTCAGCCCGTTGGCCCTCTACCAACACGTCCCAGTCCGCTTCACGGCCGCTCAGGAGCGATACCCATGCATAGCCGGCCGACTTGACCTCCGGCAATGACCGGACGTTCTCCAGCACTTGCTGGTAGAAGGCCTTCAAGCGCGGCAGCGAATAGCCGCTGCGCGCCGGATCTATCTGGAAGGTGACGATCTTGCCGATGTCGCGGAATCCCGAGTTCATCTCTTTCAGATTGAGCAGCGTCTTGACGAACAGCAGGGCGCCGGCGACCAACAGGAATGAGAACGCCACTTGCGCCGTCACCAGGCTCTTCCGCAGTCTCACCGAACCGCGGTTTCCGCCAACCGAACCCGCGGCGTCCTTCAGCGTGCTCCACAGATCGACCTTCAGGGCTTGCCAGGCCGGCGCCAGGCCGAACAGGAGGGCCGTGGCGATCGCCAGCGCGGCGTTGAAAGCCAGGATGCGCCAATCCGGCTCGGCCCGCAGCGTAGCTAACATTCCGTTGGCGGGCAGGAAGCCAAGTAATCCGCGTACCATCGCCTCGGAAAGCAGCAGGCCCATCGCTCCACCCATCACGGCCAGCACGGCGCTCTCCATCAACAATTGCCTCAGAAGCTGTCCGCGCGATGCGCCAATCGCCAATCGCATGGCCAGCTCTTTCTGCCGCGCGGCCGCGCGTGCGATCAACAGGCTCGCCACGTTGAAGCATGCGATGAGAAGCACCACGCCCACCATCGACATCAGCACCACCAGGGCCGTCGAGTAGCTTCTCCGCAAGTCCGAGTAGCCGTTGGCCGCCGACTCCGTCAGTACCTTCCTGGCCAGAAACCGGTCGCGGTCGCGCTGGGGTGCGTCGCGAAGGGCGGGGCTTTCCAGTTCGGTGCGCAGAATCCCGCTCAACAGCGGCTGCAACGAGGCCTGCGCCGACTGCATCGTGTAGCCGGGTTTCCGGCGCGCGAAAATCTGGATCCATTGCCTGCGCCGATCGCCCAGGCCGTCGGAGGCAGGCGTCATGAGCGGCTTCATCTGGATCGGAATCCGGATTTGCGGCGAGCGCGCCGGGTCGATGCCGGAAAATCCCGCCGCCGACACCCCCACAATGACCATCGGATAGTTGTTGACCAGGATCTTCTGCCCGATCACGCCGGCATCCGCCCCAAAACGCGCCACCCAATATTGATGGCTCAGTACGACCACGGGGTGACCCTTGTAGACGCGGTCATCCTCTTCGGGCGAAAACACCCGCCCCAGCGCCGGCCCGATCCCCAGCGCCTGAAAGTAGTTCCCGGAGACCAGTTCACCAGTGACTCGCTCCGTCTGGTTTCCCAGGCTGATCGAGAGCGGCGTGTAGTAACGGCAGAAGACGTACGAGAAAGCCGGCGCCCGCTGTTGGAAATCCTGGTACATCGGGTAGGACGACGCCCTCGAACCCTGGTTGCTGCCCAGGTTGGGCCCGGTGGTCCAGATCATCTGCAGTTGCTCGGGATGCGCCACGGGAAGCCGCCGCAGCATCAACTGATCGAGCAGCGTGAAGATCGCGGTGTTCGCGCCAATGCCCAGCGCCAGCGACAGCACCGCAACCACGGTGAAAGCCGGACTGCGCGAGAGGAGTCGCAAGGTGTGATGCAGATCCCGTATCGCCGTCTCCACCACCGGAAGCCCGCGCCGATCGCGGCAGGCTTCTTTGGCCGTCTCCACGCCGCCCGATTTCAGAAGCGCGTTGCGGCGGGCCTGGCCCGGCGTCATCCCCGAGCGGAGGTTGTCCTCGATCTGCATTGCCACGTGGCTCGCCAGCTCCTCCGCCAGTTCACGATCTTTGCGCTCCTTCCCAAATAGACCTACCAGCCGGAACAGGAAGGCGCGAACGACTCTCATGAGCCCTCCTCGGATGGCGAAAAGAACCGGGCGATGATGCCGGTCGTGCGGTCCCATTCCCGCGCTTCTTTCCCGAGTTGCTTCCTCCCCGCACGTGTCAGGGTGTAGTACTTTGCCCTGCGATTATTGTCCGAAATGCCCCATTCCGCGGAAATGAACCCTTCCTGTTCCAGTTTCAGGAGAGATGGATAGAGCGTCCCGTACCGTACCTCGAGCTGGTCTCCGCTGGTCTGCTCGATACGCCGGGCGATGCCGTATCCGTGGAGCGGTCCCAGAGTATCCAGCGTCTTCAGCACCATCAGAGCGAGGGTGCCCTGCCAGACATCCGCTTTCTCATCCATGAACACTCCTATTGGATTCCAGTATAAGAGTGCCACATCTCTAGTTGGAAAGCAATAGGAGCCAGATGATCATCTCCAGGAGATTCTTTCTCCCCCGCTTAGCACCAGACCGAGGATCTCGGGGCTGGCCCGGTCGAACTCCACAGGCGCCAACTTCCCGTCATAGAGCTTGTACACCTTGAGATCCGGCGGGACGTGGTCGAGGTGTATCGCCGCGCGGACGGTCGATCCCACCGGAACCGTGGTTTCGCTGCCGTTCACGGTGATCGCCAGGAACGGGTTCAGCGCCACGCGTTTGGGAATCACCACGCACGCCTGGCTGGGAACCTGGGCGCACAAGGCGGGGTCGGAGTTGAACACCTGCGTTTGGCGGTCCAGCTCGGCGCGCGTGGGAGCGGCCAGCACCACTTCCACCACCTCTCCCTGGTCGGCCTTGTAGAACAGCCGGTAGTAAGCCGCTTGCGGCCCGAACTTCAGGTAATTGGTGGCGGGAGCGGCGGCGGGCTCGACCCTGCCTTGAATGTGCTTCTCGGCGGAGAGCGGGGTGATGGCGAATCCGATCTGACCGGCTTTCGGCTGGATCGCGTACCAGGCGGTTTCGTATCCCACCAGATTGGACGTGGATTTCAGGGTCAGAGTGAGACGGTTGCCCTCGCCGGTCAGGTTGGACGTATCCAGAATCGGCGCATCGGCCGGGGTTCCTTCGCGCAGGATCGGGCTGACTACCTGGAGCCGCGTCTCGGGACCCAGATCGACATAACCGGTTTGCCGGTCGTCCGCGTGCAAAAGCCGCCAGGCCGCGCGCGGGTCCAGCGGAAGCGATTCGGCAATACGCGCGGCCAGTTTCAGGCCTTCGCCGGCGGCGATGCAGCCCTGCGATTCAGCTTGAGCGGTCCAGGCGCTCAGCCACCCCGGCGGTTGTTTAAGCAGCCGGTCGCGAGTGACGGTGACGCGTACGCGCCCCTTGCGGGACTGGATGGCGATGGCGCCTTCCGCCGGGGCGCAGGAACCACGGCCGGGGGCGATATCGGCGGTGAAAATGCGCTGCCCGACATCCGGTTTCGAGACGCCCGGCGGAATCAGGACGCTACCGGCATTTTGTTTGACCAGGCGATACGTCTGGCGGACGGCGCATCCGCTGGTGACCATCGACAGAAGCAGGCTGGCCGCGAGAACCCGGGACATGCTGAAAATTTAGCACATCGCCGGCGGCGACGGAATCGTCAGTACCGAGCGTCTGAAGAAGGAACGCCGCTACAGCCTGGACCGCGTGCTCCGCGAGAATGGATGCAAACTGGAGCGTTGAATTCACCGCTTCCGCCTGGTTTACTACGGGACCACGCAAAAATAACGTCACATTTGGCTACTTGGCCCCGTGGCGCAGGCACTCGTGCCCAATGCCGAAACTTGTGGGGCAGGCTTTTCAGCCTGCGGACCCGCTTTCCAGCGGGTCCAGCCGGCCGGAAGGCCGGCTTGCGGGCAGGATTGCCCGCCCCAC
>Ga0187877_1001498_pt1 | contig 23828 bp, 23 predicted proteins | sample June2016WEW_17_1_3_FD_132430 | JGI IMG/M metagenome (GOLD analysis project Ga0187877, IMG submission 132430) | Peatland microbial communities from SPRUCE experiment site at the Marcell Experimental Forest, Minnesota, USA - June2016WEW_17_100 | ecosystem: Environmental > Terrestrial > Soil >...
AGGTAGTCCGGCGACATGCGCATGGCCAGGTTCACCCCGTCCGCCAGGGTGAAGGAGGGCACCTCCGACCCGGGCGGGGCGAAGCGGGCCTCGATGGTCTGCACCGTGGGACGGTCGATCCAGGTCTCGGAGGGGTCCTCGATCTTGAGAATGCGCCAACCAGAGGGCAGCAGGTTGTTTATTTACGAGTTGAATTTATAGTTTAAATCAGCCGGCGGCCGGAATGGACACGCTTACCTGTAAACCACCACCAGGAAGGTTGCACGCGGTGATACGTCCCCCCTGCCCCTCGACCAGAAGCTTGGCGATTGCCAATCCCAAGCCAACTCCGCCTGTTACGCGCGAGCGCGATTTCTCTCCGCGCCAGAAACGGTTGAAAATAAACGGCAGGTCGGCTTCGGAGATACCGGGGCCGTTATCGTTCACGCTGACCCTCATCTCATCGCCGTGTCTCGAGATCTCCGTCCAAACGCGCCCTCCCTGGGGGACATAACGCAACGCGTTCGAGAGCAGGTTACCGATCACCTGTTCGGTCCGTAATGAGTCAGCAACGACCAGGGCTTGTTCCAGAGATGTCTCCAGGCTCAAGCTGATCTTCTTTTCATCCGCTTCGGCCTGAAACATGCCGATCGAACGCCGGGCAATCTCGATCAAATCCAGTTTGTGCTTTTCGAAGGTCAGCTGATGGATCTCGGCGAGGGTCAGCAGGCGCAGGTCCTCCACCAGCCGTTCGAGCAAGTAGGCTTCTTCAAGTGCCGGGACGATGTGATTCTGGTCTGCCGGATAGATCCCGTCCATGATCCCTTCCAGACGACCGCGTATCACCGTGAGCGGTGTGCGCAGTTCGTGGGCAATGTCAGCCAGCATATCACGCCTCTCACGGTCGTTGCGTTCTAGGGCGTCAGCCATCTTATTAAAACTGTTGCTCAAATCGCGTAGATCGTCTGGTCCCTTTACACGAATGCGGGTCTGCAAACGGCCTCCGGCAATTTCCTCGGCCGCCGCAATGACTTCGGCCAGCGGAGAAACCACGCGCCGCGTGAGCAGCAGCCCGATCAAGGTGGCAAACACGGCCAAAATCAGGGATGCCAGGATGACAGGCTCGAGCAAGCGGAAAGCAAAGATCCCCGCAGGCTGGATGTTTTGCCTGACGATCAGTTTTCCGACTACGGCTCCATTTACCACGATGGGAGCGACAGTCTCTCCGCTGGCCGGCTGGTATGCCGGAGAGGTGGCCGGATCGACGGGTTGCCCATTCAACACAATCACTTGGCCTTGTGCATTCAAGAGTGTAGAGGATTTCCACTGTGTGGCACCAAGATCAGCAGAATTGGTAAAGATGGTGTTGACGCCGTTCCAATCGCCGCGCACGATGTAATAGGTTTCGAGGCGGGAAAGGGGCAATGGCTCGGCTTGGACGGCGGATTGCGTCGATTTGGCTACAACAAAGCCCGTGACCAGGAGTGTGAACAGGATGAGGAAGGCCACCGCGATCATAAAGGCGCGCAGCAATAATAAGAAAAGTCGTTTCTGAATGGAGCGGACCGTAGCGGATTTCTGCATGCTCAACCTTCGAATTTGTATCCAACACCATGAACGGTGACGATGTATTCCCCCGGCTCAAGTTTTCGGCGCAGGTTGCGGATGTGCGAATCGATGGCGCGCTCGTAACTTTCGAATGCCGCGCCGTGCACGGCCTGGAGTAACTGGGCGCGGCTGAAAATTCGCCCGGGCTGGCTCATCATCGTGGCCAGAAGTTCAAACTCGGTCGCAGTGAGCACCACGGTCCGGTCCGGCAGGTCCGCCTGATAGCGCGTCCGATCCAAAGTAAGATCGCCTGCCCGGATCAATGCGATGGGCGAATCCCCACTGGCGCGCCGCAGCACCGTACGGACGCGCACCACCAATTCGCGCGGGCTGAATGGCTTGGTCATGTAATCATCTGCGCCGAGCTCAAGGCCGATGAGCTTATCCGTTTCATCGATCCGGGCGGTGAGCATAATGATAGCCACATTACTTTCGCGTCTCAGGGAACGGCAAAGATCAAGCCCATCCATGCCAGGCAACATCAGGTCGAGCACGATGAGGTCGGGCTTCTGGGAACGGGCCAGCGCCAGACCCTGAAGCCCATCCCCACTGGTGACGATATCAAATCCGGCGGCATGCAAATAGTCGCTGCAGATCTCGACGATCTTGGGCTCGTCATCGATGATGAGAATTTTCTTTGCCATTGCCTGGATTATGGTGCACGTGGGCGATTCATGCAAGTAAGTGTGGCCTGTCCATCCTCGGCACGGGCAGGTCTATCAAGTTATGCATTGGTCGCCGGCGTAGTGACCGGCGCGGTTGCTGTTTGCATCTTTTTCGCTGGGATCGCGGCCAGGACGATCACCCCTACGGCCAGCAACACGCGAACCAAACCGAGGATCAGGCTCATGGGATTGCGGATCCCCAGGGAGCCGATGAGCAGGACCGGGAGCAGGGAAAGGAGCCCCAACAAGCCATAGAGAACGGCCATGATGATCCCAAAAACCTGTCCCCAGCGTTTCGTGAGGTACATGCCCACAGCCGCGGGCAGCGAGACCAGCACCAATACAAAATAGAAGATGGCACCGGTGGATCCATTCAGCAAACCGCTTCCCAAAGTAACCCGTGGGCCTTGCGCGCCGTTGCCTCCGGCGGAGAACCTTTGAACCGTTCCCCCTTGAGGGGCAAGAGTTTGCGGGCCGGATGGGCCGTTCCCTTGTATGACAATATTTCCGTTTCCCTGGAGACTTCCGGTCACGCGTATAAGCGGTGTGGCCATGAACAGCAAGGACAGCACAACGAGAACGAGAGCCGCAATCGGCAATAATTTGGGGTTAGGCATTCTTTTTGGCTTATCCGGCTTGGGATCGATCATGGACATAGGACCTCTCGAAGTTTTATTCGTAGCGTAGCGCTTCCACCGGCTCGAGGCGGGCTGCGCGCCGGGCAGGATAGATGCCGAAGAACAGACCTACCGCAGCCGAGAAAAGCGTGGCTAGGAGAATGGCATTCAGACTGACTGCCGGGGTCAGGGCAGAACCGCTGGCCGAAGCGACCTGGCCGATGATCAGCGCAATCAACCAGCCGAGCAATATCCCCAGCACTCCCCCGAGCAGGCTCAGGAACAAAGACTCGATCAGGAATTGGATCAGAATATCCCGGTTCCGGGCGCCTACCGCCTTGCGCAAGCCGATCTCACGCGTCCGTTCGGTAACGCTGACCAGCATGATGTTCATGATGCCAATTCCTCCGACCAGCAGCGAGATTGCCGCGATTCCCCCCAGGAAGATGGTCAGGACGCCGATGACCGAAGAAGCGGTCTGCGCCAGGTCCTGTTGATTAAAAATGGTGAAATCTTCCTGTCCAACTGCGACGTGATGGCGCATCCGCAGGATATCGGAGATTTGGGTGCTTGCATCCGTAACGGTGGCGGCGCTGGTGGCCTGCACAAAGATCATGTCGACCGTATTGCCATAGAGCTGGATGACACGGTCGCGGGCGGTCGTGAGCGGGATGATGGCCTGGTTATCGGAACTCCCCAGGGCTGAACCGCCTTTCGATTTCAGTACGCCGATGATCGTAAAAGTCTGGCCGTTGAGACGGATCGTCTGTCCCTCCAGGTTGGTCGTTTGACCATAAAGGGTCGTGGCCAGGTCCGGACCGATATCGACCACGCGTGCATGGATGCTCACCTCCTGGTCGCTGAAAATGGCGCCCTCCGCAACCGCTTCGTTCCGCATGGAAAAGTAATCGGAGGTCACACCGGAAACGTCGGTCGTGGTGCTCTGCCCGTTGGCTGAGGCAGTGGCATTCCCGTCCTCCAGGACCGGGGCCACCGCCTGGACCGAGGGCGCCTGGAAAGGATCCAGCATGGCCTGGGCATCCGCCAGTGTCAAAGGTCGAATATTCCGCACAATCACGGTGTTGGGGCCACCCCCGCCTTCGGCAATTCGAACGGCCTTGTTGGCCCCCGCAGACACGAACAGCAGGTTGGTGCCGATGGAATTGATGGAGGAGGTGATGGAATTCTGGGCACCCTGTCCGACCGACAGCATGGCGATCACCGCCGCCACGCCGATCACGATGCCAAGGATCGTCAGACCACTGCGTAATTTATTGCCTACCAGGACGCTGAGTGTTCCCTGAAGAATTCGTTTGATTTTCATTGAGCATTCCTCTCGACCAGGCCATCCCGGATGAGAATCGTACGTTGGGCCTGGGAAGCGATCCTGGGGTCATGCGTAATGATCAGCAGGGTGGTGTTGCGATCGCGGTTGAGCTGGAACAAGAGGTCCATGATCTCCTGGCCCACCCTGGAGTCCAGGTTGCCGGTCGGTTCGTCTGCCAACAGGATGGACGGTTCGTTGACCAGCGCACGGGCGACCGCCACGCGCTGCTGCTCCCCGCCGGAGAGTTCCGCCGGCCGGTGCTTCATTCGGTTTTCGAGACCGACGGCCCGCAGGGCGGATTCGGCCCTACCCCGGCCTTCGTCCGGCCGGTTGGCATATCCCAGGGGCAGTTCTACATTGTCAAGCGCTGAAACACGCTGCAGCAGGTTAAAGGATTGGAAGACGAAGCCAATCTTGCGATTGCGGATACTGGCCAGTTGGTCATCACTCAGGCCCGCCACCTCTTCACCGTCCAGGAAGTATTCACCACTGGTTGGCCTGTCCAGACAGCCCAGGATGCTCATCAAGGTGGATTTCCCGGACCCGGACGGGCCCATGATTGCCACCGCCTCACCGCGTTTGACCTCCAGGGAGACGCCTCGCAGCGCATGGACTTCCACTTCACCCATGAGGTAGACCTTCTTCAGGGCTTCTGCCTGGATAACGATATCATCCATTTGAGTCACCCGGCCTAAGGGGTCGCCACAACCTGGGGCTTGCCAGGGACAGGGACAGCTTGCTGGGTATTACCAACCCCACCTCCGCCGCCCAACCTTAAGCCAAAGCCGTTGCCGCTACTGGAAGATGAGCTCGCGAAACTAAGCACGATTGTGTCACCCTCAAAGAGGGTATTCCCGATGATTTGCGTGGCGGAATCCGAAACAGCCCCGACTGTGACCGGCACCTTGACCAGTCCGCCGTTTTGGACCACATAAACAAACGGCTGTCCGTTGTTATCGGTGAAGATGGAGGTGCTGGGAACCAGCAAGGCATTCTCCACCTTATCGGTAACTATGGTGACATTGGCGGACATTCCCGGCTTGACCATTGCATCCGCATCAGTAAGCTGGACCGTGACGATGAAGTTGACGCTGGTCTGTGTGGTAGTACCGGCCAGGTCTGTCTTGATGACCTTGCCCGTGTACGTTTTATTGGGGATGGCATCAAAAGTGATCGAGGCAGGCTGTCCAACCTGGACATGATTGATATCGATCTCAACCACCTGCACGTCAATCACTAAATTGGAGAGGTCATCAATACGGAAAGCGTTTGTCCCCGCCGTGACCAGTGCATTGGGGATAACGTTGGTCTGGGTAATGGTCCCATTGAACGGGGCAGTGATCTCTAAATTATTCAGGTTATCCTGCGCGGTCTGGACGGCCAGCTTGGCTTGTGCAAGCTGGAGCATAGACGTCCCGGTGGCATTGTCGAGCACCTGCCCGTCGGTCAGGGCAGCCACCAGGTTCTGGTCTTCGACCAGCTTGGCTTTGGCGAGCGCCAGGGCCGCCGTGTCGGCGTCCACCAGCATCTGGTTGGCATGGCCTTTGGTCAGGTTGTAATTGGCTTCAGCACTGCCATAGGCCAGCTGGGCGGAGTAGAGGGTTTGGTAGGCGTTGGCCTTGTTTGCATCGACGGAAGGATCACCCGGTATCTTGCTATAGGCGTCCTGCGCATGAGATAGATTGTTCTGGGCCAGAACCAGATTGGAAAGGGCATTCTGGATAGCGGCCGTATTGGTGTTCTGGTAGGTCAGGTTGTTCAAGGACGCCTGGGCGTTATAAACCGCCTGCTCGTCATTGGCGACCGTTTGCTGGGCGGTAGCGATGGCGGAGGGAGATGTAAGCTGGGCCAGGTTCTCTTGGGCGGTGACAAGGCTGGATTCCAGGGTACTCTGGGTCGAGTCTTGGAGCAGGGTGGCCAATACGTCTCCGGCCTTGACCTGGTCGCCAATCTTTGCGTTCACCTGGTCCACCTGCCCGGGGATCAGCCAGGTGAGATTCGCGGATAGCATCGATGCGACCGTCCCTGTGCCTTCCACGGTGGATATCAGCGTGCCGCGCTGGACGGTTGTCCTCTGGTAGGCGGATGTACCACTGCTGTTGTTATTAACCTGCGAGCGCAAGCTGGCGAAGAGGAGCACCAGCGCAAGGATTAACACCGCTGAAACTCCTGCGATAATCGTCGTCTTTTGTTTCTTACTCATGCTTCATTCTCCTAAATTTTATATTTGTGGTAAACGATACCATGCGAATATGGAGAAATTGTGCAGAGAAAATAGAGAAATAAGGAGATTCTCCGACAGACGGTCTAGCGCGTTGCTTCATAGGCATAGATTGTGTTTTTGAATCAATCCCCCCTGCCTCTATCTTATTCAAAATTGGAAAGTAGAAATTGATCTATAAGTATAATGTCTTACCCAGCCAATAGTCACGAATATAGCCAATATCTTCAGCCTTTATTCCTGTCCGAGATCAGCCGCGCTCACTCGTTTCCAGCGCGGCGCATCCACGGGGGAAGTCTCATCAAAGCGGAAGACAGGCGTGCACCAGGGCCGGCCGTTCCTCAGCTCCTTCCCGACGCGGGCGATGTCAGTCACGCACCTCACCCACGATCAGGTAATCCGGCGACATGCGCATCGCCAGGGTCACACCGTCCAGGTCGGAGGTGCCCTCCTTCGCCCCGTCCGCCAGGGTGAAGGGATTGTCACTGTTTGCCAGAGACATTCATATGAGTCCGCAGATGCTCCGCCAACCACATTTTTATGATGGACTGGCGCGTTACACCCACGCGTTTTGCTTCACGGTCAAGAGCAACAATCATCCAGGTCGGAAAATCAACGTTCACGCGCTTTTGTTCTTCTCCGGGACGGCGCGCCTTGGAAAGATCAAGATCGTCAATAACACTTTCATCTTTATTGAACTTCTCATCAAATTCAGATGCTGTCGTTTTCATACAAACGAATCTCCTCATCTCTTGAGCGCCGTACGGATATGATCCTCACATGTACGCCACGATAAGTGACCACTGCTGACCAAAGTCTGCCTTTAATCTTCCCAATTACAAGAAAACGCGGCTCGTCTATGGTTCTTGCAGGGATTTCAAGGCGGTGAGGATCATCCCACAATGCTTGAGCGTCCTCAAAATTGATCCCATGCTTGGCGAGGTTTGAGTTACTTTTGCGAGGATCGTATTCGAAAGCCATGATATAAATATTATACCATTATTATACACAGTGGAGTTTGTGAATGCCTTTATGAAACCACTCATAGGGTGCAAAAACCTCATCAACTGTAGATTTGTGGAAAACAAGCACGCAGGCAAATTCAGGTACAGTGTGGATGCATATATTTTATGCCCTTATTCCTCCCCATCCTCAGCCGCGCTCACGCGTTCCCAGCGCGGCGCATCCACAGGGGAATTCTCATCGAAGCGGAAGACGGGCGTGCACCAGGGCCGGCTATCCCTGAGCTCCTTCTCGACCCGGGCGATCTCGGTCACACGCCGGACTTCCTGGATGATGCGGATCTGGACGATGAAGTCGATGCTCTCGGCGGTGGCGATGTAGGCGTCCCGCACCGGCACCTGCTTGGCGATGCCCATCAGGTTGGCGATGCGCTCGAAGGCGTGGCCCGGCGAGCGGGCATGCAGGGTGCAGCAGCCGGAGTGCCCGGACTGCAGGGCGCTCATCATCGCCTCGGCGGCAAAGCCGTCCCGCACCTCGCCCACGATCAGGTAGTCTGGCGACATGCGCATGGCCAAGTTCACCCCATCCGCCAGGGTGAAGGAGGGCACCTCCGACCCGGGCGGGGCGAAGCGGGCCTCGATGGTCTGCACTGTGGGACGGTCGATCCAGATCTCGGAAGGGTCCTCGATCTTGAGGATGCGCCACCCGGCGGGCAACAGGTTGCAGAGCGCCGAGAGCAGGGTGGTCTTGCCGGTGCGCGTCTCGCCGCAGATCAAGCCGCGCTGCTCGCTCCCCACCGCGTCTCCCAGGTAGTCCATCATTTCCTGGGACAACATGCCCTTTCCGATGATCCACTCGGGGCGGACCGGCTTCAGCTCGAAGAGGCGCACGTTCACCGAGGGGTAGTCACCCGGCACGATGCAGGGATGGAGCACGGTGATGCGCCCGCCGCCGGGGTTGGCGGTCGTGACAGGGAGTTTCGCGAGCACCGCCGGGGTGGCTTCGTTCAACGCCTTGGACTGCGTCCCGAGCAGCATGCCGAACACCCGAAAGACCTCATCAGGGGGCACTTTGAGGTCGATCGTCTCCCAGCGCACGGAATCCTTCTTCATCACCTGGATCAGGCCGTGCGAGTAGATGGCGATCTCGGAGAGATCCACGCGCGCCGGGGGCAGGAGCAGGTCCAGGAAACCAAGGCCCGTCACGCGCCGCAGGATGTCGGCGGCCACAGCCTCGATTTCATCCTGTGGGATCGACAGGCCCCTCGCGCGCAGGGCCTGCAGCACCAGGGCCTTCGTGCGCTCGGCCACCTCCGCGTGCCTCGCGGCCTGACGAAGCTCCCCCTGGAACTCGCGGTTCAGGGCGTCGATCGCGAAGCTCGTGATCTCGGCGCGGGCCGGCTCCGGGAGCGCCGCCGGGGCGCTTTTTTCGAGCATGCCCATGACCATGGGTCAGGCCGCCTTCTTCTCGTCCGGGATGATGTTGAAGATGCCGAATCTTTTGCCCTTCGCTTTTTGAGGTTCCATGCCGGAGGTGCCTTTCCAGAAGAACTCGGTGAGATTCTGGATCCCAAGGTTGAACGTGTCCACGACCTCCGCCACTGGCCGCTGGGCGTCCTGGGCGGAGGGCACGGCCGGGTCATATTCGAAGGTGGCGATGACCGGCGGGCACCAGCCGAAGGCCTCCTCGGCCTCCCGGTGGAAGGTGGTGGGCGTGAAGCCGGACCTGGGGGTGTGCATGTTCAGGACGACGAAGATGGTCTCCCTCTGGAACTGGTGCTGGGCGGAGAGCATGGTCGTCAGGAGCTGGGTGATGTGTCCGACCGCCTTCAGGCTGTCCAGAGTCGGGCGGGCGACGATCAGGACGTTATTCGCGAGTCCCAGGGGGTGCCAGGTCCAGGGGCCCTCCCCCACCGGCAGGTCCAGGATGATGCCGGCGTACATCATGGTGTAGGCCGTGCGGACGAGCTCCGTGATCGATGCGGCCAGGTCCTGGGCCGTGGGGTTCATCTGCATGGCGCGCTCACTGCGCTCGGCCGCCTCCTGGTACGGCCGGGTCTCCTGTGGCGCCAAGAGCACCTCGAAGGTCTCACCGCTTTTGACACTCTGCAGCGAATCCTGGAAGCCGGGTTTGCCGGGCCGGGCAAAGAACTCGGCGGCGGTGGGGGCATAGTTCAGTTTCATGTTCAGGGGCACGGGCGAGGGCAGGTCAAAGGGGCAGAGCAGCGTCCGGACCGAGCGCCTCGCGCCGAGCTCGTAGGCGATGGCGGTCGAGAGGGTCGTCTTGCCTACCCCACCCTGGGCCGAGATCACCGCCAGCACACGCGTCCCGAGCGCCGCGGCGGCCCGCCCGCCGGAGACGGCCGAAGAGACGGGAGCGATGATCGACCCGCGCGTTCTCTCGGTCTGGACCAGGCCGTACGCCACGTTCAAGAGCTCAGGCATCATCACCGGCAGGAGGTAGACCTTGCGGACCGGCCCCAGCTGTTCGAAGAGCCCCTGGAAGCTCGCCAGGGTGCTGGGCAGGAGCACGATGACGAGGGCCTGCTTGAGACCCCCGAGGACCCGGGCCAGCTCCTCAGGGGTCGGGGCGAGGTCGCCAAAGACGATCAGCAGGTCTGGCTCCCCCAACTTGAGGTCGGCGGCCAGGGCCCCCATGTTATTGGCCGAGGTGGAAAAATGGAAACGTTTGTCCTCGTTCACCGGGGTCAGGAAATCCCGCATCAGGGCCGGCATATCCGGGCCGGCCACGCTGAGGGTGAACTTGTCGGGATCGGGTGCGTTCATAAGGGCGGCTTCCTTTCTGTTTTTCTGCAAATGAACCCGGAGCTAGGGCTGCAGCTTGAGCCCGGTGATGGCCTGGTAGATCTCGGCCAGGTTCACGCCCTGGGCCTTCACGTCCGGCTGGATGCCGGAGGCCGGGTCCAGGACCAGGCAAATGGTGGCCTTGTCATTCAGGAGCGCCAGGGTCTCGGCCTGGCTCGCCATGACCCCCGGGGCGATCTCGGTTGGGAGGATGGAGGCCTCGAGGAGCACCACGTTGTTGTTCTGCTGCTCGGTATTGGTCTGGGCCGGCAGGAAGGCCCCGCTGTCACTCCCCGTGGCCGAGACAGATTCCTCATAGCGGAAGGACTGCGGCACAACCAGCACCTTGAGGCCGGTCAGGGTGATGCGCGCCGCGGCCGAGGGCGGAGGCGCACTCGTCGGGGTGGGCGAGGGAAGTGCGGTCGGGAGGCCGGAAAGCGCTGCGGCGGAGAGGGTCGGGGCGAGTACGGGCACGGGCGAGGAGGCGACCGTTAAGCTCTGCCCCGCGAGGATCTCGGACGGGTCAAGGATGCCGATGACCGTCACGAGCTGCCCGGGGCGCAGGACGCCCCCCAGGCCGGTCGCCTGGTCGACCCGCACGGCGATCGCCACGGTGTTCGGGTCGAGCATGGCGGGGATGCCGGAGGCGGTGCTCGAGTCGCCCAGCACGTAGGAGGTGATCGGATCGCCGGCGACACGTGCCACCACCAGCGTCTTCCCGACGACCTCGGCGACGCTTGAATAGGTGCCCTTCGGCAGCCCACCCGAGGGCAGGCTCTTCACCTCGACAAGGTCGCCCGTGAGCTGGGTGCCTGCGTTCAGGTCCTGTTTGGCGACCACCACCGCCACGGGTTTGATCGTGCTCACCAGGACGCTGTAGACGGCCACGACCACAATAAGGGCCAGGAGGATGACGATCCAGAGCTTGCTGTTCTTCATAAGTGTTTGCTCCTTTCCAGGTTAACTGCCTGCTACGCGCGCGGCTGAGCGGCGGTAGAAACGCTTCCGCGGAGAGAAGGCGGCCACGATCTGCTCGTCCGAGGGCTCCTCGGATTTCAGCAGGGTCGGTTCGATCAGGTAGGGCTCGGTCCGGGTGATCTCCTCCGTGTACCCGAGCTTGACGATGAACATGCCTATCGGCATGCGCGCCAGGAAACGGTCGTACTCCGAGTTGACGAACCCTTTGGTATTCCTAGCCAGGTGCGCCAGAATCGCTTTGCGGTCCTCGTCGTTCTTGGTCTGGCCGAAGCAGCCGTTGTTGCAGGAGGACAGGATCCCCGCCGGCAGCTCGCTGATGGTCTGGACCAGGGGGTGCAGGAAGACCTTGTACTTGCGGCCGTCGCGCCACATGATGGTGAAGATCTGCGCGGTCTGGTTCGTCCCGGCCGAATCCCGGTCCGAGGCGGCCGACCCGGTGTCCACGCCGGTCAGGACCTTGTTGGCCTCCTCGAAGAAGATCTGCAGCGGGGGGAACTGGAATCCGGACAGGGACTGTCTCCGCCGCACCACGGCGTCCTCGTACAGAGTGGCCGCGATCAAGGAAAGCAGCGCCGATTTGGCAAATTCGTCCATCTGCGCCCCGCCCTCGATGACCGTGATGCCCCAGGGGTCCTGCTTCGGGCCGAGTAAGCCCAGGTCTTCGATGGCGATCGCATCCATCCCGGGGCCGTACATATCCAGCAGCTCCCCCTCCGCCAGCGGCTCCAGGCGCAGGACGACGCCCTGCAGGCTCGAGCGGCTGTTCTGGTCATGGACCCGCTCGGCCGCGGACAGGTACTCGTGCAGCTTGCCGACCCAGTTCAGGATGCTGGCGTCGTGGCTGCGCTGGACGAAGAGCGCCTGGCGCTCGAATTCCTCGAGGTTCGCCAAGGTGAAGTTCTTGGTGAGGCGCGGGGCGAGGTGCAGCTCGGCGCGCGCCAGATTGATGCCTTCCTCTTCGCCCTCATCACGCACGGTCCCGAAGTCCTCCTCGTTCCGGCCGTCCACGATCACGCCGCACTCGCGGTACACATCCGTCAGGGCATCCCGCATGAAGCCTAGCTGCCGCGGGCCCATCCGGCCGGCGTTGGCGAAGAGCTCGACCAGCATGTTGCGGTAGCGGTAGACCGGGGTACGTTTCGGGACCTGCAGCGGGTTCCAGCGGATCGGGCGTACCGCGCCGGGGTAGAGCTGGCGGATGTCAACGCGCCCCTCCATGCCGGCCCAGTTCAGCGCCTTGCGCCAGCCCTGGCCGAAATCCAGGACGATCGTGCGGTAGTGCCAGCGGAAGGTGGTCTCGTAGGCCAGGCGCTCGGCGGCGACGGACTTGCCAAAGCCGGTGTCGGCCACGAAGGCAGTGTGGAAGTGCCCCTCCTGCGCCAGGCGCAACGGGGTCGTGGTCAGGACGCCGCGCTCGGTCGAATACTGGTAGCCCAGGACCACATCCCCGGGCAGGGAGGGATCAAAGGCGAAGGGCGGGATGGCCTCCTGCACGGTGCGCGCCAGGCCTTCCTCCAGGAGCCCCGGCGTCATGTAAGCCGAGGCCTGCAGGGGCGTCAAGAGGGTCGAGTCGAGGTAGGCGGTGATCGCCTCCGGCATGCGCACCTCGCGCGTCGAGGGCGTCATCGCCCGGGCGTGCAGGCGGATGTAGCCCTCCTCCGCGGGGGAAAGCGTGCGCGTCTGCACACCGAGGATCACCTCCTCCTCGCCTTGGAAGGCCTGCGGGATGAGGGCCAGGAGCGCCTGCTTGCCGCGTTCGGTGCGAGCCAGGGCGTACACGTCGGCGTAGAAACCGCCCTCCTTGGTGATCTTCTGAAGCAGGGCCTGCTGCTCGCGGAGGGCCTGGACCAGCACCAGGGCCGGGTCGTTCTGCCACTGGTTCATGTCACCCAGGGACACGGACGGGGCCAGGCCGTACGAGAGGCCCTCTCCCCAGCCGGAGGCGAGGCCGCGCGACAGGGCCGTGCCGGAGAGCTGCGAAGCGGCGTGGGAGGTGCCGTCCGCGGTCCCTTTCGTGTCGGCGCTGGATGCCGTCTCGGAATCGGAGCTGCTGGAGGTCACAGCGTGGGAAACGGTGGTAGAGTCCTGGACCGAGGTGCCGTGGCTCACTGCATCGGACGTGCCCTGGGTCGCGGAATGGGAGACGCCCGTACTGTCCGACGAGGACACGCCGGCCTCCCCGGAAAGGCCCGCCCCCAGGACCCCCGGGATCCCGACCGACAGGTTCCCGGTGACGGAGTTCGACTGCCCGTCCGTGTGCACCGAGGAGGTGCCGTCCGTGGTGCTCTGCATGCTGGTGTGGGTGCTCCCGGAACTCTCCCCCACGGAGTGGGTGGTCGAAAGGCCGTTCGTGACCGCCACCCCATCGGTGTGCGTGTGCGCCTGGCCCACCGTGTGGGCGGAGGAGTCCGTGTGCGAGACGCCGTCCGAGGTGCCCAGGGCCTGGGAGGCTGTGGCGGTCGTGCCGGCGCTGTGGTTCAGGGCCCCCGAGAAGAGGATCGGGAGGGACGTGCCCAGGTTGAAGGAGCGGTGGCCGGTCTGCCAGGAGGCCCAGGCCGAGGTGTATTCCATGAGACCCGTGAGGAGGTCGGAGGCGGCCCCGCGCCCGAGGGGTGTCAGCAGGACTTGCAGCAGGAAGTCCTCCTCGAGCTGGGCCATGCCGCGCATCACGAGCTCGTTCTGCTGCAGGGTAAATTGATGCGGCCGGCTGCCAGGTGAGGAGGCCGTGAGCTGCGTCGAGAGGTCCGATACGGAGCCGCGCGCGTTCTGGCGCGGGTCCGGGTGGCCGACGGTCAGGAGGCCGAAGGGCATCTCCTGGAGCGCATCGCTGATCCAGCGCCCGGTGTCCGCCTCCAAGGGTTTGAAACGGATCTGAGGATAGGAGGCCGAAAGCCCTGCCAGAAGGGTCGCGGCGCCCTGCCGGGCACGGGCGACCGCCGTCTCGAGTCCGGGTGCGCGGGCGACGGCCCCGTAGCACTGCACGATGCCCCGCCGCTCGGGGTGGTAGATGCCGCCCACCAGGTAGACGATGTCGACCTTCGAGTTGGCGATGCCGCGCAGCACCGTCTCCATTTTGGCCACCGCCCCCTCGTCGGCCCGGGCGTTCAAGGGGATGGCCTTGAGCTGCAAGAGCTGGATGACCCGGTAGCCAGGGTAGGCAATTCCCCCTTCGCGCTCGGTGAGGTGGAACCACAGGTAATCCAAGAACTGGCCGGCTTCCCGGTCGCTGGAGGCCCCGAGGTACGCCAGGCCGCTGGCGTGCACGCTGAGGTCCGCCGGCGTGAGCACCGGTGCCTCCGCCCCTCCGACGAAATCCACCAGGCGCGGCATGAGCTGCTCCACGGTGCGGGCCGCGGCGTTCACGTGCGATTCGATCCACTCGGCAACAGGTAGGACCATACTCCACCTCTTGATCGTTCAGGTCCTTCGCGGGGCGAGTCCGCTCGCCCCTCTCCGGCCGCGACCGGGTGGTCGCGGGCAGGGAGTGGCGCTGGACTGGAGAGGCGTGGGGGCCGGCCGCGGCCGGCCCCTGCGCTCATTTCTGTGGACGGGTACGGCGGGCATCCGAATGGTGGTAGATGTCGAGCGCCGGCCGGATGTACAGAATCCGGCTGGCAATCATCCGCTTCGCCTTGCCTTTGTGTCGCAAAAGGAAGATCGTGACGAAGACCATCCAGAAGGCCACCAGGAGAAACGCCAGCGCCAGGATGGCGGCGGCGGTCCCCGGTACCGTCCGAAAGACCAGCGAATTTCCCATGGATTGCTCCTTTCAGGGGGTAGAGGAAAGACACGGTAGAACTAAGATCTCCCCTCCAGCCTCGGGGAGCACGATGGGATCGGTTGTTAAGGTGCTGGTCCTTTGTCCCGGCCTCTTTTCGGGCGGGAGTCTGTGAAGTACTGCTCACGTAGACGCCGGCAAGTTTTTGATGATGCCGGCCCAAGGAAGGGTAGGTCGCTCAGTGCGAGGACTGAGAGACACATCCCGGCGCCCAAGGGGGTACTTCGGCAGCGGGATGTCCCCTCCCCTGGCGTGTCTTCAGGGAGCGCGTGTGCGCATCCGGCGCAGGACCGTGCCGGCCTCGGTGAAGAGGTTGAAGTTCGGCTTCGGGTTGCGCAGGGCCCGGTTCAGGAGCATCCCGGCGTACCCGAGGGGATACAGGACGAAGACGAACAGGATCCCGATCGTGGCCAGGTTCTGGCGGGTGCTCTCGAGGACTGCCTGGGCATCGCTCGCCGTGCCGACGAAGGCGGCCCAGCCGGCCGGGTCGGTGACGGCCAGGTACGCCTGCACGCCCCTCAGGGCAACGACGAGGGCCCCGTAGGTGATGACGCCGGCCTTCACCCACCACAGCTGGTTGACCCGCTCCTCGGAGATGACCAGGATCGCGAAGAGGCCCACCAGCCACATCAGCGCCCCGATCAGCGGGACCGGGAAGTCGGAGGTCAGGGAGACGATCGTCCAGAAGGCGGAGGCGCCGAGCGTCAGGTAGGTGGCGGAGGGTGCGGCGGTTGCGGCACTTCCGCGCTCGTAGCGGCGCGGGCGGTCCACGGCGCGCGACTGGATGAAGGGGTCGATCCCAAATGCGATCACCAGGGCGAACAGGATCGAGAGCACGGTAAAGAAGTTGCCGAGGACCCAGTACAGGATGGCGAGAGCCCCGTTCACCCACCAGAGCGGGAGAGCCGAAAGGACCTGCGCGGGCGTCATGGGTTCAGGCCTCCCACCAGCGACTCCCGGAGGAGATAGTCGAGGAACTGGCCGAGGCCCAGGGTGGCAAAGCGCGGCGTGGAGACCGCCGTGCCGGTCGTGAGGGCGCTGACCGTGACGACCCAGTTGCCCGGGTCCTCGATCGGGATGGAGTGCTCGACCGTGGACCAGACCACGCTCTCACCCGACAGGCTCCCCGGTCCCGGGAAATCGAAGCCGAGTTCCGGATGCTTCAAATGGGCACCCGGGTAGGCCTGGGCGAGGCTCGTCAGGATCCACTGGCGGGATTCCTCGGTCAGGCTGAGGGCAATTCGGGCCTCCGCCAGGTAGTCCGGGTAAACCTGTGTGTGCTCCACGCAGTCGTACCAGACGTGGTCCACGACGTGGTAACGGTCATTTCCGGCCATGGAGGCAGACCACCCATTGCTGTACTTTCCGGCCGGCCCGGGGCAGCCGGAGTTGTACGGGCTCGGGTCACCACCCACGCACAGGTACTCCTCGCGCCGGACGGCCTCGAAATAGTGATAGATGATGGGCGGGATGACGACCCGTGCCTGGACGTCCACCCCGCGCCGCTGCGGGTCCTGGCCGACGACGACCGGGTAAGACGGGGCGAGCTTGCCGCCGCTGCCGACGCCCGGGCCCCCAGAGATTGTGATTTGACCGGAGGTCGTGAACGGAGGCTTGCAGCTCGGGGGCTCGCTGATCACGGACGGCGGCGGGACGACCAGGGCGCGTGCCGCCATATATTCAGACGTGCATCCGACCGGGGAATGAGTGCAGTCCGTGTAGATCAGGATGGTGGTGGAGGGACCGTATACCTGATCATCTTTTATTGACAGAGTAACCAAGGACCAAGCTGTAAGAACACCAGATGATAACTGATCTAAAACGCCAGGTGCCAGCAGGTCGTTGTAGCTGGCGAGCGCATCCGCCTGGATCTCCGTCCCCGCCTGGGTGCTGGGGATCGTGACCGTAGTGAGGCCTGAAGCGCCCTGGCTCTCGGCGCCGCTGTATGGAACCGCGCCCAAGCCCCCGGACGGGTTTCCCTGCCAGGCGCCTCCCGGGATCTGCACGCTGGCGTTGACGTCGATCCCCTGGCTGTAATCGACCCCATACTGGGTCGTGGTGACGTTCACGGTCAGGGCCCCGCCGGGGTTGTAGTATCCCTGGGGGGCGCCGTTCTCGAGCAAGCCTCCCGTGAGCCGGCCCATGATGTCGGTCTCCACGGTGGGAACCAGAACCAGCGCGCCGCTCGCGGTCGCGTATTCGTGATAGGTGGCCTGGATGTCAATGCCCAGGGGGTGCGGCATCCAGTCAGCCTCCTGCGTGACGACCCCCAGATCGGTCAGGCCGGCGTAGTTAACACTTCCGTTCGGGTTCACCACCTGCTGAACCAGGCTGGGATCGTTCGGCAGGTTGATCGTGCCCCCGTTACCGCCGTCCGCGGCCGCCGGGAGAGCCGTCACAGACGCCGCGAAGAGGACTAAAACGAACGCTTTGAAAAGACTCTTTGGAATCATGAATTCCTCCCTGCCCTACGGCGCTGCGGTCTGCAGCGTCTGCACTTCGTCATTCAGCAGGACGTGAGTCATGGCCCACTTCTGCGAGGCCGGGTCGAGCACCACCTCGGCGTAGAGGATCGCGGGGCTGGGCATGCCCGGCCACACTTTGCTGACAGTCGCCTGCATCTCCCAAACGCGGTACTCCCGGCCGTCCTGGACCTTGTCCGACACCAGCCTGATCGGGAGCGCACTGCAGCTGGTTTGGATGCTGTATTTCTGGGCGGTGGAATAAACGCCCGGCGCCAGGTAAACTCTGGAAGCCTGGCAGTCGGTGTCCGAGTCAAGGACTTTGCACAGTCGGCTCGCCCACTGGTCTGCCGTCTCGTGGAAGTCGATGGTGTAGAAAGTGGACACACCTTGGACGGCGGCCTGGGCATCCGGCGGGACAGGTGCAGAGAGCATTTGGGCATGAGCAACCCCACCAGCTGGCCTGCCGCGGATGAGGAAAACGGCTGCAGCCGCGAGGGCCAGGACAAGGACGACCGAAAATACTGCCAGGATGGATCTGCGGATATGGATCATTGAGCCGCCTCCCTGAGCTGAATGGAAAGCAAACGGTCTACTGCCCAGGCACCCCCTGAGACTCGGGCCATGCGCAGTTCCAGCATAACGATGCCGGCCTGCGTTCTAGCGGCCAGCGCAACGTCCAGAAAGCCGCTGCCGGTCCAGGTCACGACCGGGATCCCTTCCCAGGCGATCAATCCCATGGTTCTTATGGGCTTGATAAAGGCGTCGTATTCGGTTGCGTACTGTTGGGTGAACTCCTGCGTAAAAGGTGCGGAGTCCAATTTCGTCGGATCGACTCCCTGCAGGATCTCCTCGCCGCCAGCCTCCGCGGCTTTCAGGGCCTCGGGCGGGACGCTCGTACTGGTCCCGGCCGGCTGCCGGAAGATCAAGAAGCTGACCAATGCCCCCAATGCAAACGCTGCCCCCGCGACGAGAACATTCGTGAGGACGCGCGTATTCAGCTGGATCGTATATTTCGGCTGCATCGCCGGTCTTCCATTCCCCCGCCCCGGTCCGCCCTTGTTAAAACAAATCGCTGGTGTTTGAGCCGGGACGAGATCTTCGGTCCGCACTAATGCGGTAGCTTACCTCCCCGCTTTCGGGAAGGGCCCCGGTGCTAACGAAGATCTCCCAGCTAAAACCACCAGCGTGGGACTGACGAAAATTTACCGGGATCTTATTGAAACCATTTTATAACAAATGAGGAGTCAAAGTCAAGAGGAATTCGAAGTTTAATTAAAGGTTTAGCTCACCTACCGCCAAGACAGGCATGACTCGAAAATAATGGTTATCTGTCGAGGCGGTGTTAGTTATCCTTCGGCTTCCATCCATAAAGTTTCAAAAGGAAGTCAACAAGACCGGGAGGATCAAAGACCCAAATACCTAATGTCGCAAGAGTCTCCTGTTTTCCTCGGACTATGAAATCCTTTGGATTTCTTGTTACGAATGCATCACCTCCAGTGAGGACATGCGACCTCAGATGCTCTACATCATATTCTTGATTCTTAGTCAATATCTTTGTGGTGGGGAATAAAACATTACGCAGTTGCTCTTCCATATCCGGTCCCGCCAAAACTGCGTCTCCGTCTAGAGCACTCTCGTCAAGAATAAAAACTGGTGGGTGAAGATCAATGCTGTATGCCTTGTCACGGCGCTCCCGCCCCTCCAATTCCTCAATTAAAGCACTGGACATTTGGATTTGTATAAAGCCTTCATCTGCCCAATTTTCAAGGATGTTTAAATATCGATCTTGTTTCTTTACATTAATACAACTGGTGTCAATCGTTATTTTTTTTATTCTAAATTTCGTCTTGTCCCAGGCCTTGATACTAAACGGCCAAGTGCAACGAATGCAAAACTCCGCGCCAAAAGGTGAAACATTTCCGCACTTCACACATTCAACAGAGTCGTCCGTATTCATTTCCATTAGCTCAAGACTTGCTCAGCCTTACTTGGTTGTTGTTTGTGGCGGGGCAATACGGCAATAGGGAACAGGACTCTGAGGTACGTATTGATACCAGCTGAGCAAAATCTTTTCATAATTGGACCATGAGGCGGGCAAGATATCCTGGATCTTTCTAGGAACTACCCCTCCGAGATTCATGGTTGGGTCAAAATAGGCGCGCAGAGTCTCAATCCCTATGATTATTGCTACCGGAATATTCATGCCGACATCCGTCCAAAAACACATTTCGTGAACGATCCTTTCCTGAGGATGTGCCTGATGATAGCGCGCCTCCAACGTATCATATGCCTGCCGGCGATCCGCAAATACTTGATAAAGGGTCTTCCCACCAAATGCCGGCTGTTCCATTGGCTGGCCGGCACGCCAGGCGAAATAGACGGCAGGGGTCAGAATGACGATCACAACCAGCAGCAGGAGGATTTTAAATACCCAACCGACGCCCTGACCGACGATCTTCCAGAACGTGTTGGGTTTCTTCGCATTTGTATCCAGACCGTTCATCGCAGCAGCCATTCCGACCGAACTCCTCTCCCTCTGCCGCTCAAAACCCCACCACTACTCCCTTTTGTCCAGGTCTTCGGCTCCGGACAAGGGGCCAGTCATGCCGTCTTGGGATCCACCTCCCCATTTTCCAACCGCATCCAGCAGAACCAAACGGCGGGCTGCGGGCGTCAGGCCATAGAGTATCTGCTTCCGCTCAGCCGGCGTCAGCTTACCGCAGTAGACAGGTTTGGACCGGATCCGCGATGCGGCACCTGGTTTTCGTCCGGCACCCGGACGCTTACCGCCTCTTGGCATAAAACCGGACATCCTTTCCGACCACCCGGGATCAACTTCCGTTTGGTCAACAACTGCCTTTGATTTCTGTATACACCATAATCAAAGAATGGGCAAGGTTTGGGGGCTGAACTGGCCTGTTTTTAACCTGATTCTTGCGGTTTTCTCAAGGAATGGAGGGCTGGGTGATGATCGTTTGCCATCATCAACTTACCTTAATCAAATAACTTTTCTCCCTAACGACCGGATTAACTTAATCAAAAAATGGATTTTGGTAGGCACTTTGCCCCTTACTGGTTACCTTTTTCTCCCGGTGTTTTACCCTGTCATTTCGTCTGGTTTTTGCCTTCCTTCAGGCGATAGGGTCAATACCTCCAGCCAGATCTGCGCGCCCTCCGGGGCGCTATCCAGGTATTCTGCGTTCGACAGGTACAGGGTCGGCATCCTGTCATCGTTCAGGACCATGTACATGACACTGCTCCTGATCTTTTTCATGTCCTGCGGCGTCTCCGTTACCACGAAGATGTTCCCTTCTTCGAAAGCGTCACAGGCGTTCCGCCACTTGGTGCAAAGCACTGTCCTTTTTTCCCTGGCGATATGCCCCTTCTCCTCGACCTCGATCCTGTATTCGTCTGCTCCGTCGATCACCACAACAATATCCGGATAGGTGAAACTTTTATCCGAGACGCGGATGGGTTTCGGATCCAGGATGATCTCATACTTCATTCGATTCAAGGCCCTGGCCACCCGGTTCACCAGTGCCCCGTGCGGTCCGCGCTTGTCGTGCGCAATGATCTGATCTTCCCTGGAGACAAGGGACTCTTTTCTATGCCTGGCCCAGTAAATGGATTGCCCGTATGGGGTCAGGGTGAACGTCGCGCGCCGCCTGCCTGCTTTGGACGGGTCTCCCAGGCTGGATTCGCCCCGAGTCACAATTTGCTGTTCCACCATGCTCTTGAAGCGGTTGTCGCAGGTCGAATCTTTGATGCCTCTTTCCATTTCGGCGGTTTTCTTCAGGATCACCCCCACCGTTTCACCGCTGCCGCCAATTAAGTCGATCAGGTATTCATACTCCTCTCTTACTTGGCTGGGGAGCGGATGACAGAAGGTCTCCCACGCTAAAAGACTGCTCTCAAGCTCCCGCACGGTCAGATCGAGCTTCGTTCTTTTCGTGATCCCCCCTGAGGTGGCGACGGTGTCGATCGATTCCTGTGCGGGTTCCTGGATCTTCTCCTGCCGGCCCAGGGCCTGCCTTACCCCTGCGTTTTGCAAATCGCCTTGACCATTCACAAGGTCTGCACCGCGCTCCTGCCACCGGATTCCGGAAACCACTTCGGCCTCGAGCGTGCTGTCCTTCGTCTGTTTTTTCTTCCCGGCTCCTCTTTCCAGCTCCGTGATCCGTTTTTGGGCCTGCACCAATCGGTACTGGCTGTCGTTGGCCCGGTGGCTCTCGATCCTGAGATTCACCTGCAGTTTGGCAATTTCCTCCTGCATGGCGCTCAAGGCAGTGTTCTCGTCGATGCTCATGTCGTTGACCGCCGACCGCATCATGCGCGTTGCCATGGAGATCAGCCGTTCCAGGTCTTCCGGGGGGTACTGGTTCAAGGGGCGGCCAGGATTCCTGCGCTGCATCTCCTCCAGCTGCTCAGGGCAGGCGATCTGCCCGATCTTGATCAGCACGTCCGTGGCCCGGTCCTCCCTCTCCCGGGAGGCTGCCAGTAATTCCTTCAGGCGCTCCACCTGGGCGCGCGAATAATCGTTGGTGATCTGTGCGATCTGCCGTTCGAAGTATTCTCGATCTGCGCCTTTCTCATTGGTTGCCATTCGTATCCTCCGGCGTTGCCTCCCGTTCGACGGTCACCCAGGGGTTGGTGTACACCTGCTCCAGGATCCCGCTGGCGGCCTCGATCGCATTCCGCGCGGCGGCCTGCGTTTCCGGGGAAGGCGCTCCCAGCCACTGCCCCAGCGCGCTGGAGGCCTGCTGGTGCGCCTCGGCGGCCTTCGCCATGAGGTCATGCAGTCCAGCGAGGGAGTCCGGCGCACTGGTCCGGTCCACCTCGTCGGAGAGGCTACTCACATTCCGGTTGATGTCCTGCAGGGCGCTGTCCTGGGCATAGAGATCGGCCGTCTGAGCGCTTAAAAGAGATTGCATCTGGCCTTCGGTGTCCCGCATCTCCCGGGCCCACTGCTGCACGTGGTGTTGATAGCTGGCGACCTGCGCCACGCGCGGGCTCAGGAAAAGCAGGTTGCCGCTCGGGTCCCTGGGAGTGACAAAATATCCGAGCAGGGTCACCCCCACCACGATCCCCACCACCAGAATGGCGCGCAGGGCTTTCCCTGAGGCGGCTCGCAGGTCCCCTTCGTTCACCTCGATGCGGGCGGGCATGACAGCACTTTCCCCAAAAAGAAGATCATGCCAGTACTTCTTCCTCCATCATCAGGCGTTTCTGGGCCGCACCCCCCTCATCCCACCGGATATCCTGCAGGAAGGCCATGTGCTCAGCCGACATCTCCACCATGTTCTGCCCCGATCTTTTTTCCCTGGTTTCGAGGTGCCCATCCACGGCGATGAGCGAGCCGGGCTGCAAATACGGATAGGCTACCTGGGCCAGGGTTCCGTAGCTGTTCACCCTCAGGCCATCCAGAACATCCCCGTAGCTCAGGGCTACCTGCAGGTAGGCATACCGTTCGGTCTCCGATTCGTTCCCATCCTCGGACCGTTTGGTGCGCCATTCAAACCGGATCCCCGGACCCACCGTTCCCACCACAAAATAGTCGTTGGCAGAAGGGGTGGGAGCTCGCTGGTGCGTCTTCAGATTTCCGGCATCCCAATCGATGTTCCGCAGCAGGACCAGGTGGACCGCCTCAATCTCGGTAACCATCCTGTCCTTGTAGGGGCGCGTGGTAATATGGCCGATCACGCCCAGTTCGGAACCCTTTCTCAGATAGGGGTAGAACACCTTGGCGTGATCGTCCCACAGCACGACGCGCATTCCCTGGATCACCCAGGGTTTGCCCGTCATCAGGATCAGCCGCAGGAATGGTCGACCTTTCAGGACATCGAAGTAAATATCCCCGGTTATATTTCCCACCAAAAAAACCCTGTTCATGGCTCCTCCCCTCCCTATGGAAGCTGCTGGTTCGTCTCCAGGTTTCCGGCATCCCAATCCCTGTTCCGAAACAGGAACACATGGACCGCCTCGATCTCGATAGCGATTCTGCCCTTGTAGTGGCGCGCGGCAAGGTGGCCGATCACGCCCACTTCGGAGCCCTTCTTTAGATTATGGCAGAAGGCTTTGTCGTGGTCATTATTCAGCATGATGCGCAGACCCTGGGTTACCCAGGGTTTGTCCGCCGTCAGGATCAGCCTCAGGAACGGTCGGCCGTTCAGGACATCAAAGTAAATATCCCCGGTTATATTTCCCACCAAAAAAACCCTATTCATGGCTCCTCCCCTCGGAAGCATCAGCGCAGGGCTTTTTAAGCATCCTTATAATACATACTTTATATGCGTTTGTAAATATTAGAGTTTAGACTACTTCTTGATAACAGGAGGGCGGCCTGTTTGCACAAGCCGCCCAGTGGCAAAATTGAGGAATGTCTAGCAAACATAACTCAACTGCCACGGAGCACTTTACCAACCT